>Ga0315913_1002795_pt1 | contig 20720 bp, 6 predicted proteins | sample MpolsnodulesMG_FD_207736 | JGI IMG/M metagenome (GOLD analysis project Ga0315913, IMG submission 207736) | Medicago polymorpha root nodule microbial communities from Los Angeles, California, United States - small nodules | ecosystem: Host-associated > Plants > Roots > Nodule | place: USA... | reverse complement strand
TGTTTTGTGCCCATATTTAATCTTTCAGCAAGCATCTTTTATCAATTCGAAATTAAAAAGTCAAATATGAACAATTTTCACAAAATAGTGTTCATCAATCATACTCATGTTACGTATGCGTTGGCCGAGTCAAAATTGACCTTTTCATGAACGATAAAACATAAGGATCAAATTTGACATTATTTTAATGAAGGGTCAAAATCGTTATTTGTTAAAAGTTAGGGGGAAAAAAAGAAGTGTTGAAAAACGAATAGAAAAAGTATAAGCTCTCTCTAGTCCCCTTCATTCTTATTACGAGCTTCAGCATCTTCACCACAAAACCAACACCATGATCGTCTTCCTCTTCTATAAATCGTACTGTTTCCGATCGTAGATCATCTCGGCAATGAGGGTTTTCAAGATCAGAAGAAACCAGAGGTTAACTACATCGCGCATTTAAGGTATTAGGTTTTTTTTGTTCAATAATTTGCCTTCAAAATTCATTTTTTCTTCCGTATTCAAATCCGATCATCTCCATTATTTTCTGTTAATGCATCGGAATATAATTATACTATAGTCACTGCTTTAAAATCATGTTCGATGATGGTTTTCAGGATTTATACTATTATTTTGGAGTCAAATTAGAACATAGAACTAGCTATTGATGCGATACAACTTTTGAAATTTCCCTTGGTTTTTAGGGGAAATCGGCTCTAGTATCCGAGTTTTGTCGGAGTTGGCAAAAACTTTTTCCATCATGAATTGAACTCGGATTCTCACAAACCACTCGTTAGTTTCGTTAGTTTGGTTATTCAGAGTTAAATGTCATTTATTAATTCTTTTGAAAGCTTCATCCTAGCGGCTGTGATTTTGCCACAATTTGTGGTGCTACAGCCGCTACTCGAAACAACATTGCAAAGGCATTTCACATAGCACCTAGGGGCCACTACGCCACCATAGAGGCCGCTATGGCCTCTATTGATTACAGATAATTGAATTTGTATCTTGTTTGTTGAAGAAAAGTAGAAGCTTTGGTTTTTTAAAACCTGTTGCATGTTGGAAATTTTGATTTAATTCTTTTTTACAGAGTTAAATACATATGCCTCATTAAATTAATACGAAGGTGCAGACTTGGAAGTGTTGATGAATAGTAAAACTATTCGAAGTTACTCTTGTTTTGTTGGCACTGGTTTCTTTAATTATAGGGAACATTATACCAGTAATTGTAATGTACACACAAGATTTAAATTTATAGTCTTAGCTTCTTGACAATTAATTATTGGCCGTGGTAGTTAGTCATGTGAATCCAAAGCTGTATAGTCATGTGAATCCAAAGCTGTACAGTCATGTTTATGGTTTAAATTAAAATGAGATGCAATGTGGATTTATACAAATCCAGGCTTTCTTCAAGTTCATCCGTAAGAAGTACAGATTCCTTGCCTGAATTATAGGTGTTTTATATGTTATCTCAACTCTCGTGAAATAGAAGAAATTATATTATCAGGGTATATTGAACATGGTGTTGCGTTGGATGTGTATTAAGACTAGACGGGATAGAATGACAACATTAGAGAGAGAGAGTTGGGGTAGCACCTATAGTATAAAAGAAGGTAGAAACTAGACTTTGGTGGTTTGGCCATGTAGAGAGAAGACCTGTGGATGTTGTAGTAAGGAGAGTAGATCAGATGGAGGCAGTGGCGGAGCCAGGATTATTATAAAGCCTGGGCAAAAAAATTTGCAACACTTTTATTATAAGAAATTGCAAACAAATAATAAAAAATCTAAAGAAATTGCCCAATTTATAGGGGTTTATATAAGAAATTCAGGAGGATTTACATAAGAAATTGCAAATATTTTGGGCCAGAGCCCGGGCTCGCCGGGCCTTAGAACCGCCACTGGATGGAAGGGTGTCAAATCACTAGAGGTAGGGGAAGATCTAAAAAAACTATTAGAGAAATTATCAAGAAGGATCTAAAGATCAATGAGTTGGAGAAAGACATGGTTTTTGATAGAACACTATGACGTCGTTTGATTCATGTACTGACCCCACTTAGTGGGATAAGGCTTGATTGTTGTTGTTGTTGTTCTATTGAACATGGCGGAAGTACGAAGCGCTGTGGATAAGACTATGACATTTAATGAAAGTGTAAAGTAAATTGGCTCTTGTATTTATCTTATTGCATTAATTATGGAAGTAGGGCAATTGGAATTAAGGCACTCCTTTCCCTGGTATGGCTAAATAGTCATGTTTATGTTGATGAGAAACATTATATTGTTGTTTAGTGAAGATTGTTATTGGGATGTGCCTGATTCATGCTATTTGACACTCTCATCCATTGGAATCTATTGATGACCTTTGATATAGGACATTTGATGACATACCTGTTTATGTTATTTCAATACCATTCAGATGCACATGACACATGTCCGGAGATTGACACAGATCAGCAGGGCGTTTGAATATAGGCGAATAACTATTGCCCCATGTCTATATTATTTTTCCATGGACACCCATTCCTTGTGATCTCTGGCCATGTGTGTCTAATCCAATCTTTTACTCGTGTTCACTGTGTATAGAGGACAGTAGCAAAATGTAGGCCGTGTCGTTTGAGTGATTTCTGTAAAAAAATTGTACGGAAACAGCTTAACTATTTTTGGCCAAATAAAGTTTCCCTGTATAGTTTATATTATGTTTTTACTGAGGACCTTTTTCTTTTTTGTGTGTAATGAACACTTGATGTTTATGAATGCCGTATGGTTGGGTGATCTTCAATTAGTTACTCCCTAATGTTTCAAACTAAAATTTTGGTAGCTTTTGGTAACTGATATTTTCTTCATAGGAGACCAATGTGTTGAATCATTTATTTATTTATTTTCACAACTCCTACCTTAACCATTATACAAGAACCAATTCATAGATCTTTCACTATTATTATTAAAATTGCACCAAGTATATGTTAGCATGTTACAGATTGTCCAGGTAAGGTATATCACAGAATCCTACTATATAATTTATTTAAATTAAATATAGAGAATTAATTACATCTTGATGTAGTAGGCAATCATCTAAGATAAACTGTTTACATCATTGTTGCACCAATTTTTTGTCTGCAAAAAGATTGTTAGTTTATATGTTATACAGAGGTTTTTTGTGAATTATTTTATCATACTTGCAAATTAGCCATGCTTCCTTCATAGATCTGTAATTATTTTGTCAAACTAAGTAAACATTCAATAGTTTCATTTCTGTATCATATCAGAAATTTTAAAATTAAACAATTCAATTTAACTTGAAACTTGAAAGGGTAGAATATAAATTACAAATCATAATACTTTCTTTGAACTTGGATTTATTTTGTAAGAAAGTAGGATATCACTTGTTACATTTTTGGTATGTTTTTTTGGCTGCACTTATGTGATATGTTATATACTGAATAACTCTTATTATGTTCTTCTGTTGCGCAGTTGATATTATTACTGGGTGGCTCTGGCTCAGCCCCACTCTCCATTCTGTTGCCAGATTTTTTTATTTAGAGATACAAGAAAACTGAAATAGACAAAAGGTGTTGATACAAAATGCTTCAACACCAAATCGTGCAGTCCCCTGCTAGGCTAGGCCTTACAAACCCTAACTCACCATCAATTTTGAACCCTAACCCTCAAAAGCTACCACCGTCACAGACCAATCATCACCAAGACCGCCATTCTGCGACCCCTTCAGCCGCTCTAATCTCTCTTTTGCCACCCCTCCCTAGAGCACAAGCACTTCTTTCTCAAATGGCTTCCCTAGCTTCTAAGCTCTTTGAAGTATCACCTAATAGATCTGTTTGGGTCACTGCATTCCGTGGATCACTCCCAACATTCCTCTCTTCCCAAACCCAACCACATTCATCTTCCTCCCTCGAGTCTTCTTTGCCTTCCACCACCAAAGAAATTATTTCACTTTTCACCACCCTTCAAACCCAAATCTTTGAAGCTGTTTCTGAACTCCAAGAAATTATTGATCTACAAGATGCTAAGAAGAAGATTGATGGGGAAATTCGGTCAAAAGATTCAGCACTTCTTGCATTTGCCAACAAACTCAAAGATGCTGAGAGGGAACTTGATATTCTTGTCGATGATTACTCTGATTATCGCCGTAGCATCAAGAGATTGAAATCAGGAGATGGTAGTGAAGATGATTCTTTAACAACCTCAACTGTCTCATCTCAGCTGAAACTGTCGGATATATTATCATATGCTCATCGAATAAGTTATACAACCTTTGCACCACCAGAATTTGGAGCAGGAACGGCTCCTCTTCGTGGTGCAATGCCGCCTGCACCACAAGACGAGCAAATGAGAGCTTCACAGTTATATAATTTTGCAGACCTTGATATTGGATTGCCTAAAGCAGTTGAAACTAAGGAGAAAACAGTTGAGGCTATTATTGAACCTCCACCGTCTGTGGATACTAATCCACTTGGAAATTTGTCTGCAATTCAAGGGATGCTACCACCAAATTTTGCGATCCCACCTGGTTGGAAGCCTGGAATGCCTGTACAATTGCCTATTGATATGCCAATTAAGCCCCCACCTGGGTGGAAACCAGGGGATCCTGTGGCATTGCCACCTATTGACTCACTTCCAGTACCAAGATTTGAGGAACCGAAATTACCCCCTCACATTCCTCAGCCCAAGCAGCCAGAAGTTATTCAAGTACAGCATGTTAATTTGGATCTTGGTGGAGAAAGTGATAGTAGTGATTATAGTAGTGATGAGGCAAGCTCTGATGACGAAGATTAAGAAGTCCATGAAACTTATCATCTCAAATTGTCGACTGTACAGGTGAGATTTTGTTTAAAAAGTTTTCGTTTTAGTTTAAAATAGTTCGAAATACATGATCTATATGAATCCCCAGCATTAACTTAAGGTGACAACGTCCTGCCATTTGTTTCATATACTACATTGACTTTTAAGATGGTATCTTTAACCTTGATAAGTTGCATTGATTGTATGATAACAACATAACTGCTTTGAGTAAAATAGGGCATAATCATGGGCTGAGGGATCTTACTGTTTCTCCTATACGCCCTAGAAAGCAGAATGCATATCCATGCTTTATAATCTTGAAAATTTCAATGAGCACTGCATTTATACTAGCGGAGGATTGTCTTTTCCAAGATAGGAAGTGTTGAATATATGTGAAATCACATGCTACGTATGTATTAAACTATTAAAAAGAACATATTTTTCATATCAGCCTTGATATACACCTACTTCTGATGATTTGCATTTTTAACAGAAACAAGTTAATATTCACAGATCTGTAACCAATTGTGATGAGGCATCTTGTGGACATCTGTTTTAGTACACTTTTTATAAGAAATAAATAACTATTCATTCTATAGAATTTTCCACCTCTTACGCACAAAATCACTTGTAGTTGTAACCATTTTTCACTCATAGATTCTCATTCTCTTCTTCGTCTCTCACAACTCAGTTTCTATAGCGCCATTTTTCACTCTTTCACCTACTGCAAATGTAGCAATTACCTTACACTCTTTCACTGCCATTCACCAAGTCTCAATGTTCTGCACATTCCTTACACTGAATTTTTGCCCACTTACCACATGTTTTACACCCTCAAGCAACCGCCTCACTCATTCACATTACGTTGCTCTTTACCCCTTTTTTTACCAGTCACACTTTTTTTGACACATTACACTTCAAGAGACTCTGGTTTTGGTCATACATACAGAGTACAGTAGCATTTACCTGGATTTTTTACTCATGCGTAACAGATTTTACACACAGGAGTACCAGCCACAGTTTGAGAGGGGAAAAGGTTAAGCAGCTGGAAAAAAGTTGAACATCCTTGGCCCAACATCCAGTTAATTTGAGAAAATACACACAGGAGGGTTACTCAACCGCTTTTTCGTTCCTCTATTACCATTTTTTTGGTTAAACTTAGTCTGAGACAGTTGAAGATAATGTCGTTGATTCTGACATTTTGTTTGTTACTATTGGACTCATGATTTCCGGATTTTGTAGAGGTTACTAATGAGTTTAATGTTTTGATCTGACTCCTCTAAATAGGTTGATTGTTACTTTATTTTAAATGATATTCATTTGCGTGAAATTAGTATCACTATAATTACATATTGTCATGATGATGTAGTGCCCATATTTATCTGTTTTGGAAAATGTGATTTGAGCTTGTTTGGTTTATAGATCTAAATGGAAGTAGACGAGCTTCAATCTAATCAATGTTGTACATAGATTTGGCCAATATTTCGTTCTTCTTCAAAGTTAAACATAAGCATAAGGTGGCCAAAAATTCAACTTTCTTCAAAAGCAAAATTAAACATGTCAGAAGATTGTAAAGATTGAGAAACTCACATTAGACAACTACACGAAAAGAATTATTAAGTAGGGTTGACAATGAATATTTGAATGCCTCTGAATCCAACAAAAGCTGAAATGTTTTTGTATTTTAAGGCGGAAATTTTCATGCACATCTTTATGTTTTTCTTGGTAATTTGTCAGAAAAATTAATTATTTAGTAAGGTAAGAAAAGGTAAATTATAAATTAAATAAAGGATAAAATTAGAAGAAAAAATGTATGCCAAAATTTGGTACCCTTGCATAGGTATAGATTAAAAAAATCAATTCTTTGATTGGTAAAAAAGACAAAAATTGGAAATTACATAATCATCGTGTTACCAAAATGAAATAAAATCAAAGCAAAAGTTACACAAACATCATTTGACCATGTCCAGGTTGAAATCCGGCGTTCAAGAGAACATATGAAGTATTGCCGGTGCAAGGTTTGAAGCCCCCACAACAAGAACCCTATGTAAATTCTCAATAGATGAAAAAGTGAAAACAGAAAATCTCTTACCAATAAGTGTAAGAGACCATTGCCAAACACCTAAAGATTGTTAAATTTGTCATGCAAGCCATCCAAAATGGGAGGAGTAACCCTTTTTCAACATCATTCTTCCTTGAAGGAAAGCCTTACAACTATCAACCTCAACAACACACTCAGGTTCCAGAATTTTAATGACAACCGCATCGCCCTTGAAGCAACAATAAATGCAGCATATTCAAAATAATTCCCTAAAATAAAAAACTATTTGAAAAAAATATTTCGAAACAAAACAACAATCTTATTTTTCAAATGTAGCTTTTAACAGCAAAAAAAGAAAAAAGAAATGCATCCAGTCTTGAATAAATCATCTAAATGTCCAATAACGAATACGACCCTGTCCTTTTTTAATTTGTTCACTTCAAGATTCATAATTTTCTTTTGAAGATTATCAATCCATTCATCCTGAATAATGTTGCACTCAAAAGAATTCCTAAATTAAATAGATACAAAATATAAAAATGCTAAATAAATTACTTATGAATACTTTATTTTATGGTCAAGGACATGCTACATTTTTACTTGACTAACTACTGTTTCTATCAGTAAATGAAATGGGCCGTAGCACAAGATGACTTGACGAGGAAAGACACATGAACATTAGCATTTCCAATACATTTTCTAATACATTCTCTTCAACAATATCATTAGTTGAAATTAGCATTTCTCAGTGTCACAGTAATGTGACTCCACCCCTTACATGTGGGCTAAGACCTATCAATCCACCAGAAATTGATAAACACAAAATTCTACCACTTCTGATGCCTAAAAGAAAATAAGGGGGTTACAAACTTTTACACCGAAGTAGTCGTAGAAGCCAAGGTAGGCAAGATCACGAGTTTAATCATGGGATTGCTTGATGGAGCACTTTTCACAACAAACATGGTGCAGGGACATTTTAAGCAGACTCTCAAGTAAATAAATCACCTAAGGTTGTTGGCCGCCTCAATTTATGCTAGAGTGGTAGGATCCAACCATGTTAGATGCTGAGATGAAGTATTGATAGCCGAACTAATTTTCTTCTATCCAATTCCTTATATCGTTTACTTCTTAATTATTCTCCTCTGCGGTGAAACATGCCTGTTATGATGTGTCAAAAAGGGTGGACAAAATATTATAGAGGCATCTCCTTCAAATAGGTTGTTGCAGTGTTGCACTTTCAGAATCATTCAAAACTGCGATGCTCCATACTGTCACCAACAAAGCAATTCAAATGTTCTTTGCCACCATTATTTATTCTTAGACTTTGAAGTAGCCCATTTAAAGTAGCCACAGTTTGCTTCAGGATTAGATGCAGGGCCCTGTAAGGAGGAAAACATATTAATATTCACCATTTAGTGCATAGGGTGATACAAAATTACGGAATGAAAGACCAAGAAGAGACAAGGTTGAAAACAGATTATTAAGCTGCAAGGTATTAGAACTGAAAATATGTTTATTATATCATATTATGTGGTGAGAATGTACATTTATATAGGTAGGAGTCTCCTAGTTAATCCCTAATTAATAAGGAAGATTAATCAATACAATGACTAGTGGAGTTAAAACTAAATAGTCACAACTTTTCAATATCTCCACTAAGTACTTGATTAATTATTCTAACACAAGGCGCTAGTAGTTGCAGCTATGATGTAACTCATTGCAGGCACCTGACATAGATAGCTCATTAGAAGTCAGAACCCAATCCTTCCCTTAAAACAAGTATTGAACTTCTTGTAGCTTCGTTATTGGACAATGCAACTGTGCTAGTTTTCATTAAGTTAAGGGTCAAACCTTATTTAACTCCTTGGATTTAGACTGTCCATTTAAACCTAAACTTCAAATTCTTAACGTTTCATCCCTCCAACCATTTAAAGATTTACGATGTTAATATATAACCCAGCAATCTGCACAATGTTCTCTACTTTTCCCACAATCTGTTCCCCTTCCAGCATTTCCCTAAGCTGTGAGCCATAGTTACTCTAATACTTTGAAGGTCGAATAAAAAACCAAGCAAACAACCGTTTCTGACACTCAATAAAATCATCACCTTGACTTGAGCAGTTGAGCATCAACTGTAACACTAACTTTCCCTTTGTTAGAGGCTCCCTTTTAATTGATCTAGTTACAGTCTCTTCCCCATCAAATTCCTGTTCTAAAGCATCATCAAAGCTGACATTGAAAGGAAAATAGGGGGCTTCTAGCATTATAATCCAGATGATTGTTGCAATTCTCAACCTTATGGACACACTAAACTCTGCATAGACTCAGTGTTAGGTTCAAACATTAACGAAAAGGACAATGAGACCAAATAATAGAAGGGTTATCTTATCTCTCGTCCGCAATTCATTTCTTTCATTTTTTTAGAAGGATATAATGGTAAATTAATTTTATTTTCCCTCCCTTACCTTTGCAAACCAAACAATAGAAGGGTTCTCTTATCTCCCATCCCATTGCCTTCAATCAAACCAAACAAGGAATTTCATCTCTCACATCCCATACCACCCCTTCCCCCCTTTTCCTTATTTGAACCTGTAAAATATGTAAAGCTCTGTGTGTCTATAATGAGATCACACACCTTGTATTTATAATGGTTTTACAATAAATACTTTTAACGCTTAGTCAATAAGCACTAGCCTAGGAAGTTGTATAGCCTAGGAGTAATAAAAATCAATCTAGGAAGTTGTATAACTAAAGGAATATCTAAAGATTCTTAATTTTAACAGAACCAAACAATAAGTATATAAATATTCAAAAAGCTTAAACAGTTAGAAGAAGATACATGAATGTGATAGAAACCAACTGATATAGAAGAATAAAATAGGGAAAATCCCTTTGATTACAGAATAATATTGCAGAACTTCAAGGGTCTGCACCTCCCTAATGCCAAAATGGCCCCTTCCCAGTCAAATCCTCAGATGCCCCTCAATCTTCCCATCTCTCCCCTATTTATTCTTAAAACTTAACCTCCCACTACTGACTTAATTAATTATTAATCATAATATAATAATAAACCATAACTGCATAATTAACTACTATAATTATAATAAAACTGACACAATTCTAATAAGATATCTAACAGAATGGTTTTTCGTTCTATCTTTAATGCTCCCTCATGCAAGAGCCCTTTGGGCTTGAAGTGCGGACCATGCACAAGCCTTGTGCTGAATTTCAGCTTCTTTATTAACGTCAGGGGAAACAAGAATCAAACTCTAGCCTAGATGGTCAGAGAGGCTTTGGTACCATGGCATGAACAAAACTATCCCAAACGTTTAAACTGTTAGGAGAATACTAATGGTTTCTTATAACATCTCTCAGTATAGTAATGGTACCCTCTAATTAAAAAAATAAAGAACCACTATACTATGGTTTTCTGATTTAATTAAAGTTAATACTTTTATTAATTAGATATGTATTAAAATAATCAAAAGTGTTATTAACTGGTTTACTCAATATCTCTGTTAACAATTGTAAATTAAGTATTTCCCTCACTTGCCTTGATCAAATAATCATAAGAGCAATTGGCTAAAGATAACAAAGTTTCTCTATTGAGGAAATAAGTGGGACGAGTTTGCTCTTAGAATGCACTTCACAACTTTTATATGAAAGTAGAAATACTTTGAAATAGTCTGACGCAGCAAATCAAAAACAAAATAGTAAAAGATATAAAATTCAACTATGAGTTGTGCAACCCTTACAGAGCTGCAGGATTCAAAATATTTGGATATAAAACAAATGAGCCATACCCTCACAAATTCACATTGCAGTGCACAAGAATAATTTTCAAAGACAAAAGTACAATGCACAAAACCACTTGATGGAAACAGTTTACCTCAGCACGAGCACAAGCATAGAATCTGCGACCAAAATTAGCTCCTTGTTTCTTTACCACTCGAGCAATACAAGGTTCCTTATGTCCCTTGCAAAGAGGTATACTGGTCTGCATGAATTTTTGTATTCTTTGCCACTCTTGTGAAGCTACGTTACTCTTTTCTTCCTTTCTAGAACTATCATTTATTTCAGCTAAATCCTGACCACACACATCAGCATTCATTTCATCTTGCCCAGGATTGCTACTATGATCAAACACTGTAGAAGTTTCAAGTAATTGAGAGTTGGGTTGTGAGGGTTCTGCCTCATTATTAGAGAGACCTATACAAGAGTCCTTGACACCATTGTCAAGACTTGTACTTTTCTGAAAAAATGATCTAATGGAGAGTTGGGACGATTGACTATTTCTAGCTTTTTTCTTGGATTCATTACATTTCTGAATTATTGATTTTTCATATACACTTCCTGATTTAGAAACAGACTCCTGAGAAGAACCCGTCGAAAATTCCTTTGGTTTCAAAATGCTACCTTCTGAATCCTGGTTTGGAAACAAATCGCGTTCACAGGTGGACGAACCAATTTTGTCAACTGGTTCTTCTATTCTCTCACAAGTACTAACCGTTGAAATGTCTCCGTGTTCCATCTTGCACGATTCAGAAACTCGTCTTTTCATCAACAATGACACTGCAATAAGAAGTTCAAAAACAAATAAACAATGATATCTTACATAAAAAAACTATCACCATAAGACAAAACAATGTCTTGTTACCTAGAGTTTGCTGTACGCCATGAACCATGGGAACATATCTAGAAGATAAGGAGGGAGTACTATGCAGAGAGATCTCAGGAATTTCCATTAAAGTCACACAAACTGGAGCATGATCGGATCCTTCAAGTTTAATGCTTCGTCCTCCCTTCCACCTGTGGGAACTGTCCGTGCAGATCATAAAGTCAAAGTTAAAACCAATATTCTTATCCTAACCTCCAGGAAGACAAGCAGCACAGATTTGTGCAAATCTTGAACCATTTGACACAGTAGTGGCGAAAAACCTCACTAGGAGTTAAAAAGAAAGGTATAAAATGTCCTATGAAATTCCATAAATGTGCAATGTGAAATGATATATTCTACAACACAAGAAATGTTATCGTATGACCAAAGAAAGTCCTTCGTATGACCAAAGAAAGTCCTTCGTCCATGTTCATATTTCACAGACAACATAGCTTGCAATATTTTTATTTTTTTGGTTGGGACTTGCAAAAATATATTTAATATGCAACATTTGTACCTCACCTCAGTGTGCTTTCAGGGTTGAACCGTTTGTACTGAGTCAGAATTTCACATTCCTTAACATGGCATCCTATAAAACTATGGGATTGCAGGTCATCTGATTTATGTAAGCATGAACCAGCACATAGAATATGGTCGATTCTACTCCCATAGTTAAACACTTCAGCACCTGAACTTTGCGACCAACATGTGTATGCATCCATCCTGCATAAAAACTCAATTAGTGCAATTATGACATAACCATATTGATGATATTGAAGATTTAGACAGAGTTGAAAACACAAACAATGGAACATTGGTAAATATGGAGGACTAGCGTACAACACAATCCAAGTGCACAGAGAAATCTATCATCAATACAAGTTAAAAATAATATTTGAATTTTGAAGCAAACTCATAGTTCATCATTTTCAAACAAGTACTCTGATTTTGAAAATTTGAAAAGGTGACTTCAATTTGAAACCAACATATCCCAAGTGAAGATGACTAGATACTATACTGGAAGAAAAAAAAACGACAAGAAAGCATTTTCAGAAAAGATAGAATTAGAATATTATCCTTTTTCTGATAAGACAGTGTTAAGGATGGTATCAGCAATAATTTCCAAGGGGATACTACACATCAATATTTGATATTAAAAAATACAGGTAACCAAGCGTTCTTACTTATCAGGATGCTTTGCTCGGAAAACATCAGAAAAGCTACCTCCATTTTCGATTAACATTGATCTGAACCATCTTCTAAACCTACACGAGAATTTGTGCAAAGAGTTTAAGATAATTATTCGTGTGTTTACATTATATATACTTTACAGGAATCTGGCAGTCAGCTCACTCATTTTTTTCAAAATCAGGTCCTGCATCACACCGATCAACTGCAAATGGTGCAATATTGAGATCACCAACAACAAATATTCTCCTTCCTTGATGCAGTAGAGACTCCAATCTTTTCTATTAAAGAGACTATCAACATCAATCAAATAGAAAACAAAAACAAAAGTGAAAAATGGAGGCATCGAAGGTAAGCAGATAAACTATGATAAAAGTTAATAACATATCCTGATTTAAAACAAAGATGGTGTTTCCTGAACTTGGCACTTCAATGCTCATTGCATCATGCTGATTTATGGGAAACACAAATGGCATAATAATAAAAACAAGTTTTATTTACCAGCTTTAGATTTTCCTAAACCCCAAAGGATATTCTGACGGATAAACTATTGGCAAGTTACATTTTCCCAGAAATGAAACAATTGGATAAATCAAACATAATCAACATTATGAAGTTTAGAGAATTTCAAATTCTAGTTTCAAATTATCAACGTGACTTATAATTACATATTTACCCAGTAACACTAGCAATAGTAGCATAAGATAACAGCCAAGATCCGCATAACAACAAAACCTACTTAAAAGCATGAAAATAGTCAGCAAAGTAATGATTTTCGATCATACACATACCTGCAGTATCCTGTAAAAAGTTTTTTTAAACTGAATCCTCTCTGTGTCATCACCTCCAGCTCGAGGCCCATAAATATTGAAAAGAACTAGATAGATGCAAACACAACTACGTCAAAACAATTACAATAAAATTTTCTTTCAAAACAAAAAGTAAAAAACATGGATGACTGATCCAAAGTTTCAAACAAAATATGTATCATTCTTTTGGGTCACAAGCACAAACTTTTATATAACTTCATACAGCTTCTAACTTTTGGTTATGGTAGATATATGTTGATAATAGGCATATAGACAGGACACACACCAAAGTGACCATGATCAGTGACAACACATCGCCCTTCACTATCAACACTGAAAAGCTCATCTTTTGAAAAATCCTCAAGATCTTCTTCCATAAAGAATGGCAATTTTCCTTCACTAGTTTGAGAGCTACACAATAGGCCAGTGAATCCTTCCTCAGCTGCCAAAGGCAATGCTGCTTCGTTACTTGAAAAAGCAGACCTTACACGACAAAATGTAATAACACCTGCACACTCCGATCAAATTTATTGCTTGAAGATTAGTACTATTTAGCCTAGAGTTTTCATTTCCACAAACAACCACTTAGGTTAATAGCATAACAATAATAATTATTTTGCAGCAAAAGTAGTAGATTTTTTCATACCTAGTTTTTGCAACGAATTAAACTAGATTCTTGAGCCATTTCATCCATAAATCTTAAGGTTATATATGCAATTTAGTCCCTATAAAATTGACCTCTTTTGTTTTTATTCATTGTACCTGCTTTTCAGTCTCTACAAATTACAAAACTTAAAACTGCACAAGGGGCTAAAAGAATGTAGTTTTGTAATTTGTAGGGACTGAAAAGTAGATACAAGACGAAAAACAAACGTCGAGATAATTACAACGACTAAAAACATATTTAACCCTAAATCTTATTCACGAAAGTAATTGTTTCCGAACATATATGGAACCAATCCATTTATGTATGTTTGGTTTCACTTTTGAAGGAATCAAAATTGATTCTAGATGTGTAGAACAGATTTTGACAAGTTTGGTTGCTCTCCAATAAAATTGATTGTACCTCCATAATTGATTCTAACTTGAAGCTAGAAATTGGACCATTTATTCTATAATTGATTTTTACACTCAAATATATTGTTCAACTTAGTTTTGCATGAACAAGTCCAAACATAAATCACTTTACTTTCAACCTATGAATCAGAGACATAAATACGGACACTGACATGTCAACATTGATAATGATTTGGAAAAAAATGGCATGATTCGATGTAACTACAAATGTTGGACAATGATACATCTCGCACACTGGACACGCCTTAAGTTTTATAGAATGAAATCACTCAAAATCAATTTTTGTCAATGTGGAACCAAACATACACTTAACTCAAATCATTTTGTTTACTACACATATTCAGCTAATTATTTTTCTGAAGAAGCCAGATTAGGCCACCGAAATTGACATCAGAGAGAATCAAACATGAGACCTTGAAAGAAACATACTGAAGGTCTCGAACCAACATCACCACGCCAACCCAAGTGAGTTACAGTTGAATTATATGTTACTTAATGAATCATCATCTAGTCATTGTAATTTTACAGAATTGAATTAATTTGAACTCACTATCCATGTTGCTACTATGTTGTTTGAGGCAATGAAATGAAACAAACATCTTACCAGAATAACCGGTTCGGCCTTTTTGAGAAGTTCTGGTACAAGAAAAGAAGGATTCGTATCCATCAACCATAACTAAATCCGCTGTAACATCTTGCCTACTAAGTTTTGTCTCCTGAAAGCAAAGAATGTCGGCATCGAATGAATTAAGAAGATTCCGAAGAGAACCAAACTGAGTTATGCGTTGTCTCAAACCGTTCACGTTGTAACTCACAATCTTCATTTTCTGAAACAAACAATCTATCAGAAGCGTTCAGGTAATGCACTTACGGAATCATTCACTCAGTATTCCGGCCACTCTCCATCAGCCAAATTGTCATTTTTCGTAGGTAAATTTAGTTGTTATGGTAGCAAAATGAAAACAACAAATTAATAAGAGGACAAATGGACCAATTTAGCCTTAAAAGTTTTTCATGTTTTTAAATTTTAAATAGATCCTTAAAAGAGTGACAATATATTAAATTATAACTTAAAAATTTATTTGAAACATACAAAACTTAAAAGAATTAAATCGATATTTTTGTCAAACTTAAATAATCAAATAAGGTATTTGACCTATATTATATGATAAAGTTGACTTTGTCACGTATACAATACATAATTTTAATCTTAAATATCTTTGATAATATATTAGAAAAAAATTATGAAAATTTGATTTTTTAAAAATATTCATCGAGACAAATACAACAATATCTTATATGATATAATTTGTCTTTGTATATTAGTAGAAAAATATTTTCAAAGTATATTATATTAATAATGTACATTTTCAAAGTAAGTCATTTAAAACGAGACGGATGGAATATATATGATTCCGCACTTCCTTTGTCAAAATAGATTTTTTGAAATTAAAATTCTCTATTTTAAAATAGTCATTTTTCTATAATTTTTTCACCGGGAAGAATCGAATTTGAGACCTTGAGGACACTCACGGATTTCAAGTCAGTATCATCAGACCAACCCATGGGCACTTTCAAGGCCCGGCGAGCCTGGGCTTTGGCCTAATTTTTTTTGCAATTTCTTATGTAAATCCCTCTAAATTTCTTATATAAACTCCTATAAATTGGGCAATTTCTTTAGATTTTTTGACTATTTGCTTCCAACTTTTTACGTAAACCCCTATAAATGTCTTACAATTATTTTTTGCCCAAACTTTATAATAATCCTGGCTCAGCCACTGGACCAACCCAAGTTGATTCTTTTTTCTATCATATCAGTCTCTCAATATACTTACTTACTATCGTAAAATACTTACACTCGTAAGTATTTGCTCTCATATCGGTCTATAAGAAAAAAGATTTAGTGTTAACTTTGACGAACTGTTTTAACGTCAAAAACTATTTTGACTAATGTAGTGTATAATGAAGAACTATTTTAGAATTTTGATACAATGATACATTGTTTTACGATATTAATGCAACATCAATGTTATTTTTCTTATCATGTAATAAACTATTTCCTCCAAAATAAAAAATAACTATTTATTATTCTTTTTGTCCAAAAAATGTATTTATTACTCTTTTCTTTTCAATTATTTAATGGCAAAATGACACTCAACGTCGCATAACTTAATTTTAGATAATGATTTCGTCTTTTATCTTTTTTTCATGTCATTTTCGTCCTTTTGGTATGTTTGCATATCGATTTTCAAGCATCAAATATAAAATTCATAAGAGTACATGAATGAAAGACGATAAATTTCAACTCTACGAGCTTATAGTGAAACATAATCATGATTGAAGCTTGAAAATCCATATGCAAATTGACTATATGACATGTAAAAAAGATAAAGAACGAAATTGTTACCTAAAATTAAGTTGAGGGACGACAAGAGCCATTTTGCCTTATTTAATTTATTTTTCTCATGCAAAGGATAATTTTGTAAAATAACTTATAGTTTCTATTACTCATACAAAATTTGATGCTACTTGCAATTTTGCGTATATGCTTATATTACATGCATATATCTTAAATCATAGAAACTCAATGAGAACTTTAAGAAAATGATAAAATCTAAGTCTTTTACATTTCTTACAAGAATGAGTTACTTTTTTGACCATGTTTTTAATTTGATTTATGCTGTAGAGAACATTGTTGAATGAAAATGAAATTGTAGTGTTGAATAAAATTTGAAACGTTGTTGAAAATAAATTGTTTTTAAATTTTTTTAACTTTATTTTAATGTTGGATATAAAATATTGTAATGTTTCGCAAAATACCACAACAACCGAACTAACCCCAATGACATTGATTCAGTTTGAATTTTATTTTAAAGTCAATTGAACCAAACTAAACCACATGTTTGTTTTTATCTTACAATTATGATGATTTTTAACCCTAAAACCAAACCAATTCTTATCAGTTATGATAACTGCACACAACATTTCAAACACAAAAAGACATCATCGTATAAAATACAAAATACGTATACGTTTTTTTTTCTTCTCTTTCTCTTTTCTCTTACTCCCATTCATGTTGTTTCATGTCCCTCTCATCTCCCACCCACACAGCAAGCAAGCAGCACCAACCACCGATTCCTCTCTCCGGCACCGCCACCACCACTGTCATCTCTGTCTCTCTCTACAACCACCACCGCCTGAACTCTCACTCACAACCACTGTCGTCATCAATAGCAGCCAACCTTTCAACTTTCGTTTAGATCTGGACCTCCACCGTCGCGACATCATCACCACCACGAGACTGAGATACGACGAGGGAGAAACAGACACAAGAGTTGATGGTGGCGACAGGAAGAGTTTAGCGATGACGAAGTCAGAGGGTAGAGGAGAACGAGTCTCCGCCGAGAGGGTGGTGGTCGCTGTTTATTGTAACGAGGACTGTGGGGGATAATGGGGGAAGAAAACACGCAAAGAAGAAAAGAAGAAGAGAAATGAAGAAGAGGGTTGTGGTGTATTTACAAAACTGCCCCTGCTTTAAGGGTGAAATGTCCAAATTACCTATGGTGTCTGTATTATGTCAAAAAATCTGTGTCTATTTATCATTTCTCAATTCTTATTGCAAATACCCATAAATATATCATGATCAATTTTACACATCTAAAAACAATTTTAACTCTTTTAAGCATGAAACTAAACATAAAAGAAAAATATTAATCAAGAAAAAAAAATACCGAAAGACATAAATTATGACACAAGAAAAAAACAAAAGAGAGCACATGAGGTTATGACAGAACAAGTACAGCATTCTTTAAAAAAAAATGTACAGCATAAATTATGACACAGAAAAGAAGGTACTTGCAAAAATTACCGGTCCAAAGAGTCATATGTCCTTTAGCACCTTATAATTTACTCCAGTAGTCTTTCCCATCTTCCACAATACTTCTAAATCTAATTACGCTTAACAGATTAATTGTCAGAAGATAAATCAAAATTGAAAATACATTTTGGAGTAAGTTTTACATAAAAGTTATTGTATACTTTAGAGTAACTTTTATATAAACTAGGTTCGTCCTTACCCACCACCGCTATTTGGAATTGACTATTATTTGAAATTGTATATTTTATTAAGGATGTTTAAAATCGAATAGAAAAACTATAAACTGAACCAATCCAAACTGAAACCGCATAAAATCACATTTGGTTCGGATGTATTCAGATTGTTTTCTTACTTAACCGCATGGTTTCATTTGGTTTGCGGTTTTTGTCTTACCAACCGAACCAAATTGCAACTTAAAAAAAAGCTAATTAAACATATGTCACATAGACCGATACTCATAGAAACTCAATGGAAACTTCTAAAAAATGATATATTTGTTCTCTTGTTAAGTTTTTTTTTCCCGGTAGATAGAAGAGATGACAAAACCATCATAAACTTACACACACAAAGTGGAGGTACGGGGTTTGAACCCCGGTCATCATGTCTAGTCTAACAATTTCGACATTTTTGTCAGTTGAGCTAGGACTTATGAGACGTTCTCTTGTTAAGTTACTTCTATACTTTCTATTACTAAAATATTTTTGTGTTACTTGAACTTATGAAAAGTCTATTTGATAAATTTAATTTTCTTCAAAAATGTTTGTGGATTTTATGAAATAGACATTTTGATTTTTTTTTTTGGTAGATAGACGAAATGACAGAGCCATTATAAACTCACACAGAGTTAGGGTTCGAACCCCGATCATGATGTCCTACCTAACAATTTCAGCATTGTTACCAGTTGAGCTAGGGCTTGTGGACATGATTTATTTTAATCGTTATTTATTAAAAAAGTATAACTTTTATATACTAAAAGGGAATGCACTTAGGCATGTATTATCGAGTAAAGATACGATGACTATGGTGATGGAGAAGAGAAAGGCCGAGATTGTGAGATATGGAAGGAGAAAAGAGAGGACTTTGATAAATAAGTGTCAACTGAAAGACTGAGACTTTAACTGTGTGAGTGAAATGATTTAGAGTTTGAGTTCAATTTATAAAAAAGGGGCAATAAATTGATTTTCAACATTTGGGACGGGTTTGAGTATGGGTTCGGGGTGGGAACTTATATCCCCATTACCCGCCCCACACCCGTGTTTTGAAATCGGGAAAAACTCAAACTCATACCCGAACCCAAACAAAGCGGGAAAAACCCGTCAAATTGAGTTTAGTTCGGGTGGGTATCCGCAGATATGAGTTTTGTTGCCATGACTAAATTCACTTTCAATCAATAAAATGTAATTATTTTTAACAAAACAACATGTATATTACAACGACTCCCCGCATAAGACGAGCGAGGAAAGTCGGGCACATAAATTACAGGATGCCTCTCTAGAACGTGATACGTAAATTTTACCAAGAATTTTCCTCCCTCCTCCGGTTTTCACCCCTAAGAATCCTCCATTGCCTCCCTCTAAACCCAGATATAGTGGCCAAAAGGTTATCAATTTGCTCCCCCTCCCACACAAACGGCAATCTTCTCCAAAGGAGTCTCCACGCACCCCCTCCAAAATCCCAAGCAATGGAATGTAAACATTCTATTTTTATGTTGTCTATTTAATCTTTTCAAAATAGTAAATATAGAATTTAAAGTTGATTTGGAGGGCCATGAAATGTTGGGATAACACTTGTGTAACATAATGGTACTAATGTTATATACCATTGGTCAATTAAAGTGTGCCACCGACCAATGCTACTTTATAAATGCTTTATTTAATAGATTTTTTTTAAAAGTATGTCACGTGTCACATCCTAATTGGTCAATGGTATATACCATAATGGTACATAAGTGTTATCCGAAATGTTGTCACATCACGTGTGAGGATCAATTCGAGAGTGCGCAATAGAGCTTATAATGTATTATTAATTGACAGATAAGGCACACAATACAATCAAATGCATAACATCTTCCGCAAGGACGAATTAAACATAGTTATTCAACGCTCGAAAAACACAGTTTTATATGGAATAATAATTACTACTATATCATATCATAATTATGCAAGTCTAAGCAAGAATCTCATTCAATGGTTTGGGCTCAAGTTTTTCCTTCCGTTGGTCCCTAAGTTCTTTTTCTTCCTTACCTAGCTTCTTCATCCTAGCAATCTCAAGGTCCTTGCTCATCTTCCTTCTATACATTTC
>Ga0315913_1002792_pt1 | contig 20724 bp, 12 predicted proteins | sample MpolsnodulesMG_FD_207736 | JGI IMG/M metagenome (GOLD analysis project Ga0315913, IMG submission 207736) | Medicago polymorpha root nodule microbial communities from Los Angeles, California, United States - small nodules | ecosystem: Host-associated > Plants > Roots > Nodule | place: USA... | reverse complement strand
TCAGACTCTGAACTACTTCAGACTCTGAACCTAAGGACAGTCATCTAGAACGTTAAAGAAGAAGTTTCCAAAAACACAATTCAACCCCCCCTTCTTGTGGTTTTTCTCACCTTCATCTTGAATTCGTTCAAACGCGATACTACACTCAAATGAGACTTTCTTTTGGATGTTGTTGGACCAGGAGTCATTCCCGTAATCCGATAATATTTGGAAGGGGTTGATGACTTTGGGAACTTGGTAGAACCCGAAATGCAGGTACAAATGAAACCATAGTCCCTACCATACGGTGTATTTAGCCTTGGCTCCAACATTATGGACTGAAACCTCACACCATGTTTCCACCGTTCTTCTTGCATAATCATGCATACATTCATAAAAAAATTCTCATCCAATATCGAAGGACTTGGACAAGCTTTTTTTGTAAACATCATAGGTATGGACTTTGCAAGAAGGAACACTAGGAAATATAGCTTCAAGATCCCGGATTTGTTGAACTTAAGGAAGCTACGATCTTTGGTAACCAGTCCGGAAGACTTTCGAGCTCGTCATGGACATTTTCTTAGCATCCTTGAGATAAATGTTGAAGAAGGAATCCTCAATACTTTGGTTAAATTCTATGACCTGCTTTACCATTGCTTCACATTCCCCGATTACCAACTTGTCCCCACCCTTGAAAAGTACTCTTATTGGGTTGGTTTACCAGTGTCCGACAAAGTACCGTTCAGCGACCTAGAAAAAACTCCTAAACCTTCAACCATTGTAGCAGCTTTCCACCTTGAAACATCCGAGATAAAAGCTAACCTTACCACCAAAGGAGGTCTTCAAGGCCTACCTTCCAAATTCCTATTCAAAAAAGCCTCCACCTTTGCCGAAGTAGCCAGTTCCGAAGCTTTCGAATCCATCCTCTCCCTACTCATATATGGCCTTGTACTTTTCCCTGATTTCGTCGACATTATCCAAATTTTCCTAACCAATAACCCCGTCCCTACTTTTCTTGCCGATACGCACCATTCCATCCATCACAGAAATCAAAAAGGGCGCAGAACTATCCTATGATGCGCACCTTTGCTATATAAGTGGTTTACTTCTCACCTACCCCAATCCCATTCCTTCAAAGCAAATCCAGAAAATCTCCTATGGTCCCTGAGAATCATGTCCCTTACTCCAGCCGATATAGTTTGGTATAACCCAACCTATGACATCGGAGTAATCATTGATAAATGTGGAGAATTCCCTAACGTACCCCTTCTTGGTATACGTGGGGGAATTAGCTATAACCCCACCCTTGCCAGACGCCAGTTTGGTTACCCGATGAAAAACAAACCTTGGAACCTTTCACTAGCCGGTGAGTTCTACCTCAACCAAGAAGATAGCTCGGGAAGGAGAGAGAAATTCGAACAAGCTTGGCGCGCCATTCATAGGAAGGATAGAAACCAGTTGGGAAAGAAGTCAGACATCATCCATGAATCCTACACCTAATGGGTCATTTATAGAGCTTCAAGATATGGGATGCCTTACCATTTACAAAGATTCCTATCCTTAACTACCCCATCGCCATCACTACCCATACCCTTTGAAACAAAAGAGGAGTTCCAAGAGCAGTTGACCGAGATGAAGCTTGAAAGAGACACTTGGAAAAGAAGATACCAGGCAGCCGAGCGTGAAAATGAGACTCTGAAGGGCCAATTAGAACAACAAGAGCACACACTTTTCACTCAAAGACAACAAATAATAAAGAGGGATGATCTGCTCCTGCAAAAGGATGCTCTGCTCAGACAAGATGCTAAGAGAAAGAAGAGGTTCATGGATTCATTTTCCAGCTCACATTCGGATTCTGACGATCCAACTGCTTCAAGAGTTTGAGTTTGTCCCTTGGCTTTTTTTGTTAAAACGGGAACTGTTTTGTAATGTTTTATTTATCAAATGAAATGAATGTTCACTATGATGTTTACAATTACTTTGACAAGTCCTTCGATAACATAACAATTGTTTAGTTTTGCATAAACATCATGCATCATGTTGCCTTCATAGTTTCAAAAACCGAGTCTCATACTTTGCTTCTTTCTCACAAGGTCAATCCATCAGTAAAGTGGTTTGATGTCCTATTTCAAATTCAGCTCGCACATGCAAACACTCGTACAAACACAAAAAATGGATCAGCTTGAACAAGAGGTCCTTGAGCTTCGTGAAGAGGTGATAACACTTAGGGAAGAGGTATAGAAGTGAACTAACATGGTATCTTCACTGGCAGTTATGAAGGATCCGCCACAATTCCAGCAAAGGCTCCAACAACAATGCCAGCCACTGTGCATACAATAGCCTCGACAATAAGCTCCTCAGCAATTCAATCCACAAAATCATGCTCAGAAATCACCACAGTATGATCCAATTCCTATGAAATATGTGGAGCTCCTTCCCTCCTTGCTTAAGGATAACCTTGTCCAGACCAGAGCACTTCCTCGGGTACCTAACAAGTTGCCGAATCGGTGGAGACCTGACCTCTCTTGTGATTTCCATCAAGGGGCACCTGGTCATAACGTTGAGCATGATTTCTCTTTGAAGATTGAAGTCCAGAAGCTGATCGAAGACAATATCATGTCCTTCGAAGACTTGGATCCAAACGTGCAAGTTAACCCGCTACCCAAACTGTGCATACAACAGCCTCGACAACAGGCTTCTCAGTAATTCAACCCATAGAATCATATTCAAAGAACACAATTTGATCTGATTCCCATGAAGTATGATGAGTTGCTCACGGCTTTGCTTGAAAAGAATTTGGTTCACACCAAGGCACCTCCTTCGGTGCCAGAAAGATTGTCGACGTGGTATAAAGCTGATCTCTCTTGTGCCTTCCATCAAGGGGCACCAGGTCACAATGTTGAGCGCTCCTTTGCTTTAAAGAATATAGTTGACAAGTTGATCCAAGCTAACATCTTGTCCTTCTAAGGTTGGAATCTAAATGTGCAAGCTAATCCATTGTCAAATCATGGGCATAATCTATCAATATGGTGCAAGACAATCCGAGGAGGTGGTACCTAATGTTTTGACACGTGGAATTGGTAACTGCAATTGAGTCGATGTTGATGTTCCTTCTACTACTCTTTGGTTCAAATAATATGTTTGTTTGTTGTTTTTTGTTTTTCTAATAATATGTTTGTTTGTTTGTTGTTCAAATAACTGCAATTGAGTCGATGTTGATGTTCCTTCTACTGCCCGAGACGAAAGTGAACTTGTTTAGGGCTTTTTGTTTTATGCATTTCCATCATTAATAAAAACGTCATTTTGATCTCGACTATGTTTTTATTTTGTGATTTTTTCTGGAAAAGATGGTAACACAGAAAAACAAGTAGCAAGTTCTATAAACGAATAGCTTGCAATTACCTTTTATCTTTCACTGTGTGTCAAGTGGCAAGTTCTACAAACGAAGAGCTTGCAATTACCTTTTATCCTTATTTTATTCCAAGTGGCAAGTTCTACAAATGAACAGCTTGCAAACCTTTTCTTATTTTATGTCGAGTGGCAAGTTCTACAAACGAACATATGTGCAACGTTACCTAGGGTTTTTTTTTAGCTTTATTTTTTTTTTCTTTTTTCTTTTAAACACATATACATACATATGTGAAACGTTACCTAGGGTTTTTTTTTCTATTTTATTTTATTGCATTTTTTATTTTAGTTTAATTATTTGCTTTATTTTTTTTTAATTTATTTGATTGCATTTTTTTATTACTTTTAGTTTATTAGATGCTCTTATTTTCTCTTTATAGTTTAGTTTACTTTCATTTTTTTTTTCTTTCTTTTAATTCATTTAGTTTTATTTAATGCTTTTTAGTTTATTTAGTCTTTTATTTAAAGTTTATTTAGTGTTTTTTTTTACTTTTTAGTTTGTTGAGGCTTAAAATCATCTCATGCATTTTTATTTCTTTATTTTTTTTATTTAGCATATTTATTTATTTCATGCATTTTATTTAGCATATTTATTTATTTCATGCATTTGTCATTTTTTTATTATTGCTTTGTCATTTTATTTATTTATGCTTTAGAATGTATTTTAGGGACAAATGTAAATATAAATGAGAATATTGTATGCATATTTATTTATTCCGTTTTTATGCTTTAGAATATATTTTAGGGACAAATGTAAATATAAATTAGAATCTTGCATTGCATGCATATTTATTTATTTCGCTTTATGTTAAAACAAAAATCGAAAAAAATTCAAGGAAAAGGGGACTTTCATTTTGGATCCAACGTCCTTATGAAATCACTCACGCTTTATTTTATTCCATCACACTATTTTTTTTTAGACTTTACTTAGAAAAACATGAAACCACAAAAAACATTCAAATATTCAAAAAACCTCACAAAAAAATATCTTTTTTATTAACAAACTTTGAATTTCAAATCAAATGTTTCCTCATCTTTTTTAAATCAAATTTCAATCAATTTTAATCATATTTAGACTTTATTTCCTTAAACTTAAAATCAATCAATCAAACTTTATTTTTGTGCCACTTTGGCTTTTCATTTTTAAAATCATTTTCAAACTTTAAAATCAATCAAACAAATCACTCGGCTTTTTACCCCAAACAACGTGATTTCGGTCTCGCTCGGGTACGTAGACAAAATACTTTGTCTTTCCAAATCAACAAAATACAAAAACATTTACTTTCTTTCTTCACTTACATTAATATTTTCACAAGCAGGTAACATTTAATTTTTGCACAGAAATAAATAAAAGCAAGAGGTTCCTATAGAGTACTATTGACGTTTAAGGTGTTAATTCATTCCTTTTGCATAACCAACCCCTGAACCTTTAATTTCTTACATTAGGGTTTATTCGAATTTTCCCCCTTTTTTCTTGAAAATAATAAAAGCTCAGTGGTGAGTCTTAACATTGCGAGTCAACACTAACGAATAGCTTGATATCTGAAAATCACCGCGACACTCAACAAAGGGAAACATTTTTTATACGAGTCAAGACCTTCTCTATTTATGTTCTTCTCCATTTCTTTCATTTGGAGAGATAAAGAAACATAAAATTTTAAAAAAAGTAAAAAATATTTAACGATGGTGGGAATCAATTAATGGTAAGATCCACATCCTAATTTTTGTGTGTATCTCTCTCTAAATAACATCTTCCATTTATTGTCATTTTACTCTTATATTGCTACTGCTGCTTCATCTTATATTGCGAAACCCAATGTCCAATTTAATGGGTCTCCTGTTGCAACCACTTCAAATCCTTCAAAGGAATGCTTAGACCATAGACTTTAGAACTTATACAATAAATTTTTAATTTGGAACAGAAAACAAATAGATGGTTTGTGTCTATCCTAGTTTTGTTCTGTTTTTAGCTAATGCCGAAGAACATATCTTTTAAATTTTCTTTCTTTTTTGGATATTCCCTCAATCTCATGATAACTGGGTAATTTGCGAAAAAAAATGTTTCAAAATAACTGAGTCATTTCACTTTTTAATACAATATTAATTATTTTTTTCCTTTTATAACTCTAATTAATATTACTTTCATACTCGTAATTCAATATATTCCAATTTGCATTTATGATAGTGGAGAATGCATCAATACTTAACAAGAACACTTAAAACCATTTTTTTTCTCCATATGTGAAATGAGCAAATGACTCATAATCTAGGACGGAGGAAGTATCATTCTTTATGTGTCCATTTTGTTATTAATTTTTTTTTTCAAATACTTATTTGGATATGCTTCTTTTTGGATTGAATTTGAAAAGACGGATTTTCAAACAAAGATTTGATGAAGTGGTTGTGTTAGGAGTCCCACATCGAGTAGATCAAAGTGTTTGATGTGGTACTTAAGCCATGAGGTTCTCTCACCTATTAGACTAGTCTTTTGGGTTGACCTCTCCTCATAGACTTAAGTCCTGACAATTGTTGCTTTCATTGAGTGTTGGACCACGGAAAGGGCTACATATAAACTGGATTAAGGTGTTCCATCAAATATTGATAGGTGAGTGAAGCCGCCAACAAAGAAAAGGCGGGTCAGTGCCGATAGAGTGAAAGCCGCCGTGGACGTCGGCTCTTAAAGGGCGTGACTATGCTAGGAATCCCACATCGAGTAGATCAAAGTGTTTGATGTGATACTTAAACTATAAGGTTCTCCCACCTGTTGCACTAGTCTTTTAGGTTGGGCTCTGCTCATGAACTTAAGTCCTAACAGGATGGTAGCATCAGAAAATAAAGTAGTAGTGGCAAAGAAACATGTAGTTGTAGTTGCTGAGCTCAAACTTGGAGCAAAAGTGGATGAAACATTTGAAGGTTAAGGACGGATGCATTACAATAGATGAAAATAGAGGCTGATTCGTACTCATCTTTCTCAATTATAAGCAGATTTTAATTTTTAAACTTATTTAATTAATGATGTATGTGATCTATATTAAATAAACTTAAAAAATTAAAATTTATTTATAATTGACAACAGAGAGAATATTCAATAATCCAATAATAAAAATAAACCACCTCTACATCCGCCTTTTCCTTCGTACGAAGATTCTGCGATTGAGGCTTTTGATTATTCAAATCAATAAATTATGTGTTTGCTGCAGTCTTCCGCCACCTCCTTGGGTTGTCTTCATCTTATGGTCTCGATACAGATGATATAATGATTCACTCACTGACACGGATATGGCCGGAACCATTATTGGGTTGGTGCATTAATGACCACATGATCAACTTGTTTCAAAAACCACCGTATTGTATCTCCATTTTTGCGTCAGTGCATTAACAACCACATGCTCAACTTGTTTCAAAAACCATTTTCGGGTAGGGGTGAAACTTTATTAGCGGTTAAAATTTATATTATATTTGTTATATGTTAATGTCATTTAAAAAGATATAGTCTATGACAATATGAAAGTGCAAAATATTTATATTTATAATTTTAATCAAAACTAAACTTTTTTACAAATTATTATTGTTAATTTATACAAATTATTGCAATAAAAAGAACTTATAAACGAATACGGAGTGTCTGTCTTAACGCCGATTCATAATAACAAACATTATTCATAATTCACACTCTTCCTACCTATATATATGTGACATTCCACAAAATAAAGGTTCATCTAATTCTTTACATTCCCTTAAAGAAAATCTAATTAAATACATCCATCACACAATGGAATTGGGAGATGTTCACGAATTTTTTGCAGGAAAGACCATTTTGGTTACTGGTGTAACGGGATTCCTAGGAAAAGGTATATGTTGTATATTGCATCATTTAAATTTAAGAAGGTGAAGAATGAAGATACTAAATTTAATTATGTTGTATACTTTTTTCTTTTAAACATTTTTTAAAATTTTTATATCAGGCATACCTCAACGTAATAAATATTTTTATGCATTCTTTTTTCTAGACAAACCTCAACGTAATAAATGTTTATGTGCCTTCTTTTTTCTAATGCATGCAGTTTTTGTGGAGAAGATATTAAGGGTTCAACCAGACATAAAAAAGTTATATCTTCTTATTAGATCACTAAATACTTGTTTAGCTACACAACGCTTGCATGTTGAGGTACGACATTCTAATAGTTACTTAATAATACTTTTTGAGGCAATAGTTGTTTAATATTTAATCATAATTATTTGATTCATACTTTTTTTAAGTAAAAAGTGGAGAAATTAAAGATTCTCCACCAGTGGCCAGAGGAGAAAAAAAATTTCAGATGTGCCATCAGAAAAAATTATATATTTTTTAGTTTCTTAACTTGTGGCCTAAGGGCACAAGATAACATAAACTATTTCTTATATCTAAAGTAATTTTTTTGGACACTTATATCTAAAGTAATTATTCATTTTAGTAGAACTATATCTATTATACATACAGGTCTTTAGGAAGGAATTGTTCAAGGTGCAAAGAGCTGAAAAGGGTGCAGATTTTGACTCTTTTATATCCGAGAAAGTGGTTGCTGTTGTCGGTGATGTATCTCTTGAAATGTTGGGAGTAAAAGATGTAAAAAGGAGTGAGGAGATGTTGAAAGAGATTGATATAATAGTTCATTCTGCTGCCACAACCAAGCTTGATGATAGGTAATCACGTTGTCTCTAATCTTTCATGTATAATTAAACTATCTATTTCTCTTTTACCCTTGCATTAATTTAATATTTCTAGGCAATTTCTCACATTAAAAGTAGATGAGGAAATAATTTGGGAGAAACAATGAAAGAAAAAGTTATTGAATATAATTAACACGAGAATTTTGAGATTAAGTTTAATGAATTTTGTGAAAACTTCGAAAATATTTGGAAAAAAGGGTAAATTAGATTACCGTGGATGACACTAGAAACAAAATTCGAACACCTATCATCTGCTATTCACACCAAACCTCTCCACACAAAACCATCATCCCAAAAGCCATAACAAGATCACATCACCTTCCCATCACCACAACAATCCAATTAAACACCCGAGGAAATGACTTATTCCAACATTTATTCAAATTCCACCACCAATTAACATTGGTCTGTCTCAGAAGATAACAAAACAAGCCAAAAAAAACTTGAGTCAAGAAATTGACTCTCGATCTCAAATAAAAAACGATCGGCTGATCAGACTTAAAACAATTTCGACTAGACATGAGTCGAGAAGACACCTCTAATCACTAAGGCACCCATAAACTCCCAGACCACCGAGAAGAAACCTTAACCAGCCTAAAAAACATAAATCAAGACACTAACTTCCAATCTCGAAGAAAAACCATTGGCTCACCAAATTTCAGAAAACCATTCCCTAATAGAGTCAATAGGTGGAACATTAGTGCAAACGACACAACTCAAAAACAACCAAAATCGAACTTCCCAAATCAAGCCACAAACCAACATGAAAAATACCTAAAAAACTGGCACGGGTAAGCAACGACAAAGATGGGCTCAAATATGAGGTCTCCATAATTAGACCGTGGAAAAAGAAAAAGAAATCCTTAAAAAAATCAAAATGATCACCCACAAACTCTTCATCATCAACACCACAACCAAAACATCACCGAAATCAATTTGATAACAAAAATAAAGCGAGACTATTGTAAAATATAGCCGACGTCCAACAAAATAATACCACCACCAATAGACGTATGATTTTACCTCCCTCTCATCAACACCATAACACCCCATTAACCCTCAATATGGAAAAATAGCACCAGCAAAACCAAACTAAAGCACTACTATCATTTGAAACAAGCAACTAACCATAACAACATCCATGCAATGGAATTCCAGACTATACATAAACCACCCATCTGCATGTACCGCTGCTTCCAAAAGAACAACAATAACACAACAACACACCAAACCTCCTATGAGTTAGAAAATAGAAAATTAATGGTAACAATTATCCAAATTCTAGAAGGGACATGTCTCCTAAGAAAGGGAGGAAGACTAAAACTTTTGTTTATTACTTTTGCTTGACTATTCATTCATACATTACAATCTTAATATAACACCCCAATAAGTAACTACCTTCCTATAACTACTAATAGCTTCATAAAACTACTACTAATAACTACTTATATGTATATAATTAATACTATAATATAATATTTACATAATAATAACATATATACATAATTAATAATTTATATTACATATAAATCCATATTTAATATTCTATCTTATACACGTATCATTACTCCATTTGTCCAAGAATAATAATTCAACGATGAATTTAGTATACATAACTGAAGGATTCCTTAATGTTTGTGTACAAGCCAACAAAATTATATATCCCATTTAAGCTTATAAACCCATTTCTAAGATCTCATTTCTCTTCGTTAGACTCGACCTTCACACAAACCATTTTAAATTGTTATGCTATTGATGCCTCTCCGAAATTAATGCCACTAAGACCTCCTGAATCTAGGCTGTCAGACATCTCTTCATCACTGACTTGCTAATTGGAGTTTCAACTCTATTAGTATTGCTACATGAATCACCGCCTTCCAACACCTCCTATTGAAAATAATTAAAAAACTACATCAAGGTGCTGATAAAAAATTTACACTTATGATTAAATAAAGGTTAGAATTGGTAAGTGTCATCACCACCCAATGGAGTCTGATCATTGATGTACTCAATAGCATGTACTTCAATGCTGGCCTAGTCATCAAATGTAACATCCTTGCATTAAGACACTGATTTGTAGCATAAATACGGATAAAATACTCTTTTATAAATGAATATAGCTCAGTAACCTTAATTTTATATTTGTCTTTAAATTATTTAATGACTAGAGCTTCATCTGTAGCCCTCTTGATAAAGCGTGTTACCAAAAATCCAAATTTGACATCATATTTGGTTAAGTCGTTCTTATAATTAAGTTGGAAATTCATCTCGTCATGACGAAATGTAAGAATTTCAGTTGTGATTGGGACTCCATCATAGACAAACGGTGGAATAATTGATCTCTCAATTTCAAACTTGATAGGAGGAAGAAAAGAAGGAGGATCTACAACACAACCCAACCTATTAACAACATCAATCCCAAACTAACCCAATCCTGTAAAAACCATCATCACCTATCCACCCAAACGAACATTGTTGAAATCACGAATCGTATTAAAGCTTGTTGTTAAGTATACATTCCCGTTAATATTTTCCACTAACACCTCAAACTGGTTATTGTTCAGATCTACCTAAGTATCCAAAATCAGTGACAAACATTTTGGGTAACATGATAGCACCCTGCATGATAAAATAATTACAAACAGTTAAAAATTGGAGTATTTTCGGTGAGAAAATCGTAACAATTTTGGTGAGCAGAATGGTACTGAAGCATACCTTACATCCCTAACATGAAACTCAATCCAAATCGTTATGTATTGAAGTCGTAATTTATTCACAATTTTGTCCAACTCAGTGACTGGATTTGGATCCAACTGAGTTGCTTATAAACACACCAAGCAACTGGTTAGAACAAACTATTATAAATAAAATTAGATTAATTAGAACAGAAACTGTATGCAACTCTATTAAGATTAGTTATACTTCTCAAGCAATGCAATGCCAATAAGCTTTCAACATCAAGTCCCTCCATCAATACAAAGTTTGAAATGTCTGGATGATCGATGAAGGAGTTTAGGTAGGTGCACACCACTATTTATACAGGGCTTATGGACAAAAATGAATTTGCACAGACGGTGACATGTGTACACAATGAGATTGGGGAGTTGTAGAGACTTCTTGGGAAATACAAAAGCACTTGTTGTATGGGAAGGTCATATTAAATACACGTGTTTAAATTGCTTAATGGATTAGTGGGTAGTTGGAAGCTAATGTCGAATTAATTGCAAGCTTGGGAGAGAAAAATTAAGTAATTAGGGTTTAAGGAAAGTCTGACAAGTCTTGTGTTAATAAGGGATAACTTCATAAACTAACTACTAATAACTACTTATATGTATATAATTAATATTATTTTTGTTGCATATATAATTAATACTATAATATAATATTGACATAATACTAATATATATACATAATTAATAATTATATTACACACAAATACAAATTTAATATTCTATCTTATACATGTATCACTATGCCAACTAGAAACATAGTTGTTTTAGATAACACACACGACACAACCGTAGATTTTTTCGAACCACTATTAAACATGAACCATATATATCCAATGACAGTAACCATCATTGATTAGAACACCCATAAAATAGGTCATCAGAGAGAACCAAACCAATGCATATAACATTAAAGGACTAATTCACTAATATTTTTATTTTTTTGGTGTAAGAGAGGGCCAAAGGCCCAACTAAGTCATTGATTTTACCATTATTGGAAAATAAACTAATAATCTATGTGCCAATATAAAAGAACAAAAAATCAGTGACAAAGAGAGTGAGTTACTCTCTCTATAGCTAACAATAAGACCCAATTTTTTTATTTCTTTGTCCTTTTATATAAGAAAATTTTTAAACTTTAAACATGTATTATAAATTTCTGTACACAAATATATGTGTTTAATTTACAAAAGGAAGGAGTAAATATGTTATCTCTTTTATGATATCAATAATTTATTTTTTTTCGAAAAAATATGTGTTTAATTTACATGTTGAAGGAGTAAATCGGTTATCTCTTTTATTACAAGAAGAAATATGAAGAAGAAAAAAACATTTATCTTTTTAACCAGACTATTTTTTTTAAAGATTAATTTTATCCAATCTATAGTTGCAATTAGTTTTCTTAATATTTGTGCATTTTGTATGCGGGTCATACAAAATTATACACAATGTTTATTTATCAAGCTATACAATTATTTATTGTAAAATAAAGAGCTATAAAATTATTTGGTAATTATTTAAGGGTTTTTTTTTTCTTTTTCAGATTCGATACTGCAATGGCTACGAATACAATGGGAGCTCTTAATGTATTGAACTATGCAAAAAATTGTCGTAAGCTAAAGATTCTTCTTTATGTATCAACCGGTAAGATTCTTCTAATTTTTTTTTTAGAGTTATGCTAACAAGTGCTCTAAAAAAACCAAAAGTAGTATGTTTATATTAGATTCAACAATGTTTTGACTTTTAATAAGTTAAATTCATCACTTTTCACCATTTTCCAATACAATATTTTTATTTTTATGAGTTAACCAATATCAACGCTGTTCTTCCCAAGTAAGAGAAGAAACCCAAAAGACCAACTCCTCCAAGCAAGTAATGAGGCCAATTTCCTCTCAACTTCAAACATAAGCACGAACACTCGACAAAGATCCCAACACTAACTCCCAAAAATCGGAGACGAACACCAGGACATTAAGGTTGAGTTCTTGATTATCCTTTAGAATAGAAACTCACAAAAACTCCTAGAGACAAGGTTAAGTTCAAAAACTTTCCAAATTTGTAGCTCCAAAAAGAAAAAACAACCTTTTAATTTCCTTTAAATACATTGTATACATCACCTTGTAAATATGAATAAATAAATTATTGTTTCATAGTTTTTGCTTAAAATGTCTCTAATTCCCAGAATATCAAAGGGGTCCATGAGACTGCCCTTCAAAATACAAAGGGGTCTGGTAGAAAAAGAGGAGGAGAAAAGACCCCTCACAATAACATCACTATTCGATGAACGAATTGGACGGTAGGAAGGGGAATAAAAAACCTTGCTCCATAATATCCCTCTCTGATAGACGAATAGGCTGGTAGGACGAGGAGTAAAGGAATCTTAGTCCACAACACCGCTCTTCGATAAATTATGTGGTTGGTGAGCCTGGAATAAAAGATCCTTACTCCATGACACCTCCCTTCGCAAAATGAGGGGGCCTAGTAGGACGGGATACAACCAAAGGATACAACCCTGGCTCCTACATCCGAGATAATTCCCTGGCATCCTAGATTGCTTCTAGATGGGATCTGGTTGTGAAGTAATTTTCAAGATAATACTTTTACCTTTTATGGTGTCGAAATTTTCAAAAAATTATGTGAAAATGAAAGCATTTGATGTGGCAAAATTTAATTCCAAGCATCGAATATGTTGACTTTACAATGAAAGTCCCCCAATATTTGCGACCTATCCTCGGTTTTAGGTTAAACGATGCCAAAGTGACTCTTCCTCCAAGAATAAAAAGGTATTCCGCCATGAGATGGCCCACCGCCACCCATTCTCATCCCAAATTCATTATCCCTCATCTTGAATGCCTTATGTTGATATATAGTACAAACAAGAAAGTCTCTCACAAAACATAATATTATCACCCAACCTGAAAAAATTTAAAACCCCCATTACCAATCTTTCTTGAAATAACCTATGATAACCAGTCCTCTATAACCAAAAAAAATCAACAAACTAATAGCTCTATACCAATTGGATGAGAGTCGTGGAAAACATGTTCAACCCAACAAAACAGTCTTCACCACCCTTGTATCATACTTATTATCAATGAAAACCTTATACTAGGTCATAGATCGCAAAAGTCATAGATTAACCTCCCTCACATCTTTCACTCTCAGACCTTCAAACATTTTGGCTTTACATGCCAAGTTCTATTTGACCCAACTAATCTTTTTTCCCCAACCTCACCTCTCCCAACAACTCTCTTTAAATTCGCATCAACTTTTTCCAAACTTGTACTGGTATCTTCATAAAAGAATTAAATAAAACAGGGATGAAATTTTATACCAATAGTACATCAACCATTTTCATAAACAAACGAAAGGACCTAAAATGTTTAACAGATATACAATTAAGGGACTCAGACGGAACGAAAATTAATTATGGGACCAAAGTGATACCTCAAAAATAGTTAAAGGACCAAAAGACCAATTAAATCTTATTTGTATCTTACTAAACACGTCAAATTTATGTTGGGGTCTAATATGGATCTGGAGTAAAGGTGTACTTATTATTATTAAATTTGTTCATTATTAAAAATGAAAATGGTCCACCTTTAATCACACCTCAATCTTAGGATTCATATAATATTAACCTCTAAAAAATGATTATAATGTAATTTTCGGCCAATACTTAGCAAAAAATAAATTTTATATTAAGACACACCTTTAGATCGAATACATATCAATCACCTGAATTTTATACATATTCTTTTATTGTTTGTGGTACCTACTATTTGATTATTTAGAATATGCAGAGAAGAATTTATTTTTTTATTGATATAATTATTTGCGATTCTTAATTAAATTGCTAAAATGGAGTCTTATGTGAATATTTCCTTCTTTTAATAATACTCTTTTGTTATATCCAATAATGTTTTGTATTCCCTATATTAGCTTATGTATGTGGGGAGCCTAAAGGACTCGTAATAGAGAAACCCTTCTTTATGGGTCAGACACTAAAAGGAGGGTCTTTAAAGTTGGACATCAAACTAGAAAAGAAGTTAATAGAGGAAAAATTAACTGAACTCAAAGCAGAAAACGCTAATGAAGAGACTATCAAGTCGGTAATGAAAAAGTTTGGAATGATAAGGTGATTTTCGTGTGCCTGTCTCTGTAAATATGTAATGTTACATCATACTACACTGTTCAATATTATTTTACTCAACATATATTCCCACTTCTCATTATCAGATTGTAAGTTTATATCATATAGACCATCTGTTAAATTTTTAGGTAAATCAAAATTCATTTGATATGTTTTTTAGTACCTCCAAGTTTAAGGGTTTAACTGTTTTTACTAACATTGTTAATTTTGGTTGGTGCCAGTAATATATTCAATGATTGTATATTTTTGTAAAAGTATTACATAGATGGTCTATGTGATATAAACTTACTATCTAACGATCAATGTGGAAAAATATGTATAAATTAAAATGATATTATTGACACCATAATGTCAAACTTAATATATGACAAATCCGATAATATAATATAGACCATATCTACAAAATTTGACATTAATTAGAAATCTTTTGATATGTCAATGAAAAACATTAAAATTAACATTTTATAAACTTTAAAAAACGAGGCATTTTGACGTATCTTATTGAGATACCAAAAAAAATACAATTAACATAAATTTTTATATACATGATTAATGTTATAATATCTTTCATTCCAACGATCAATTTTTAATAGGGTTATGTAGTAAAGAATTATTAGAGTGTCATATTATAAATTTTGACAGCATGGTATCAACTGATGAGTTGATCCGTCCTTATATAGAGGAGGGATCAAATTATATCAATGTAATGTTACATCAATATTCAACCGCTCAATAACGTTTTACTCGATTTATATTTTTTAAAGTTGATCGTTAGATGAAAAGTTTATATTATGTAGATCTACCATGTAAATTTTTACATAAATATAAAATCATTTGATATGTTATTGAAACACATCAAGATTAACGATTATTCGTTTTTATAAAACACTGTTAATCTTGGTAATTATAAAAAACATATGAAATTATCTTAGATTATATATATATTTTGAGTAAATATATATACCTATTCTTTTATTAATTATAATAACAAGATTTCCTATGTTTTATAAAAAGTGAATACTTAGTATCCTAGAGTTATGTTGAATAGTAATTAATGTCATTTTCTTCATTATGTTTTTATAAATCAATAGAATACAAAAGCATCAAGTGAATGTTATTCCCCTGGTCTATTCCCCTGGTCACACACCACAGGCAACATCTTCCCGAGGAAACTGAGAATCTTAAAACATTCATCTTCTTCCTCGCAAAAATTCCATTTTCCTACTTTCTATTTGTCGTTTTCCCATAACAAACGAGGAAAATGACAATAAGAGAATATCAACTACTGAGCTAACTTAACAGATTTAACGCTTGGTGGACTTTGGATTCATATAGGTTAAACCTATGAAAAAAAAAAGGTTTGCCTTTTAATAAACTTGACGTTTGGTAGATTATGGACTCATTTGGAGGACGATACCACATTTTCCCTGAATTTTATTCTCTCGTTTTTCCAATAAAATTTTATTGTTAAAAGAAGAACAAAAAACATGTTCACACATGAATTTCTCAAATAAAAGGCTATATTTCGACTTATATTATGTCACTTTTTCTTTCTCTTTTTGGCCCCTTCCCTAACTTTTCTCCTATATTAGGGCAAATTTGCATGGATGGCCAAACACCTATGTATTTACAAAAGCAATGGGAGAGATGCTTGTAGCACATATGAAAGATAATCTACCGTTGATCATCATACGTCCTACTATAGTAATCAGTACTCACTCTGAACCCTTTCCAGGTTGGATTGAAGATGTGAGGTATTCAAAAACTCAATCTTAAGCATTATGTAGTGGACTTTTAACATTTGTGTGCACCCTTTGTTTAACATGTCGTGAATAATGAATAAATTGAACATACATATTTTTCTTAATGGATGTCTACTTTTTCATCATGTTGTTTATTTAAATATCTTTATTAATTTTTCTTCGAGCAGTCTAATAGTTGGGTTCACACATTTTTAACATGCGGAATTTAGCGTTGGAACCTCGATTCCTATTCTAAGTTGTATTTTTTCTTGAATATATAGAGTTGTACTTTTATGATATATATATATATATATATATATATATATATATATATTGTTTCTAGAAATTCACCTTGAAGGCGAATAAGTGGAATATCATAAACTCGAAACCCAGTCCTGCATATATTATGCATTGTCTCTACCAATTAAGCTAAATTCGTAGGAACGTAACTTCATATATGTTATTAGTCGAGTAATAACAACAATAACTATTTGAATGTATTTGTTAACAACAAAAAGCGTATGGAATAATCAAGAGTATAATATTGAGAACTCTAACCTACATACAAATTAGACTTTATGACCGTCTAAACATACAAAGCTACACAAAGTTACTCCATGCTTTTCTTATATTAGAGTATCTTTATACTCTTTTCAATTTATATCATTAGTTTATCTTTAAGAAGAAAAAAAATCAGTTTTATCATTTTGTGACTACAGAACTATGGACTACGTGGTGGATAAGTATGGTAAGGGAATAATTAGGAGCTTTGTTGGTCTTCCAGAGACGGTAGTAGATGTGGTGAGCCCATCTTTTAAATTGCTCAATATTTTACATTTTTTAATTTATTTTCCATTAATTACGAATTTTTTAAAACTGAAAATGTTGCTTGCAGATTCCTGCGGACATGGTGGTAAATTCAATGATAATAGCATCCGTGGCTCATAGTAAGAATCTTTGCAGGAGTTTGATCTACCATATTGGCTCTTCGTCGAGAAATCCATTCAAAATTTCTGATTTAGTAGATGGAATGCATTGTTATTTTACAAAAAATCCATGGATAAATAAAATTGACACACCAGTACATGTTGAAAATAAATTAACGTTGTTCTCTACAAGTATGGATGAGTTTGACAAAAACAAGGTATTTATTAGGAAGAGGAATGGTAGCAACTTTCTTTTTTCAACTGATTACACTTTTTGGTCATTATTATAAACAAAAATCTACATTTTATATTCATTCAATTAATGATATATATAAGTTTTATTATACGCTACATACATCATTTAATAAATAAATATAAAATGTTAATTTTTGTTTATGATAGTGACCAGAGCATTTATAATTGAACCTCTTACTTTGGTATAAATATTTAGCTAATGATTTACTCTTATTTGATTGCACTACTTTTGTAGGGAACAAAGATGGAGACCGCGATAGAGCTTTACAGACCTTATGGTATCTTTGATGGCATGTACGTACACCATATACTATACAAAAAGTTAGCATTAGTATACAATATATTTTTTGTTTTTTTTATTAATTTATTCCATTTCTTTTAACAAGACCGTATATCAACTTTTTATATCAAAATATCATGACTAGTAATATTAAAGGGTTAATAGTGCTTTAGTCCCCCTGTAATATAGGTTATTTTTGGATTTACTCTTTTTAAAATTTTTGTTTTGGTTTTCGTCTTTGTAATTTTTTTTCCAACATACCCCCCTTATAGGCCATTTTCAGAATTTTGTTTTTCCATGATTTTTGGTTTTTGAATAACCTATTAGGGGGTATTCTGGAAAAAAAAAAATTTTACAAGGACGAAAACTAAAACAAATTTTTTACAGGGGATAAACTTGGAAATGACCTATATTACAAGGGTGTAAAGCACTATTAACCCAATATTATATGCTGGGAACTTGAGAAGTTCTATGTCACGGGAGCAACAATAGGAAATGCTACATCTCTATTCAAAACCATAAGATTAATAAGTTATAATTTTTTATAAATCCAGCATTGTACTTATTCATATGTGATGTGAGACTTGTTCCAACCTCCTATAACATGAACCAACATTGGATCTAGCTCCTGCTCTCCCACCAAGCCGAACTAAGGGCTCTTATACCATTTGTTGGAGAGTTTTACCAAATGATTAAATAATACTAAATTTAATAAGAACTTAAAATAAATAAAAAATACATCTTGATTCAATTTCAATTTCAAACAATATAAAATCAATTTCAGTAACCAAACCCTAAAAGTTAAAATCAATTCAATTTCAGTACTGCACTGCTATCACTACTACTTTCACTATCTTAACTCAATTTCAATTTCAATTTCAATTTCAATATCCTGATTCAATTACTCTCACTACTACTATCAATTTTAGTATAGTAATTTCAAAATTGATCTGAAAGAGGAGAGAAGAGGAGAGGAGAGGAGAGGGACGGTAGATGGGCAGAGAGCGGAGAGGAGAGCGATGGTAGACAGGCAGAGAGAGGAGAGGAGAGCGACGGTTGACTACTGGGTGGCGGACGTGGTGGTGGATTGGTGGTGTTGTTGGGTTTGTGTGTTCAGAAGGAAAATGTGTGCATGAGGTTAGGAAAGAAGAAGGAAAGGAAACGCGTGTTGTTGATACTAGAAAACAAAAAAGAGAATGTGATGGGTTGGGCTTGGTCGTTGGTAAGTGTGCACTGATATAAAAAAAAGGCCTAAGCTGGTATGGTTATTGCCACTCCTGCCGTGCTCAGGTCCGCCCCTGTGCAAGAGCAGCAACTGGCTGATGCTCCATGATCACAAGAGAAAGACACCACATCTTCATCCAAAACCTTAAAGTCATAAGTTAATATACCACTTCTCCTATAAATCAAATATTTTACTCATATAGGCAATGTGGGACGTAACCATTATATTACTAAAACATAAGTTAGAATTAGCAATAAAAACATATACATGAAAAAAATAATTGTCTTCAACTTCTTTTGCAAGTATTCAAGTGTGAAAAATGAAGATCGTACAGCATTTTCAATTCTATTTCTAATTTAACCTTTTGTAATGGTATATATAACCTTCTATCTGTTGTTATAGGTGAAATTCTATGAATTATTTATGACATTGAAATATATATAATTTTGTGACCACAGCTTTGACGACCAGAACGTAGAAAAGTTACGAATGGTAGTAAAGAGATTTGTAGACAAGGGATTTAACTTTGATCCCAAAAATATTGATTGGAAGGCTTACATGATGAATGTTCATTTTCCGGGTCTTGTGAAGCACTCTATGCAAAGTAAGATGTAATATGGGTCAAGAGCATACAATTACAAACATCTATTGTCTTATTATAATAAATAGCAGTGCTATATATCATATCTTATTTACCAGCGAAAACTAAAGACATAAAAATCAACAATGATAAAAAAAAAATGTATGGAAGAGAAAATAAAAATGATGCCATGTTTCTTTTATGGAAAATTATTATCAATTTGTTTACATTTGTGTTGTTGGTAATTCTATTGTATTTTTTTTTACTACAGTCCACTAATTATTTTCTCGTGTCATTTCAAGACTAATATTCATTATTCACAACTTAATCAAACTCTACTAGACACTACTGGAAATTCTCGCTTTACATGTGGAATTTGCTATGGAGAACAATCCGTAGGAATTCGTAAGGATTTTGCAGCACTCCTCCTTGATCGGGACAAGTTTCCTGCGGTTACTATCCTTACATGAAAATCCGTAGGTAACGAATACATTTGCTGGGGTTTTTTCGTGCGGAACTGTTTTTCTTTTCCTTTATCAATAATAAAAAAATTATTCTTTTTGACAATAAAAAAAAAAAAACATATTTTGACCATCCAAAATCAACACAAATCCCAAATTCTCAATTTTGTCTTCTTCATTCATCATATGCAGTTGAGGAACACGCAAAATCAACACAAATCCCTAACTCTCTAAATCGCAACCAAATCACCAATCGTAATTCAGTTTCTCTCCCAA
>Ga0315913_1002790_pt1 | contig 20729 bp, 9 predicted proteins | sample MpolsnodulesMG_FD_207736 | JGI IMG/M metagenome (GOLD analysis project Ga0315913, IMG submission 207736) | Medicago polymorpha root nodule microbial communities from Los Angeles, California, United States - small nodules | ecosystem: Host-associated > Plants > Roots > Nodule | place: USA... | reverse complement strand
AACCAATCAAAGAGAGTGTGTTGGAAAGTGTGTGTTAAAAAGTGTGTTGCTAGTATTCCTCTTGATTTAAATATTTATATATGACATAATATAGCTTAACCATTGGATCCCAACTCAATTACTTTAAACTTAGTAGTTACAATACACGATTCCTCTCATAGACCCTTTCCCGCCCAAACGCCAACTAAAATTCCCACAACATCTATTACAGAAATAAGACAATAACGTAAACATATGTGATGTAAATTAAAAATATAACAATTAAAAAAATAAATCCTTTTATGTGGGCCAGTAATATTTGCTGGCTTAATATTTTGAACAATATTACACAAAGGTTTTGTGGTGACGCATGGCTTAAACCAAAATGTTACCATCCCCGTCACCAATCTTAAACATGGAACCCTCCTCTAGCACATTTACATAACAGAGTTTTTAAGATTGCTTTCCTAGTAGATGAACTAACATTTGCTTTATCTAAAAACAAATGTCTTTCTTTCAAATACTTGTTTGCTAGCACATTAGACCAAAGCTTATCTTTTTTTTTCAAGAAGGGAAACATTTTGAAATCAAGTCGTATGAATCCCCAATCTTCACTTTCTTGGTCTACGAAATCTTCTTCCAACTTACCATGTGCATGACTTTCTCATTACATCCACGCCAAATGAAATTTCTAAAGGTCTTGTCCAACACTTCACTATTGAGGGAACCATTTAATTTTTATGTTGTAAGATGAATTTTCAGTCCCTCAATATAGTTACTTACTGTCATATCAATCTTTACAAGTATGAACTTAATCCTTATAAAAAAATTATTGTCATTATTGAAATTCTATTTTAGTTAACAGATTACACAATTAAAGATTATTTTGAAATTTTGATACATTGAGAGATTATTTTCCATAAATTAAGCTTCTGAAGATTTTTTTAGAAATCCTCCTTTTGGTCTAGAGTCCCCTAAAAATTCAACATATCTTTCTGATTTTCATATTTTAGCATATCTTTCTGATTTTCATATTTTAGAATCCAAACCATGCATAAGAATAGGATGAAGGAGTAAAGTTTATGAAATTACATTTTATTTTTAACAAGAGAAATTTGGAACATGTATCATGTGTGAAAATGATATTTTTATGGGGGGTAGGGTGGTGTGGGTGGGGGTGTATATGAAATTCACACAAATTCTTTTGTCCGACAATTTTTAGGCCTATGCTCAAAGGAATTTTATTTTGACCTCTATATTATTTATTCAAAAAAACCTATAAACAATATTTAGTAGATTTCTATCAAATAATCACAGAAAATGTCAGACAAAAATTACGAATTAAACGACTTTAGGAAACCAAAAGAGCAAAATTCAGGCCAAAAGGCCTTCAGCCAGTTTTGGAAATACAAACCAAAGCCTCCATCATGACGTAGAAATTTAAAAATTATTCTTCTCAAATTTATCATTTTTACATGAGGTAGCAATTTGAAAATTATTCTTCTCAAATTTCTCATTTTTACAATTGTTGTTCGGTAGTTAAATGTCATTCAACACAATTTAGATTAGACGAATCACTTTTCATTTCATTAATTGCTGAAATGAACGAGTATTTTTAGATGGATTGTAGAAATTTTAGGGTCTGTTTGGATCCTTGGAAAAATTAAAGAAAGAAAGGCTAGGGAAAGAAGAAAGTGAGTGGATACAATACCTTTCCACTCTTTGGCAGCACATAAAAGAGACGAGGAAAGAAAGTTTTTGAGGTGGGACCCACGTTCAAAATCTTTCTATGGGTGGAGATGGTTAGTTATTTGCTAAATTTAAAATAATTGAACTGAACTGTTTCAAACCGAACTGTTTTGAACTGTTAGTAATGGTTCAGTTTTTTTTGATTCAGTTCAATTCAGCAGTTCAGTTTTTGGTTTTTTTACTCACCCCTACTTTTCACACATCCATGGACGGAATGTAAAAGGCACCAACTTATTGAGAAAAAGTCCAAAATAACCTTGATTATATTATTAGCATTGTGTCATTTTTTTAAGGCATTAAAACGTTGCATCATGCCATGTACAACTATGTACAACTACAAGCATACTAGGCAATTAATGATTTCGACACAAACTCTAATATGTTGATAAAATATTTAATTTAAAATGACATATTTAATTAAAACTTTTCAAGGATGAACTTGTCCTTTTATAAATATACACATCATTCTTTCCTTCCACTTTCTATTCACTTTCACTTATATCAAACAACCAAAAAAAATCTTCTCACTTTCTACTATCATTCTTTCCTTATACTTTTATTCCTTATACTCTTAAAGATTCTTCTGCAAACCAAACATACCCTTAGTCTAGCAATTTAGCTGAGACTAAGAAAACCCCAATAATATGAACCCAAATACCAAAGATGCACGACAAGAATTTAAAATGAAGTTTAGGAAGACTGTTAAGTACAAGTAGATTTTAATCTCAATAAAACTCAATCCAAACAAGAAACACTTATATTGTATCAAAATATTCATGTCAATCCCATGCCTGATAGAGGCTGACTTTAAATTACACAGTCATTTGATAAAGAAAAGTTCAAACGATAATATCAAAAGGGTGCTGTATTTTGTCATTTATGAGGTGTTCAAACGATAATATCAAAAGTTCAAAAACGGATCACTTCCTGCTGTTTTGATATTATATTGCCACCTCTCCTCTGCACTTTGCGTAATCAAAGGTTGAGATTAGTACATAATCAAGGGTCTCTTCTAACAAATTATGCACTTCCTCTCAACTTTTATAATCTATGATTTAATCATTTACTGCATTATTTTTAATTAATCAGTCAATAAAAAGAGGACAGAAAGAGAAGAACAGAAATAAGCAAATTGCAAATACATGATTAATTGCATCCATTGGTATGCACAACGTAATGGTACAAAGTGACACTTTTCATACAACAACCCAAAAGAAAAGAAAAGAAAAGAAAAGAAAAAGACAGGAACATAGTCCCATGTCCCAACTAGGAAACATATTATTAAAAACAAGTAACAAAGTGTAGTTATATGGATAATGATGTTTAAACACGAGTGCCACCAACAGGACCACCCTTGTGCATTGGATCTCCAGTAGCACCTCCTCCAACACCATAGTCAGTGTCACGATAACCTGGACCATATCTGCTATTGTACAGTCCTGCATGGGTCAGCAATAAGCATAACAATTGTGTGAATGTGAGTATGATTATAAATGCCTCAACCATCTTCAGCCTCCATCCTCTATGTCCTCCTATGTGTATCTGCTTGCAAGCCAACCTATTCATAATGCATGGCAAATTTATAACAGTTAGTATAAATATTTTTCAATTAATAATATGACTCGCAACGTGTCTGGTGTCTGTATCAGTGTTTTATAACAGCAAATGTCCGGTGTCTGTGTCAGTGTTTCATAACAGAAAATGAAGCAAAGTTTTATTGATGTACCCCATGGCTAGAGCTGTAACAGCCCAAGCAATGACCGATGTGGCTCCAGCAGATGCTAAACTGTCACTCCTCCAAAACCTGAGGTGATTTGCACCCATAAATTTCGACACTATACCAAGAACAGCAGCCAATATGGAAAAGGTCAAGAAAAACATGGTAGCACCATTTCCTCCAAAACCTGAAGGAAAAAACATACACAATAAATGGTCATTTCATTAGTAATGTGATGACTAAAAATTGAAGTGAAAGGTACATAGAGAAAGAGAAAGTGTAAATGAACTTACTAGGGTGGTAAGTTTGGCCATTGATGAACCTATTGAGGCACCAACTAGCAAAACCAAGTACAATAAAATACATAACCAAGTTCAGAAACAACAATGGACCTAGAACGTTTCTTCCCACAGAAGCCATATTTCAGAAGCTTGTAGAAATTTTCTGTCTTCACAAACACACCGAAATGCAGAGAGAGTTGCTTTTACACGATTTAAATTAAACTTTGCAGGCTTTTGTTTGTTTTGTTTTGTGAGCTTAAGAGTGTGGCAATGTGAAGCTATAAATAGAGAGTTTAAAAGGTACGTTGAAGACACGTGTCAACTAACTGGTCTAGCAAGTGTGATTTCATGTACAGGTGGTAGGACACTTGTCATTTTCTGTCAGAGTGTTCTTCACAAATCTATATACGTACCTCTCTTTCTATTCTATTTTTTATATTTAAATTGATGATTGATTTGAATCTCAAAGCCTAATAAAACGGTGCCTTATCCATTGAAAGAAATCAAATCTATTTATGCTTAGTTACAAGTACTTTGTATGAATGTAAATTCATATTACAAAATTGTTATGTTAAATTCAAAAGGATTAGTTTGTATGTGGAAATTAATTGTGGAGGTAAAATAAATTATGCTCGAAAACAATTAAAATAAATTAGTTTTTATTTTCATGTGTAATGTTTAATTAAATTGTTATTCACATTTAATTAAGAGTTATTCAAATGAAATTATCAAAGTCTTTTTTTAAAAAAAATGGCAGAATCAATTTTACATTTTCATCTTTAGAAGGGAAGCATAGATACACTTAGACTTATAAGACTGATTATCGGTTTTTCTTAAAAATAAAAAGATTGATTATCGGTTAGTACCTTAATTTTCTTCATCACAAAGTATTCCACATCAATTTAAATTCCATTGTATATTTCATCTTTTTTTTTATTGCACCCATTACTCACATTAAATGTTGTATATAATATTCTTATTAATGTGGTCATGGTTTTGGTATGTCGACATTGTTACAGAATGGGATACCTATTGGTTGAACACTTGTGCAGATGTTCTGTTCCAGAGAGATATTATTCTTATCCAATATTGGACAACTATAATAATGAGAATTCGGACTCTTATGTTTTGAGGTGCAGGTGCCACTCACCGTTTAGAGTTGAGATTGAGACCCCAAGCATTTCCTAAGTTTTCAATTTCAATTTCAATTTTCAACTTTATGTAATTAAAAATATTCAATGAGACTTTGATAGTTCTTTTATAAAATGTTTTTATAAAATAAGTAAGTCCTTAAATTAAGAGAAATAAAAAATCATTTTTTTATCACACAAGGGTCGGAACAAAACCTCAAATTTTGCAGTATATATATTTTCATAAATTTAGACTGATATTTTCATTAAAAAAATAAAAAAATGATTTATTTCCTACATTTTGTAACAAACTCAGTTTACGAAGAAAATTAAATAACCACAAAAAGGAAATGGCTCCATTATTGACCGAAGAAAATAAACAGAAAAAATCTCTAAGAAAGAAAAGGAAAGGGACTCTTTCTTATAACAAGAGAACTTGCTACAATCCAACTTACGAGAACTAAAACAAGCTTACAAGTCTACAAACTAAGCAAAGTCTGAATTGAACTAAATGGGCCAAGGCCAAAAGAAATAGAAGAATGCTGTTCACACATATTTTTTCGCTGGAAAACACCAATAATTTACCAATATAACCTCATTGGCAATTAATTGTCGATGAATTTTAACCGGCGGCAGTTAATTGTCGATGAGCATTTACGTCTTTTTCTGGTGTGTTTCAGCCTTGTTAAAAGTGTATACAACAATTTTCAAAGAAATAGAACATGCTTAAACATTAAAAGAGAATCTCTTTTCTAATTCTATTGGCTTCTCGCACGTTTTATGAAATTCTTATCTTAACCTCATTTGAATGATATAATCCCAACTTTTTGTTTGCATATTTTTGGATTATATAATTTAAAAATTGTCAAAATTTAGAAAAGGCGTTATATTTAATACGAAGGTATTTGCTGATCATCGTATTATCCCAACAAAAATGTTAAAACAGTTTTTTAAAGATGGTATGAATAGTCAACAAAGACCATAGTATCATAACTCACTCCTAAAGGATAAATAAGAAAGAAAAGAGAAGGAATGAAGATTTGATTTGTAATGAAAATGGAGAAGATTCAAAGATTATTATATTAACGCATATTATGGTTGTTTTAGGCACAAAACCATACTAGATTGTAACTATTGTCAAAAGAAACGTTTAAAATGGCCAAACCATACCAGATCATGCCATCGTAAAATTGTTTAAAACCTTGCAAAATGGATCTATGATTTATTAAGCTTAAAATTTTACTGGTGGACCGCTACACCACTTTTCTGGAATTTGGATTTGCCGAAAACTAAAACTGCCTCAAAATTATTCAAAATCTCGCTCTTATGGTTGTTCAAATTTTAATCTTTTTCCGTGGGCCCTGACCAACCCATGAAAGGCTCCGCCATTGACGATGTTACAAAAGTTCATCTTTTTTAGTTTTCAAATCTCTATATATTTCGTTGTTGTTAACTTTCAATATGACGTAAAAATGATAAAAAAAGAAGAAGCTATTTTTATTATGATTGCAAAACAAAGTAAATGTTAGCAAAGAGTCAAATTAATGGACTAAATGGACCTTTTTTATATGTTTAGATTTTTTGGGGAAATCAAAATGATGGCAAGTTAGATAAAACAAAAAAGTATTATCACTAATTTCTTGAGCAATTGGAAGTTTGCAAAATTTTGCAAAAAATAAGACAAAATTTTAAGTAAGTTTGATTTCAACAAACAACATCCCCTCATAGATTTGTACTATGCATGTGAGTGAGAAATTAAAAAAGATTTTTGTTTTGCAAGATCGTATTGTATGGATACTCAATTCATTGATTTGCTGAGTGATAACAAATGTTTTATTTCATATTTTTGGGTAAAGGTTATATGAGTTGATATTTCCCTTGATCAATTTATTCTTTGCAAATGTTGGTTAGGCTTCTAAACACGTGAGCTCATGTTGCCATAGTAATATGTGGTTTGACCATGTTGCAAAGTGTATGTTTGATTTTAATTTCGGATGGGGAAAAAATTAATTTTAAAGGTGTAGAATTGATTTTAACTTAAAGTTATGAATTTGAGCTTCTAACTTCAAACGTAATTTTACACTTAAATGTTGTTCAACTCACTTTTACATGAAAGAGTCTAAACATAAACCAAGTTACTTTCACCTAAAAATAACTTTACAATATCAATTCATTCTAATCCAACCTGACTAGAGATCTGCAACCCTGGGTGTGGTCGGATGGTTTATCTACAAAAACTCGACTAAATAATAAGTATGCGTCCGCTGAATATGTGACCTTTTTAGGATAAAAAAGTGCGTACCGAGATGGAAGCTACGAGTTAACCTTTACAGTGGTGAACTAGGGTTGTGAGGAAAAATTTGGACAATTGTTTAAGAGGACACATGTGAACATATTAGAGCAAGTTGACATATGATCTAGATTGGACAGTTCATGTCGCTCTGAGATGCCTTGATTCAATGCATCTAGGGCAAGTCCATGTGATGGTTCGTGTGTGAGCTAATGACTTGAGATTATGAGGTTCGTAGAAAAAGTGGGTGTTAGCCTAGTTCAAAACGGTTGTCCCTCAAGCCTTTAGCTGATAGAGTTATATGATGGCTTGAACTTGGCCCTAAGAGGGACATGTAGTGGTTGAGGCAAACAATCATTCATATCTAACCTTTAAGGAGACTACTTGTATGACATAGTTGATTTTTCTTATTGATATGGAATGACTATTTTTCCTCGTTGGTATATGATTTGATTGACATTTTTATTTGCATGGGCTGATTGATTTTCCTCATTGATATGGAAGGATTGAGTTTTCCGTTGATATGGGATGACTACTTTTTGTCATCAGTATGAGATAATTAATTTCCCCATTAATATCACATGATTGGTTTTTTCAATGCTATGAGATGATTTGCCTCCCCCATTGGTATGAGATGATTTGGTAGGAGTCTTGCATAAAACATAAAACATGGATACTAACTATATATATATATATATATATATATATATGTCATTTACATGTTTGGTGTATCAATATACTTTCTTTGATGTTAATTTCCTTAGTGTTATTTTTGTATGATCATTCTTGACGTAATTTTTTAACTTATTTAATTGTGAAATTATATGTTAATCGTAATTGATCAAATTTCCATGTTTTTAACTTATTTATTGGAATTCTTAAAAAAAAACTTTTTTATTGGAATTAACAAAAAAGAAACCTATTTATTGGAACCAGTCATATGAATCAACTATTACACATCAATTTATATACAAACTATTTAGAAGAGAATAAAGAAGTGGGTGTTGGAGAACTTTTGGGGTATTATGAGTGTAGAAAACTCTTTTATACCTTAAAATTTTATAACATATTTTTTGAGAGGTTAAGGTGAAATTAAATTAATTTTCATAAATTTTATCGCGGACATGATATTTTTGACTCAATAGATTGTACGGTATGTTGTAAGAAAAAATATTTTTTTTTTTGAATAATTGTAAAAAAAAATATTGTACGGTCTGATTTATTTATTTTTATGTTATAAATTCAAGTTTCTAATTTTATTGTATGCGTATTTTAGTAGTTAAATGCGTTCTTAATTTATAGCTGAATAATATGTCATTGATTTTATTGTAGGTGTTAATGTTATTAAATTAAATTTAGATATAGACTTGACATATTTTACAAGTTGATTAGATCATGAGAAAACTATTGTTGTGTGGCAAATTAAACAAAACTCAATTAACATAACATATTAGAAGGTTTCACTCTATAACGAATATTGTCTACCATTGTAAAGGTTTATAGACTATTGATAAGTAAACCTAACATAACAAAATATAAGCAGTTGTTTGAAGAGTGAGGAATAAACCTAGCATAACATGTGTTAAGAAAACCTAGCATAACATAACAAATTCATTACTGCAACAAAATCACAAATTAAGAAGTTGTTTGAAGAGTGAAGAATAAACCTTGAAAAATCCTTAAGTTAGATTCTTTTTCCATCACAGTATTTTCAAATTTACTGAAGAAAAAATTGAAAACTTCAAACAACTGAAGAAAAAAGTGAAAACTGCAAACATATAAACACAATCAGATTCAACAAATCGAAAAGGAAAAAAAAACCTGCATTGTTTAGACAATGAAAACTATGGAAATAAAAAAAAAAAATTTGATATGAATGTTAAAGTCTTGATTATGTTGATGGGCACTTGTAAAAATGGTTATGGTTGTGTATCATGGTAATATTGAGATGAGATTTTAGATGTTAGAAAGAAAATTTAGAAGAGATTAAATTTATAAAAATGTTGTAAATATGGATAAATTTTGTTAGTTTAAAATATGAGATAATGACAAGAGAAAGTTCAAACATTGAGGTAGGTAGGAAATCAAAAGTATTTCGCTGAAATAGAATAATGAAAGAGAATGGATTATTAAAAGGACATCGATACAAGCTCATAAGACACAATAAAATGGTCTCATTTAAATGTGGCAATCTTTAGATGTATACTTTTGTTTCTCTCTTATCTTTATTCTAGTAGTAGTGAATGACTGATCAGGCCATCTGCTAAAGGCTTATAGTCTTATACTATAAAGTTTGAATCATAGCTCTGAAAATCACATTATTACAAACAATATCTAATGTAAACCCAATACATTGCATTCAAAAATAAACCTGTAGAGGTAATATCTATTAACATGCACAATAAAACACCTAGGAAACATCACCGATCTCTCCTAAGCACATGCACAATGAAACCAACAACATCAACAAAAGTCATTGCAAGAGGTGTTGACTGTATAGCTACCCCATGGCCACTCACACCACCTTTCATTTGGAACACAATCTCATGCAATTTTAAGTCTCACCTTCCCAATGTTGAATAGCAATTGGACATTGGGATTGGCAACAATGTTTTGTGGTAGCCTCTCATAATTTACCACGATATCTATCCGGTACAGAAATTCACGGTTCGAGAAGACAGTTGTCATGGCAGAAATTGACAAAGCATGCAAGGGTTACGGCTGTTGCCACGACTGTTTTGCCTATTGTGCAGGTTGTTGTTATGTTTGCAGTTCAAGTTGTTGTTCTAACGACAATTCAGGCTGCTGTTCTGTTTGTATACTTGCCGCCACCAAAGAGAGATGATTTTCCATAATCACTACAAAAAAATCAAGATTTTTGTGATGCCTTGTAATAGAAACTGAAAACAGAATTGCATGACATAATATATTCATAATATACCTTGTAATATATGATTGAATAGAATCACATTCGCATAACAAACAAACAAAAAAGAGCATGACAAACACAATATAGACACAGTGATTGACAGATTTTGTGTGGTTTATTAAGTTTTTTTCATCTATCTTGATATGTGTCTTTTAGAAAGAGTAAATGATGCTTTAGCAAACAAACAAAAGTATAATTCATCTCTCTCTATAATGTTATGACTCTCACTAATTTAATACATTGATGACATAAGCATGATACAACTTAAAAATAGAAGTATCTTTTAAATGAGTATTCTTTTATATTTTCTCTCTCGAGAATCACTTTTTCCTCTTTGATTAGGAAAAAACGTTTACCTTTCTGTGAATATATGGATCACGTAGAGTTCAACAATAAATATATAATATATGCAAGCTTAAATTTCTTGGTCCAGGTGTTGCATATATACACAATGCTTCATATTCTAATTATTGTAATGCCTCAGATTGTCACTATTGCAATGTTCATACAACGAAGAAGAAATGCTCATAGCAGCAATTGAAAATCTGTCAGATGGATCCTTTAGAAGCAAGAATGGATGATTGAACGATTTGAAATATACCATTTCATTGTTTACTAGTTTATAGGGGCTATATGTTGTGAATTATTATTTAAAATTCTAGTTTTACATTACTTTCTACCTAAGTACTCTTCAAATCCAAATAATTTACATCAGACACTTTGATTGCCTAAATATATCACCTACTTCAATTCCATTACTCATTTATGTGAATAATGTAAATTTGTAGTTTTTGGGTACTTTTTGGTGTGTATGTGAACTGCAGTTAAGTATGTTGCAAACATAAGTACTAAGAGTTGAACACAATGGATTAGAACAAGAATCTCCAATATCAAAGAAGTGGAGTAGGAGAAGTATCAGAGAACAATTCTTCAAATGGTGTGTGGTTAAAGATGATATCAATGTGACATCAACATGAACCTAAACAATTAGGTCTCTCCCGTTATAGTACACTACAATTAACTTGATGGTCATATATACTGGGTAATGTATATGGTTCTATGGTATTGTTTGCAAATGAACACAAGACACCAATTTATATAAGTTTTTGTGCGTTATGGAAAACAGAAAGTATTTGTGCAATCTGGATAACAAAAAATCATGTATTTTGATTAGTTCAAATTAAAAAAAAATCATGTTTTAAATTATATAATCTGAAATAGTTCAGAATATGGATGATGACTTGGTCAGAAAGGATGATTGATTCCATATGTTTCCGGATCAGATAAGCCAAAATACTCACTTGCTTTACCAATCAACTAAATATCTGGTTCCGCATTGAATCTTGAAGAGGCTCTGATATCATCTTGAAAATCGTAGTTATGCCTAACACAACCCCATAAAACCGACATGTGAGGTGAAGATTGTCCCCACTTATAAACACATGGTCAGACCATCTTCTATCCGATGTGAGACTCTTAACAGAAGCATACTCATTAAATAGCTCAGGTTGTAAATTTATAAAAAAATATGATCTCAAAAAAGAAGCATATGTTACAAGAAGAAATCATTGAAATGGAAATAGTTGAAGATTAAGGGCAGCCGATCGAAATTTGATTGCAGAATGGAACAAATTCAATATTACCAAATTAACAAAATCTGAATCATTTTGTGGTATAGCATCACTCTTAGTTTCCCACTTTAGACTGATCACATATCCCCATTAGTATCATCAAGGCTAGATTTAAAAACTGGACAAATATAAGCATGAAGAAAGTAACCATTTTAATTTCAAGTTCTATTATTGTTCTTGTTTAAAGCAAAAATAAAATCCTACAAAAAAAGACAGTGGTCTTCTCAACAAAAACAGCCATGGAAATGTAAAAAGATACATTCAAAACATTTTCCTCTCAAAGTTGAAGCAATGCATTGACCGATTGATGTCCTGCCTTCACGATGGCTTGCAAGGACTATCATTATAGCTAATGCTTTGTCAACCATCCCACGTCCTGCATCGTTCATAAATCGTATCAATGGAGCAACTATCCCGACCTTTATAGATCTAGCTTTGTGTCCCTGATAAATACATAGAATAAATATAGCACTAGCATAACCTTTTTTTGCCTCTTGGAGTACCTTTGCGAAGTAGCTTTATAAGATATAGGATAGCTCCTGCTGCACCTATTGTAACTCTGTTCTCGTCTAAAACCAATAAATTAAAGAGAGTTGTAGCTGCATTTTCTCTAGCCTCCATGCTGCTGTTTTTCAGCACATCGATTATATGCGGTATAGCTCCTGCGTTTACTATAGTTCCTTTGTTACTCTCCAGGGCCGGCCCTAGGCATAGGCCGAGAGTGAGACGGCCTAGGGCCCATGCCCGTAGGGGGCCCTAATTTTTTTTATAGGGGGTGTATATTACAAAGCTAAGTAAAAAGGTGGGGTTCATATTGTAATTCATGTTAAATGGCCCAAAGCACAATCTTTTTTCGGCCCTGCATGTAAAAATCAGAAAATCAAACTGGAAATGCCCGATTAAAGTGGAAAAAAAAATGTTGAAAGGACCCAACTATTAAAAACACACAAACAAAAATTCTTTTGTAACAATTAAAAAGACAGATGAAAAAAGAAACCTAAAATGAACAATCAAAAGTTCCAAAACTCTCTCTCTCTCTCACATCAAATACTATTCATCGACGAGGTGGTGTAAAACACACCAAAAACTCGCGGAAAAAACAACAATACAACCCAAAGGGACCGTATATAGGCGACACCCCTAAACACCAAAATCCCTCAGTCATGATGCCAGAGTATACACCAAACGTGCTGCCATCAAAGCATACCCCTGCATCACAACTGAACGCACCAAACATGCAAAACACCAAACAGAAATCTGCTACAACAGCACCTAACCAGTTATTCTACCACTGGATGGTTCAGATCACTAGAATAATCATGAAAGATATTTTAATTCCAACTTTCATGTGGAATTGTATAGCTGCTTTCGAAGTCGAAAGTCTTAATTGTTTTCAATTTATAGGTTTTCCCCTTCATGTTACCACCAACACATATCTTAACACCAGTTTTTTTGTTGTAATGCCAAATACTAGTATGCATGGTTATAAGATGGAACCATCTGATACCATCCATCTATCTATATATCTTTGGAAACTAAGCTTGAGCTATCCATATGCTAGAATTGTGATGATATGGCTCATCTAAAAAAGTTTCACACATTTTTTATGTGTTTATTATGAATCATAAACTCATATGCATTCATTTTCATCACATTATTAACCTTTGAACTACTATTTTTTTTTGAAGAAGCTAAATTAGCCCATCCAAATTGACACCGGAGAGAATCGAACCGAAGTTCTTGAGGATGAGCACACTCCTAGATCCCAATTAAATACCATCAGGCCAACCCAAATGGGTTTTAAACTACTATTTTTATTAATAAACTAATTTATTTAACCTTTATTCATTTTTATTAGTAAACTAATGTCTTTAACCTTAATATTTATTCATTAGTTACATTTTTATTAATTATTAATGTCTTTATTATGTTTTTATAATGACTTTCTCACACCAACCTTTAAACTACTATTTTTTTATATTCCCCAACTATATGATAATTTAGTCACTCATTGTATTAATGAAATTTTTTAATCAATAAATTGGTTAATTAGTTACAATTGTTTAGTAAGTTTTTATTTTCATATTATAACTCTTAGATTGACCAAATATTCCAGCCCTACTTTTTTTTATTGATATAGTGTTTGTTAGTTTAATTTTCTAATTTCCTTTTGTTAATTGATTTGGATATGATAATATTTAATTGTGAATTTGAAGAAGAGGATAAATGAGACTTCTATTTATGAATTAAGTATAATATACTAAAAAGATGAAAACTAAAATATATGTAAATAGTCTAAATTTAGAGTTTTTATGTAAATATTAATAATATAGAACATGAAGTAAAAATTCAATTCATTTTTATTCAAATATTTTCAATTGAATATGGAAGATTGCATCTCATATAAAAACTGTATTTTAGTTTATAAAGGTGAAGACAAGTGTCTACCGATTTTTTTGTATAAAAACAATCGTTCTAATACTTTAACTTTAAATTGTTTCATACGATCAATATTAGTTTGTTTTTAATAGAAATTTAAGATTTGATCTTATCTCTCAGAATTTCAAGGAATAAAGAACAATAATCTAATTGAATTCAATGGCAAGTAAGTAAAACATATCAAATATTGTTCGAATTAATTAGATATCTAACTTGAATCATGTTTATCAAATTTTAATTTTAAACTTCATATAAAATTGAAAATTTTCTTTTAACTTTGAAATCTAGCTATTACAAACTCTAATTAAAGAAATGATGAAAACAAAAGTAATATATAATTAAGTTTAAATTAAAAAAATGAATATTAGATAAATCATATACAATTGATTTTTCTTCATTATCATGTATTGAATATGACTTTTGAAGTCATGTATATCAACCAGCAATAGAAACAACCAACCAACTACATAAATGACAAAAATCATTCTTCTTAATTCTTCATGTATTAAATATTCTCCTAATCATACATGTCATGGTATAAATATTATATATGTTATAAATACAAAATGATTATAAATTATGATCTCCATTACATTTATGTATCTACAATCTAGCAAATATCTAAACTTTTTCATAATAATCGCTTAAATTTTGTAATCTTTAATTATTTTTTTGATAAATTATAAATTCAAGTAGTTACCACTATGAACTTAGATGAAGAACATGTAAAAATTGTTTAGTGCTTTAATCTATTATTTCTTTTCATCCACTCTTTTGTATTTTACTCTTTTCTATCATTTTTAACACATGTGTAAAAATAAAAGGGTTAATACCGCTTTTGGTCCCTGTAATATTAGCGAATTCCAGTTTTAGTCCCTGTAATATTAGCGAATTCCAGTTTTAGTCCCTGTAAAAAAATAATTTAGATTATGTCCTTGTAATTTCAGATTCTTCAATTTTTGGTCCCTCATTTCACCATGTCAGCAGAATCTGCATACATGACACATGAAATGAGGGACCAAAAGTGGAGGAATATGAAATTACAGAGACCAAAAGTGGGAGGAATCAGAAATTACAGGTACGTAATTTATGCATATTCTGCCGACATGGTTAAATAAGGGACCAAAAGTGGAGGAATCTGAAATTACAAGGACATAATCTAAATTTTTTATTTTACAGGGACTAAAACCGGAATTCACTAATATTACAGAGACCAAAAGTAGCATTAACCCAAAATAAAATACATTTGTGCAAACATGCCTTTAACAAAATCCATCATTAAAAATAACTAATTTTTTCAGGTCATTTTTCATTATAAATTAATTCTTAACAATACAATTTCTTTCAAACTTTTAATTTTAAAAGATACATCATGATGTAGTTTGCTTAAGAAAAAGGATTCAACAAAAATAAATTTAAACCATTAACTATAATTGACTTGATTGAATGGAAATTTTTTATATATGTAGATGGTTAAAAGAAAAATAGGGTCTCATTTGCGCGTATTATAGTCTCGACTACTCTACTAAGGAGATTGTACTAAAATCATATTTCATATGTTTTTTAAACTCAACATATTTATTTTAATAAAAAAATCTGTTTTGTATTTAGCATGCTAAATATAATATGCATCCTTTGTATATGATTAAATTAAATAATGAAACTATAATTATTCAAATTAAATTATAATGAATAGATTATTTGTAAAAGGGATTAAGATGAATATTTCTTTTTTTGAGAAAAGATGAATAATTATTATTATTATCTAAAAACTACTTTGTCATGAAGTGTTTAAATGATACATATGAAAAATGAGTTATTTAATTTATTTATTTTTAAAATTGAGTTATTTCCTTCTATTTTCATTAAATAAAGTAATTTTATCGACTTAAGTTAGAATATAAATTTGATAATATCTAATTATAATTCATAATTTTTTCTTTCTAAAATCCAAAAATGTATTAAAAAGGTAAACAAAAAGAGGAGATATAAACTTAACTAAGAAAATATATTAAAAGAAGTTTTTGAGAGGAGAAGAAGTTTTTATTAATTTCTATTGATTTCTAATAGAGATGAATGACACACTATTTATGTCAAAAGTAATTTTTTATCTACTCTATACTCTATATTCCCTTGACGAAAGAATAATAAGTTTTAAAATATTTTAATAGCCATTTTATTTTTAATTAAAAAACAATTTAATAGAGATCCACCAAATTTATTATTTTTAATAAATTTAAAAAATAAACATTAAATCAAACTCGTGCAACGCACGGGTTGTATACCTAGTAGTAAAGTAAACCAATCTACTTTTGCAATTGCACACTGCCCTTTTTTTTTACAAGTTTTGGACGGTTCATCTGTCGTTTTCTTCTAATGAAACGGATTTTTAAATTATATGAATTAAATGCTATAAATGATGAATCCAAGCTATCTGCACAAGTGAATATTATGTTCAGAAATAAATCTAGTATAACATAACAAATTGGAATAAATCTAGCATAACATATGTTCATAAAACCTAACAAATTCATTGCTGAAATTGAATCCAAAATTAAAAAGATATCTGAAGAGTGAGAATAAACCGCGCAAAATAGAGTTTGAGTGTGTAGTTGTTGCTTACTTCCAATCATTCAACAAAAGTTCAATAATCATTCAACAAAAATTTGCATTAACAAACACATGGATTGAATCAGTAGTAGTATTCAAAATTCAAGTGCAAACTTACGAGAAATCTCCAAAAATGAAGAAGAGCGGAAAAACAACAACAACGAACACGACAACAATGAAGAAGAGCGAAGAATGCGGTTCCCGTAAAAAACAACAGAGTAGCTTAGAGAAGTTGAAGAAGAAGAAAAAGTTAGAGAGATACTTGAGAGAAAAGGAACTTGGGAGAAAAATGTGGTTGTTGTTTGAGAAAAATGTGTACATGTTATAGATGTTGGTAGTGTCCGATGAAACTCCAACTACAAGCATGCAAACACTAACACTGTAACTAACAACTTTTTAAAATGTAACTGATAACTTTTTAAAATATAACTGATACTCATTCTTGCTATTTTTTTTTTCTCTTTTGTGGAGAGTGGATATTTTAAATTAGATTTGTCTAGTTCAATTTTATTTTAGAAGGGGAGGAAATATAAAACAATTTTTGGTTTTTTAAATTTGAGTTTTTTTTTTTGGAGGGAAGGGATGTTAAAAACTAATTTATTAATGACGAAATTGCCCTTAGTTTATTTATTTTCTGTTAAAATCCTATATTATCCTTGTTTAAGTTTTGAACTAATAGTCATTTTCGTCTTTGAACGTGTAACAATTGGTCACAATAGTCCCTTAATGAATCGAAATTTCATAATAATATTTAATTGTGAATTCCACTAGTCAAAATAGTCCTTAATGTTAAAATGTTTCGGTAGTACTATCAACCCTCAAAATACTTACTTATTGCTATTAGTCTATATAAGTATTATTTACTGTCATATCGGTCCTTATTTACTGTCATATAAGAAAAAAAGTTACTGTCAATATTGGGGGACAATTTTAACGCTAGTTATTGTTTTGACTAACAAAATGCACAGTGAACAACTATTTTAGAATTTTGATACATGAAAACACTATTGTGACTATTCGTTACATATTAAGTGATGAATATGACTTTTACCCTTTAAGTTTTCGATCCAATTTTTTCTAATTGCTTGCTCGGGTGTTCAGTGCTCTTTTGTTGGTCACCTATTCCTTTCCCTATAATGGGTATTTTATCAAGGGATTTTAGAGCAAAATCAGTTCCAGCAATGCTATATTTATCGATATGTGGACTCTTTGTTAGTGGAATTGATCTAGCTAGTTCTCTATTGTTACAAACCGTTATATTTGAAGTTGATTTCGTGGTATTTTGATCCTTAGAAAATTGATATCTTTTAAATTTAGTCCTTACATAATTTTAATAGTTTTTTTAGTCTTTAAAAAAAAATTCTGCACTTAGTATTAATCCCTCCTCAATTCAAATTTGTTTAATTTATGCTTAAACTTTTGAGTTTTTAAACAATTTTTTGCAAACGTGTTAAGAACATTACTAAAAGTTCCTCTGCAAAAAATTGTCGCAAAATTTGATTTCTAGGTCCAGATTTTGTTTATTTTATTTTTAATTTTTGCCGTTTTAAAAATTCATATTTAATTCGTTTCATGTTAAAAAATTCTAAATTTTAGTAAATGAACCTTTCATAGTGTTCTAAACTTGTCTCGAGAAAATCGTTCAAAAATTTAAGATTTAAGGATAATGAAACAAATTTTGTTGTAACAGGGACTAAAATTAGAAGTAATTTTCTTTTGTATGACTTAAAAACCTATTACAATTAAGTAAGGACTAAACTTAGAAGTTTCCAATTTTATAGGGACCAAAAACGTACTTAACCCTTTCTAATATGATCAAAAGACCATACATCCTATTCGACTCTTTCAATCATATTGGAAGATATCATCAAGATGCTACGTCTTGCAAATAAGCAAATAAGCGTGCTCAATTTTTATATTGAATTCAACAATTTTTTAACTTTTAAAAAGTCAAATCTATCACTTTTCACCATTTTCCAATACAACATTTCTAAATTTGTCTTTTTAATCAATGCCTAAGAACACTCTTTAGCTTTCCCTTATAATTTTGATTATATATTATGAAGCCTCTAGATCAAACTGATTCATTTAAGCAAATTTGTTCTTCTAATGCATATGTTGTGAAACACAACCGATGCCTTTTATAGGAGTCTAAATTATGCCACTAGGCACGAACACCTACTTGCATTGGATGTTGGTGTATTAAGCCACGGTGGAGAGGAGATAAGAATAGCATAAATGACATGCAGGTATGCAACACTTTTGAATCAGATACTTGTAATGATCAGTAAAATTTACTGAAATTATTATTACTAGGTTCCTTAAAAAAAAAAAAATATTACTAGGCATAAGTTCCCTAAAAAGAAAAATATGACAAAGTAAGTTGGTATGAATAAAAAAAAAAAAAACTAAGAACTATTGAGCCAATTAATTAAATGTGTTAGACTACTTTATATGTCGGTTCAGTTTGTTTTGAATGGGTGTATCATATGTGATTAACATATCTGACGAGATTTTTATTTTTTTGGTTAAAATTTAGTGAAAAAAAGTTCTTAAATTATTATGTTTAATTGCGTGAGTGAGTGATTCCATAATAATTTACATGAATTTTCACACATCAACGATAAGAAATGTGATCTTGTTTTTGTAAAAAAAGAAGGACGACTTAGATTGAGGATTATAAATGTGTTAGATAATTTTTTTTACAAAACGTAGTGTTTGATGAAATATTTGAATGATTTTTTTTATTTATTTGAAGAACTTGTTATTTGGGGGGAAAATTATTTAAAAACTTATTGATGACATGTTGTCATATGATGTTTTTTAGTTTTTGTGTTTTAGTTTAGTTTTTAGCAGTTTTAGACAACCGGAAGCTGAAAAAGGCAAAAAACAAGAGAACAAAAAAACTAAAAATTGGGCCACGATTTTGACTAGATTTTGAGCTTTTTAATTAGACAAAGATTGGGCCACGATTTCTAAAAATCGGGGCACGGGTTTTTGGCTGAATTTATAAAAGCCAAACATGTTTTTATGCAAATGATTCTAATTTTTGGGAGATTGAAGACACATTTGGAGCCGAGGACCGCAGATTTCGTGGTGGCTTGCCATCCAACTCATAGTCAGTCTCAAATTCATGTAATGTTGTTTTCTTTTAATCTAGTTATTGTACATTAGCCATGAGTAGCTAAGTTTCAATTGGTTAGGTCTGAGATGATTATGTTCTAGTTTTTTGGCCATGTCATCTGTAAACTCTACATCAATTATAATTGCAATTCTAGTTTATTCAATATAATTTGTGCTTAATCCATTTATTTTCTGACCAAATGCAAATTGATCTTAAATACCATATGACTTATGACCACAACTTATGACTTAGACCTAATTATATTGTTCAACTTAACGGACAATAAAGGGATATCATGTTGTTAAGTTGTGATTTCTAATTAACGGGCAATCAAACCTTTAATAGTTACGAGTTCACCTAAAGGATTAGGGGATTATAATTAGAAAAGAGGGCTCTGAGTCAAGGGATTGACCTGGGCTATTTTGTTAATTATCATAAACTAGAGGAACAATTAAACGGTGTAGGTTCAAATAACCAATTCATGATGAACAGATGATTCGAAAGACGTAATCGTATTTTACAAGTTTGAGATACGAATCTTAAAATGTTTACTACTTCGATATAGTTTAATACACATGCTAAAATTGTATCACTTAGAATGTGATTGAAACAACTTTTTTTGAATGAGTTAGGTCGTGGACTGACCATCACGGTAGGGACGAGGACATCTCTCAAGCTCCGAGATTATCGAGAAAAATACTTACAAATTATCCTCTAGGGAGGTTTTGTCAAATATTTTGGTTGAGTTTAATTTTCATACACAAATTCAAGGTGGTATAAGCGAACTTGTCAAGATACACACACACACTAGTATGATACCCGTGTCAAACACGAATAATTAATATACTTA
>Ga0315913_1002789_pt1 | contig 20732 bp, 10 predicted proteins | sample MpolsnodulesMG_FD_207736 | JGI IMG/M metagenome (GOLD analysis project Ga0315913, IMG submission 207736) | Medicago polymorpha root nodule microbial communities from Los Angeles, California, United States - small nodules | ecosystem: Host-associated > Plants > Roots > Nodule | place: USA... | reverse complement strand
CTAATATAAAAACATTCCTTCGTTGCAAACAACACAACCATTAGGTCATTGGTCACATGATTCAATTTGTAAATTTAACTCTTATAAAAAAAAGTTAATTTAACTCTTATTTTAAATTATACTATATTGTTAATGTTTCTAATTTATTAGTGTATAATTAAAATACATATATTAATAAAATTGTTTCTTTCTAAATATTTGTATTAAAATTGAAATAATTTTTTAATATTTATTTAAATATGGTATGATTTTGTGTGGGTATAAAACACATATTATAGTTAATTTTGATGAGTTGACAATTGGTAGGTTTATAGTTTTTAAAGTGATTCAGTCACCAATTAAATCAGATTTAATCCGATTAAATATCTATATAAATTTAATCTCAAGACCGGGTTATCTTACCGAGTCATCCGAGTTGATCCGGTTCAGTCATGCAGTTCAACCGATGATCCAATGGTTCGACCATTGACCCATCGACCCAGTACCCCTGCCGAGTCAATGGCCGAGCCGAGTTTTAAAACTATGGTTTATAATATGTCCTTTTGAGTTTTTTTTTTTTTACCAGGATTGATATCGACAAAAATTGAACACATTTTTGACAAAAAGAAAAATATATAACATAATGACCATCACACAATGCATTATCTCTCATTAGACTTCAGCTTTTAACCTATTTTTAAGGATATTTTTTTAAAGTCGAATTTGAGATAATGTTATCTTGTGAACATCACGCAATCTATGTCTTCAAATTTAACAGCAAATTGTGAAGATGTCAATGATTCAAAATAGTAAAAGACACTGTCAACTACGGCCTTGGAGTACAACATCATTGTTGATTGGTTTAATACTTGGTAATTATAAGATGTTGATACACTTTTATTATGATGAACCTGTATTTATACATATGCAAAACAACTTTACAATAATTTTAAATCAAGTAGACAATGACTAACAGGCAAACAAAGCACCACTAAGGAGTTCACCACCTAAATAAAGCTTTCACTATCTCAACAGGATTTAGATTAAAGACATCATCAAGAAATTGATCAAAAAGAAAAGACACTGTCAAGAGAAAATTGTCGGGTCCTAGACATCCTATAACTCTAATAAACTCATTGGACTGAGTGCCAATTGATAATAAACCCATGAAGCTAAAGACTAAGTGACATGGGGACTACTGAAGTTGAGCATAAATTTCCATAAACAAACACTGATTCTGAAACAAAAAAGATGAACCTATCTTTTAACAAATCCTAAGCATTTGGTATGTCTGGAATCAGTAATACTAGGACTCTGAGTGAGTTGTTTGTTTGCTTGGCTAGTGATGGAAAGTTTCTCCATTGCGTTGATAAACTTGCGCAAATACTTGATGTACTCGGGGAAAGTTTCAAGGTTGCAATGGCCTCCACCTTTAACCCACAAGGGGTCGTATTTTTCCTTTGAGAGCTCCCACAACCGCTTTCCATGAGAACAATCAACAATTTCATCTTCTGTTCCCTGTAAACAATCCATAAGCAGAAACAAAACTATTATTAGCGTCAAAAAAATCCATGTCAGTTGTGATGCTTTCTGCAGACTATAAAGTACTGAATCCGTGAATAATGAGACTAAGCAATATTATGCAACAAAAACTTGAAAATCATCAAAATTTTAATCCTCAAAATCAGCTCCATTTACAACGATGACTACAATGCTATTGCTAGGCCATATCTCATAAACTAGGCAACATCTAAAAGTTTCCATATTCTGAAATCTCCCCAATGATTGTGTTGTTGGCTCTAAAACATAACAAAAGATATCAATTTCAGTATTTCTTCTAGGGCTGGAAAAAAGAAGTTATTAATCACTGTCATTAAGCACCAAAAATGTTGTGCGGTTACCTATTCTATCAATAGTATTGGCAGAATGGGGGACACGCAGTGATAGATAAATGCTAGATATTCATTAAACGTCTTTTGTAACAGACATACATAGGATAATAACTAGTGTAGACTGCTCAAAATCAAAATGGAAGCAGCATTTTTCCAAAAGGCATATATATTATAAATCTATGCTGGATACAAAGTTCCAATCGGACAGAAGATATAATCTACATATTGACATCCCACCATGATGAGCATCCACTAAATATGCACAACAAATCGAACATCATTTAGATATTTTATATCATTACTTGAACTGTAGTGTGTTGTTGTACCTTTAGGTTAACATGCATGAAAAGGAGTAATAACTTATCAATGATAAATAAACCCTGCTCACAACAAACGAATACACCATAGGATTGAACTGCACTCATCCGCCGCCCCCCTTTTCAGTTGGCGTCTCATAGGAGAGGTCCATTAGGGGCACTAGTTATTCTAAGAAACACAAGAATGACACAGACTGATGTCTTCAGTGTTTATTCCAGAACCTAAATTTCATTATTGTATTGTTCTAAAGGAGATGATCAGATTGACACAAAACTTAACTTACCTATTAGCATAATCTTAAGATATTTACCAAACAGGGAGAAAAATATAATACGGTGACAATTGAGCACAACTTCTTCGGCTCAAACTTTCATTGTTCTTATCATCTGATATGGTAGATTCAGGGTCGCGTATGCAAAAGGCTCTTCTCCACCCAGTACCCATTTTCACTCACCAAAAAGGTACTATATACTTTTTCTAGGGCTTTAGAAGAAGATAGGGAAAAAAGAAGATATGTTTCTTTTATGGATGGATCTAAAGCTGACACGGAAGACAGAGGAATTTAATGAGGAGAGCATGGGATCAAATGGACCTTATTCAAGCTGGGGATTTTATATGTGAGTACACAGGGGTTGTTTTGACTAGGGAGCAAGGAATGTGGATGGTAATTCATTGATATATCTGAATCAGGTTTTGAATACTAGATGAGAAAACAATGGGGTGATTTGTTTATGATACACGCTAATCATGTGCACTTGGCTTTATATGACATATGCAATCAAGCATTCAGACTTCAGATGTGTTTTCAAGTAAATGACAAATCAAATAGAGTAATTCACACAATCCTCTTTTATTGTCAAATTATTTTCTATTATTTGCTAAATTTTAATTCAGGGTTAAGTCAAGCTTTCATGTGGACAAAATCATCATCAAGCTAAACAGGAAATTACAGAAACACCGCATCAGAACAGAAGCCTCAAAAAGAAACAATTGATCAAATATAACCAGTAAAGGGAACAGTTGCATAAATTGATTACATACATAGATGGAAAGAAAGACATACTTACATGTATAACAAACACGGGACAGTTGACATACCGAATTTTGTCTATATTCTGAAACGAAATTGAAAACTTTTGTTAATTCAAAACTCAGTGCTAAAAATTATGGCAGAGGTATAAGAATTGTAAGGCAAAACTTACTTTGAATATGTCAAACCAAAATGTGACCTTTACAGGGTACAAGACCCTTAATCCAGAAAGAATAGCACTGTGAAGTACAACCCCTCTCAACTTTTGCAATTTAGAAGCCAAGTGTAGTGTCGGTCCACTTCCAACCGATTGACCATACAAAATCAAATCTTCTTGCTTAAATCCATATTCATTCCTCAATAAATTATATACAGCCTCGATGTCGTAATACGTGTTGAACTCAGATGGCTATCACAGTTGGAAAGAATATAGATAAAATGTTAGATTCACTTGGATAAAAACATAATTCAAACAAAAAATTGATAATTTGTGTTACTTTCATATTAGTAAAATGGGTTACTTACCTTACCTGTGGAACGTCCATATCCAGAATAGTCATAGCTGCAAAATAACACAAAGATCCAACAAATACTTAGAAAGATCTTTTGTTTATACTTCAGAATAAATTCAAAACAGTACCATAAAGCAAATAGTTAAATTAAAAAAACACTAAGATTGAACTTGGAAGTGAAGTTGAAGTTTACATATAAAGTAAATAAATCACTAACTAATGTAATCCAAAAAAGTAAAACATTAACTAATGAATAAAGAAACAAGCATTAGGCATCATTTTATTTTCTATTATCATCTTATTTGAACCATGACCAATTAAAAAAAAAACATTTTTATTATTAATTAACATACAAAAACTGTTCTATGACACCAAACATAAACAAAAACCATGCAAAAACAGGTATGAAAAAAAACAGAGAAAAAGAAAATAGAAAAGCAAAAGGATTAAGAAAAGAAACCTCATGATATTGACACGAAGATGAGCTCTAAGCTCAATGAAGAGGTCACGCATCTGACCCAAATCAGCAGCATTACCATGAGAGTACAATATAGTAAACCTCGCAAAAGGATGTTTCCACAACGTAGCAACGACCTTATTGCCTCCTTTTGTCTCTACAATATGAACATCGACGCTTTTATCCATCGTGCCGGAAATCTTCAACACCTCATCGTCGTTCTCTTTGTAAACCTCATATGTTGGTGGCTCCGGCGGGAAAAAAGCAAACTTTGCCGCCACCGTTCCCGTGACATTACCCATTTACAGAAGATGAAACAAAGCAATTTTTTGTGGTTTATTTCATGATAAACCAAAACATGTTTATATAGAACAAAAAAGAAAGAGTTATGTTGGAAGACTTCTGGGTATAATTATGTGTGTTCAAAAGTTGATGAGATTGTTATCTTTTATTTCTATTACTATTAGTATTTGATTTTGAAAAAAGGAAAGAAAATATTTTTGATTTGAGAAAGAGAAGAAGGAAAGGTGAATGTCCGTAGTAAACGGGTGAGCTGGAAGGAACAACAACATCTTCTGCTATCACCATTCATCTTTTCCCTTTCCTTCCTTCCTTCTCTCACCTTTTCATCCTTTTCATAAGATATTAATTAATTAATAATAATGGAGGACTTCCATTTTATTACTATTTTTTTAATTTTAATGATTATGATTATAATGTGTTTTTTAATATTCACATGTCTCATTAAGTTTATAAGACCATCTCCAATTGAGAGGTTGGTCTTAATTATTTAAGACCTGATATCTATTAAGTACCCTCAATGTAGAGATTCTTTTTCAGGGTCTTATAAGACTCGGAATCTTATTTAAGACCCCAACTTTTAAGCGAGATCTGCACTTTTTAATATTAAAGAATTGAAATATAATGATATAAAGTTATTGATAGTTGATTAGTCGATCTCATTTAAGAACTTTGTGTGAGATCTGAGTTTGAGTGATTAAGTGTTTATTAAGTACTACTATTAAAAAATGATAAATGAGTGATGTGTACACGCGGACCCATTTAAGAACCCAAAAATGGATGTCTCCAATGTCGATGCTCTAAGTTACAATATTTAGTGTTTATTCCCTCTTTTTTGAGGTGATCGGAGTTTGAAATCTAGATCTTGTAAATGTTATGCATTGTTTTTAGCAATTGAGCTAAGATTACGATGGCATGTGTTTATTCCCTCTAATTACTATTACAAGCATAAAAGAATATTTTCCAAGTTCTTTGCTTGTATCTAGTCTATAATTATTTAGTCTGTAATATAGGTCAAACACATAAGTTATTCAACAAATATAAAAAATATTTTTTTATTTATAATAATGATTGGACGAAGTACTCATCAGCAATAAAGCATTAACTACTTTTTTCATTAAATATAAATCAACCGAAGTTGTTCTCGTGAGTTCAACTCAGTAGTTAGAGACAATACATACAAGGTTCAGGATTCAGACCCTGGCTACCACAAAAAAAAAAAATAAAGTCGGAGTTTGAACTGAATTCGTCATTCATTCATTTTAAGATGAATTACTAACAACTAGTCTACTTCACCAAACAAAACAAAAACCATTTTAGTAAATAAAATTTATTTTATCATTGAATTCGTCTTCGAAATAAAGATTTACCTTTTTTTTTATTACGTACATATGTACTATTTAATATTGACAATATTAGATAATAAAATGTTGATCTCTTCGGAAAAAATAAAAATAAAGTGTAGATAAATTTTCCTTTAAAAAAAAGTGTTGATATATTTTATTTTTATTAAATTACAAATATCTTGTTTCTTTCTAGTCAATCTCTTTTTTTTCCTATTCAATTTACTGAGATATTCCCTCTGAAATAAAACAAAATATAAATAAAATTAACTAGTTTTTTGAATGAAATATAAACAAAACTTAACAAACTTATCTCGTTTGATTTAACTTTTTAAAAAATCTGATAATGAGTTTATTTATTAGTCAAAAAAATTTATTTAAACACTAATTTATTTATTAAAATACCATAGACTAATTAAAAAAACTTCTCTCGATTTAATGATAATATATTAAAATATCTCTCATTTGATTTGATTTTTAAAAAATCCAACAATTATTTTATCAGTCAAAAAACATTATTTGAACACTAATTTCTTTATTAATATACCATAAATTAATTAAAAAACTTATCTCGTATTTAATGATGATATATTAAAATATCTCTCATTTGATTTGATTTTTAAAAAATTCATCAATTATTTTATCAGTCAAAGAAAATTATTTAAACACTAATTTATTTATTAACATACCATGAATTAATTATTTATGATCAAATATATTTCTTATATAGTAATTTAATCAATTTTTGCTTCTTATGTATGCACTTCTTAAACACCCACAAAAATCATTATTTTTAGTAATCAGGTTAACTATACTCTTTTAGATCAAATGTTTAACCTTGTATATTTTTTATTAAACTCTGTCATTTCAACTATGTGTTTATAGAAATTCTTAGGTAAACTCTTACCTAACACATCATTTTTACACTCAACCAATTAAAATCTAACACTTAATTAAAATAATAAAAGAATTAATATCAGATTTTTTTGTCATTACTTTTAATATTTCTCTCTCCTTTTTCCACTTTCTTTAACCGACAATAACCGTCCACTATTATTTATGTTTTCATTTTCTTAATTAAAATCACACTTTTTCTAAAGTTAATAACATGTGTCATTTTTTTATTGATTAAGTGTAAGAATCATGTGTTGGCTGAGAGTTCATACAAGAATGTCTTTTGTGTTTAATGTCTATAAAATATTTTGCATGTATATGTTAGAGTTTATTTTTACGACTCGTCCGAGCTTTTTTTTTAACTCCACCTCTAAACAGTGTTTCATAAAAAAAGAAATGATGGCAGAATTACAATGAATAAAGAAAAATGTTAAAGAAAAAACTTAGGTTCAGTTCTTAAAAAAAAAACAAAAAAAGTCAGTTCAACTCCACATGTGTGTTATGTGCGTTATTTGTCGTTCCTCTATAAAAAAAACACATTTTTATGTGTTAATTTTTTATTTATTTTGAAAAATGTATTTGTTGTTCAACTTCACTACATTTACTTGATTATCATGTTGGTTCTTAACCGTAGAACATTTTGTACCATACAATATCACTAGTATGACTCTTGTTCGATAGAAGTTTCCTTTCAACTTAAGTAATACTTTCTTATCACATAAAACACCAAAGCTTTTCTCGATTTCAACCAACTAACTTGAATATGAAGTAGGGACGGATCTATACATAGACTATGTGGGGATAAAGCCTCACATCAAATTTTCCTATTTTTTTGTAACGAGTAGTCACAATAGTATATCAATATATTAAAATTTTAAAGTAGTTTCTGATTTTACATTTTATTAGTCAAAATAGTCCCTAAAGTGACAATAAGTAAGTATATCGAAGAACTAATATGACAATATTAACGAAGTATTTTAATGTCAATGACTATTTTGACTAAAGAAGTGCACAATCAGGGACTATTTTGAAATTTTGATACATTGAGTGTCTATTATGGCTATTCCTTACAAATTCATGGACAAAAATAACTATTACCCCTTATAAATAAAACACAATATTATTTTTTATTTTTAATATAGTTTTCATTATTGTTTCTTTGTAATTTTAACCCCACATGTACCAAATGTCTAGATCCACCCGTGATATGAGGATTTACATTATTTTTATTTCTCCGCCATTTTAGACCATGGACCCAAGATATTTAAAAGGTTGATTTGGGTATGATATTCACCTTTTGCCTTGCTGAAGTTACATTTCATATACTTTATCTTGTTTATACTCAAGCATGTCATATGCTTCTAAAGCATGTCTCCAAATCTCTAACCTTCCATTCAATTACTCCATGGACTCTCAAAGCCCAATTATAAAATGGTGATCCAAATTCTTACACTAGTCATTACTAGCAACTTTTACCACGGTCAGAATCAATGTCAATGGTAACCAAGGAAAGAGTACCAAAGGTTTTCCTTTTCGCTTTATTTTCTGTTATCAAATGGCTGTAAAGGAGCATAAGGAGTCAAAAGTAGTTGCATAGACCGCTTAGAATTCGGTGCACCAAACTTTCAGAAGGCAGGAGAAAAAAGACATTGGATAGCAATATTACATCACACTTTTATAGAATCGCAGGCTTTAAAAAGGGTAATGCAATATGCATGACGAGCTACTGATTGGTGTTGACACATTGGATAGTACTAATGCAATTTGCATAAAAAGGTGATAGTATTTGTGTAACATAACATGACATATGCTATTTGCATGGTTAATCAAAGAAGTCTATGAAGAAGTAAGTGATGGGTTATTTCTATCGTTTGAGTAAATCATTCCCCTAATTTATAGAGAAAAGAAAAAGAAAGATGAAACAGTCAGCATCAATGTTTGGTCATCATTAGCCTTTACTTTGGAATATCTCAAAGTTATGGGAGGCATTTCATGGACCACATGGGATCACAAGCTCACAAATATCTGCTGCAATTGTCATTGGATCCATTAAAAACCAAACGTGAAAATGATATAGACGTGCCCAATCAACATCAGGATCCATGCACAGTGCTTACAATTTGCAAAAATTTACACGGGAATGAAAGGCAAGCGCACAACAAGCAACGCCGATAACTAAATATTGGAAAATAAAATGGCAATAGACGGAACAGATCCTGGATAACCCAACACGCAAATGTGCAAGGATAAGCAAAACATATAGATATCTTTTCCGATAAAAGAAACACAAGAATTCGTATCATAGCCCGTGTCAATTCTACACCGTATATTTACATTAAATACAATGTATTCATTTAGATAAGGAAATAGGATCAAAGCATATGTGACCTCAGATTGTATTCATGTATGCATTAAATACCATGTGATCATTGAAGCAAGAACCAAACGTAGAAGATAGGGATCTTGATTCTTAGTTGCCTTCAAATAATACATGTTCTTCTTTTAAGGTGGTCCTGTCTTCAACAACCGATACCCAACTTTCTGCAACCCTGATAACTCTTTTTTCTGATAGCTCAACTAAAGTAAAGGCTCTTAAAACGATTCAAGCTTTGGTGTGTATATTAAGTATTGCATGGGTCAGCATGATCAACATCACCATCCATTTCCCAATTTTTCCACATATATCATTTGAACCAGAACCAAGGCCTACACCAGCAAAATTCAGAAATTATTTTGGTATTTGATGTGACAAGCCAGTAATGCAAGAGAAGAGATTATGTACATGTAATATAAGAAAACAATCATCTGGTGTACCAAGAGCAGCTTTCTGGATTCTCTTGGTACTCATCCATGTCTTTGAATCCATATCTAAGAAAAAGTTCAAATTGGATACATCCAGAGCTATAGTAGTAACTTCAGTGAAAATGGTAAAGCACCACAAAACATTATGTTCTTGGCAAGGAAAAAAAATACATCCAACTTCACTTTTACTGTTGCTTGTGCCATTATGACAAAAAATATGTTATCATTAGGAATGTACTCATAGAACAACAACAATAAAACCATTTTCCCACTAAATGATGCATATGGATTGTAATTATAAGGTAAGAAATTGAAATGCACAGCGTAACATTAACAAATCAAGAAGAAACTCCTAGAATGAATTAAATATTTATTGTTTACCATTCTAGCTGAAGCTGAACTTTATCCTCCCGCTAACATTTAAATCGAAGTGTTGTCTAAAGTTAGAACATAAATCAGCACTTGCAACTAATACTTAAAGGGAAGATAACAAACTTCAAATTACGGGTGATGGAAGTGCTTTTCTTTTTGGGAGGGGGGAAATACGGGTGTGTAAAAGATGTTTGCATGTTCATATTGTAAATTCATAGTAATTGCATCTCATCTTTTGTTTTAAAAGAAAATGAAATTATCTAGAGTCTTTTGGAAGAAGCTAAGAGCATGAAGCTTCTTAGCTTGTAAATTTGACCAAACGTAGAAGCAAAATGGTTCCAAGACAAACATGTAAAACTCACCTGTCAAAAAACAGTAAGTGTGCAACCGCCAATGACAGAAAACACGGTTTCTTAAAATCCAGCCATGAGATAAATGGAGTCTTAATTTGGCAAAATAAATCCCTCGAACATAGCATATGCAAGAGATGTATGACATAGACCTACACATATCTTTGGTGTATCTACACATACTGTCTTAAAAACTTCACTATCAATGCTTCATAGAACGGAGTAGAATGTGACATGAACTTATGTTGTTCTTATCATCTGATATAGTAGATTCAGATCACGTGTGCATAAGTCACCTCTTCACCCAGTATCCATTTTCACTCATAAAAAAGGTATTATACACTTTTTATATGGCTTAAGTATAAGATAAGGAAAAACAGAAGTTTTGTTTCTTTTATGGATGGATCAATAGGTAACACGGAAGATAGAGGAGTTTAGTGAGTATAGAGCTTGGAATCAAATAGAAATAAATCCATATGAGACAAACTTAAAGCCATTGAGTCTTTCAACCTTATTGAAGTTGGGGTTTTTATATGCGAGTACATAGGTGTTGCTTTGACAAAAGAACAAACACAAACTTTGACTAGGAAAGTCAGTCGTAACTCGTTAATATATCCAAAACGGTTTTTGAATACTAGGCAGGATTAACAATGGGGTGATTTATCTATGATATATTATACGCTAATCATGCAAGTTCCTCCTATAATCATATCCTTCTTTAGGTTTTTTTTTTGGATGTGTCAACAATGAGGAATGTTGCTAGCAATATGAGTCATAGACCAACTTCCAATGTGCTTGTTCAGTTTGATCACCATAATTTGAATTTCCCTCGCCTTATGATGATTGCAATGAGAGATTTGAGCCTTGCTATGAGGTAGCAGTTGAGGTTGATGAGAAGTTCATTGTCGACCTTGCTACATGTAATTGAATATTTTGCTGACTTTGATTATGTAGAAGTTGAGTTTTCATTTAGTTTATTTGTTTTTACCATTGTCTTCAGAGTCATTTCATCCTACTTTTTCTTCCATGACAATGACATTTCACAGTATGGTAGAAACACATAAGCTAAATGAAAACTCAACTTCAACATCAACATAATAAAAAGTCAGTAAAATATTCAATTACATATAGCGATGTAGCCAATGAATTTTGTCATTAATATTTCCTACTACCCCATTATCAAGGCTCGAGTCTCTCATCGGAGGGATGTTCTCCATTGAAAGTAGCATAAGGTGAGGGTACATCACAATACTGTGATCAAACACATTGAGAGCTGGGTTATGACTCATATAGCTAGCAACATTCCTCGTTGTTGCCACTCCCAAAGCAAAATCTAATAGAGGAACCGATAAATACAAGGAACACACTTATTAGCATGTATCAGAGATAAATCACCCCATTGTTCATTCCACCTAGTATTCAAAAATCGTTAGAGATATATCAACGAATTACAACCAGCATTCATAGTGGAAGTTTGTGCTTGCGACCTATTCAAAACAACCGTATTATAATCTCATATAAAAGTTCCATCTTGAATAAGGTCCAAAGACACAATAGATTTATGTTTGTCTCATTTTGCTTTATTTTCATTTGATCTCATGCTTTCGTCACTAAATTCCTCTATGTTTTGTGCCACCTTTAAATTCATGCATCAAAACAAATTCTTCCCACATCTTCTGCTTAAGCCAAAGAAAGGGATAGAAAAAGTGCATAGTACCTCTTTGGTGAGTAAAACTTTGTACTTGGTACAGAAGAGCTTTTTACATAAACGAAAAACAACGAAAGTTGTTCCATAGTATCATGAAGGATTAAGAAAAGAGGTGGTAGAGTAAAACAAGGATATCAAAATTAAATAAACAGAGAAAACGAGATAAAAGATGGAAGCAAACCTTGTGATATCAACACGATATTGAGTTCTAAACTTGATGAAGAGATCAAGCATCTGAACCAAATCATCCGAGCCGAAACACGAGAGATCAAACAGTTTTGTGGTTTATTTCAACATGAGCCAAAACTATTATATAGAACAAAAAAAATAAACGTTTTTTTACAGAACTATACTCCCTCCGTCCCATAATAACTGAGTCATTTGTAAAAAAATATTGTCACGGGAATCTTGGCACATTTTACTTTTCAATACAACATTAATTACTTTTTTCAATTATAACTCTAATTAATATTACTTTCGTCTGGGCCTCAGACCTTCTTTTGTACCAAAAAAAAAAAATACTACTTTCACCACTCCAAAACATTGTTCTCTCTCTTTTATTTATACACTTTTCTTAATCTGTGTGGAATGGTCTACTGGCTCAGTTAAACTAGGACGGAAGGAGTAGTAATAAACATTAATTTGGTCAAAAAAGTAATAAACATTAAGTAATCCCTCTAAAAGAATTCATCAAGTTTTAGTCCTCCCAAATATTTTTCGTTGCCGTTTTTTATCCCTTTTTAAGTAAAGTCGTGTGTATCCTTCGAAACTTTGAATTATATTTTGCAATCAAGTTTAGTGCATTATAGGTGCTGACCCCACTTAGTGAGATAAGGCTTAATTGTTGTTGTTGTTGGAGTTTAGTGCATTATAGAAATCTCTTGCAAAAGTTTAAATTTTTTTAAGAGGGGATGAATTAAATATGTTATTTAATAAAAAACAATTAGCGTTTAAAAATTCATATTTTATTATAAATATTCTTAATTTTGTGAAAGAGATTGTTATTATATTCTAAACATCTATGTAGAAATTTACTCAAAAATCATGATAGAAAATATTTGCCGTAAAAATTATACACATCTATCATGATAGGCATGCATGCATTACAAACCCTCTATAAAACCGCTTTTCTGTGCATACGATCCTTAATGCCAATTTCCAAGGTATCGTCATTCAATTCTCATTGAAAATTTGTACTTATTAGATTACTACCATTTTCCAATGCTAACTCAATAATTGTACTCATTTGACTACTTCCATTTTCAAGGCTTAATCGTTTCATACTTGATTGGAAATTTGCACTCAACATACTACTATCATTTTCCAATGCTAATTCATTAATTGCACATGTCTATGTAAGCATGCATACACTACAAAACCTCCATAAACCACTTTTATGTGCATTCAATCTTTAATGCCATTTTCCAGGACTTAATCCTTCATCTCATTGAAATTTACACTCATTATACTACTACCATTTTAAAATTTTAACTCATTAATTGTACTCATTAATCCTTTAAAATTGTACTGATTAATCCTTCAACTATTTTATAACAACTTTTGGACAATTTTTTCTCTCATACTCACATGATGTACTTATTTCTCTATTTATTTTTCACTCTCTATTGTTTTTACCGATAAAAAAAAGAAAAATAATTGTCACAAAAATTATCATCAAATGGTTGTTCAAATATCATTATTCATTCCATAAAAGATACTTTTATGCCCATTTAATGCTTAATGTCATTTCCCAAAGGTTTAATCTTTCATATTTTCTTAGAAATCTAGACTCAATAAACTACTACCATTTTCCAATGCTAACTCATTAATTGTGCATATTTATCTATGATAAGCATGCATAAATTACAAACCCTCCATAAATCTACTTTTATGCGTATTCAATCCTTAATGCCATTTTCCAAGGTATCATCATTCAATTCTTATTGGAAATTTGTACTCGTTAAACTACTAACATTTTCCAATGCTAACTTAACTATTGTAGTCATTAGACCACTACCATTTTCCAAGGCTTAATCGTCTCATACTTGATTTGAAATTTGCACTCCTTAGACTACTATGCTAATTCATTAATTACACACGTCTATCTAAGCATGCATACATTACAAAACTTTCACAGAATTACCTGAGTGCACATTCAATCCTTATTGCCATTTTCCAAAGCTTAATCATTCATCTCTCATTTTCCAATTCTAACTCACTAATTGTACACATCTCGCTATGATAAGCATGCATACATTACATAGCTTCCATAAAAATTACTTTTATGCCAATTTAATGCTTAATGTCATTTCCCAAAGTTTAATCATTCACATCTCTTTGAAAATTTGCACTCGTTAGACTACTACCATTTTCCAATGCCAACTCATTGAAAATTTGAACTCATTAAAATAGTAACATCCTTCAATGCTAGTAACTCGTTAAAACCACTCGCCTGCCTATGATAAGCATGCATACATAACAGCACAACGCATAGGAAACTTGCAATCGCATAGCCATTTACCAATACAATTACATTTCTTTCTAATGCTTTGCAACTTTGTGTCTTCCAATATTAAAGATCTTTTTTCCAAGAATAAAGTTCTACCGCAATCCCCTCGCAGAAAGTGATTTTCTTCTGTCGTCGCCGCTTTTAAGTGTGAGCACCATGAGAGAAGACGCAATGGAAGAATCTAGTTGCATTGTGAGGCTGTTTTGCAGAGCAAGAAGAGACCAAGGAGAGGTGGGTAATCATTTATCAATTTCATAGACGCACATCTGACCAACAAGGAATTGATCAAAAAAAATATTTGATCAACAATGGTAATTGTTCTTGAACGTTATTGACTGTAAGTTAAGATTGTTGTAAGATGAGCAAACCATAAAATGTGCTAATTCCTCCAAAGAGATTCTTGTGCTTATTCCTCGTGGTTTTTTAATCAAATTTGGACAACTCGCAGTTTCCATCTCCAAAAGCTATGTCAGGAATTGATTCCTTATCTTCTTTATTTTTGCTACAATATTGAGTTGTGAACACGGTCAAGGTCAAATTGGCTGAGTGTAACAAAATATCATCATTTAAGTTTGGTTCTTTTTTTAGAGGGGTACAAGGTTGGTTCTTTTAGTATGCTTCCAAGAAATCATTTATCTATCGACTTCTTAAATATTTGCACCTCGTCCCAGTAGGAGTACAGAGAATCAACTGCTGTAAGCCAGTACCCATCCTTACTTCACCTTTGTCCAATTCCAATTCCTCATTCGAATTTCGTAGATTTTATTTATTTATATTTGCAAAAGCAAATTTTTATGTACTGATATGATATGCATCAAGAAAAAATGTGCAAGGCCAAGCAAAACAGATATGTATCTTCTCTGCTAAAAGGAAAATATGAATTACCACCAAAATATTAGATAAGGAATTGGTATCAAAGCCGATGTTATGACGTCTATTACGATATATTAAAATTAGATACGATATATTCATTTATATGAAGAATTAATATCAAAGCATATGTCACCTCGAATTGTTTTCATCTATGCATTGAATACCATGTCCCTTAAGTAAAAATGACAACTTAGAAGATGAGGATCTTGATTCTTAATTGCCTTCGAATAATATATGTTCTTCTTTTAATGTGGTCCTATCTTCAATAACAGATACCCAACTTTCTGCAACTCTGGTAACTCTTCCTTCTGAGAGCTCAACTAAAGTAAAGGCTCTTGCTGTACCTTTTGCCTCTAGTGAGGAAATAGGACTTTCAACCTTTAAGTTTCTCTTGTCCTCGTCGCTCAAACTTTTGACCCTAGGAACAATGGCCCCATTCAAGTATATGACGCTGTCGTCCCCAATGACAATCATTTTCCTAAAACCCTTGCCATGTGCGAGCTCTTTGTGCATGTGACCGAACACAACCAAAGGAATAGATACTTGATTATTCTCTTTTAGCAAGGATATTGCGTATGCTAGATCTGTTATGCAAAAATAATAAACTAGGTTAAATCAGTTTCCCATTTTTGCAACGTTGACATCATCTCGACCACGCTTGCATCTTATTTATGGTACATGTCCATCAAAACAGAAAATGACCAGGCAAATCACTGCTATAATTCAACATTCGAAAAGAACGTGGACGTAAACAACCATTTCAAATGAAGAAAACAAATATTTAACATTAATTTGGAGTGGGGGAAATCAGGACTTGACAGTTGTAATGATTTCCAATAACCAAAAACACAAGATTTTTTTTAATAACAATCCAAGCTCTGATGTATATATTAATTATTACCTGGGTCACCATGATCCCCATCACCATCCAATTCCCAATCTTTTCCACATATATCATTCGAACCAGAACCAAGGCCTGCACGAAGAAAATTCAGGAATTATTTTGGTATTTGACGTGACAAGCCAGCACTGCTAGAGAAGAGATTCTGTGTTGCACCTGTGGGTCCATTATGTGCAAGTAATATCAGAAAATGATCCTCTGGTGTACCAATAGCAGATTTCTGGATTCTCTTGGCACTCTCATCCATGTCTTTAACTCCATATCTAAGAAAAAGTTCAAATTTGAAATATCAATTATGAGCTCTAATGGCAACTTCAGTAGTGGTAAAATACCACATAACATTATCTTCCTGTGAAGTAAAAAAGGCCATCCAACTTCACTTTTACCGGTGCAGTGTTGCTTATGCCTTGTGAAAACAACGGATATTACAGTCAACTAACTCTAGGTGGCTGCTAGTGCTAGATATTGGAAATACATCAGAAACATAAATAGATGGCATTATAGGTCCATCCATTTAAGATTAAAAAGGTATAATTTTATATTTTATAAAAATTGATTACTTTATTGAGATTTTTATGTAAAGTACAATCTATTGGTTGTTAGTTTACAATTATAAAAATCACTTTTTTAGCATTTTCTTATCTATTTCACTCATTATAATCAGATTATATCAAAGAAGATACTCAAATTTACTTTTCATTACAATCAGATTTCTGACTATTTTTCAAAAGCAAAAACAGTTCACAAATCCTTGAAAGTGGTTATTTTCCTCAAACTATTTTGAAGCAAACTGACTCTGATGGAAAAAATTTGCAACACTCTTTCCAAGTGACCACATAATTGGAGCAAATAAATAAACTCAACTCACTTGTTGGGATTAGAACAAAGGTTTGAATCTTAAAAATTGAGTTGACATTGGATCCCTCACAGAGACAAATTGTCTATAATTGCTTTTACATAATACAAACCTTGCAGACAGCAGCTTTTTTCGAAATAATGGTTTACCCCCACAAGAAAATGGCCGCCCACCAACGACACTTACTTTTATTAGAGGTAAATCTAAACGTTGATAAGCCACGTGCTCCTTGCCAAGGCTGAGATTCAAAGTAATATATACATTTATATCAATAAATTTTCCAACTAATTCTCTAAAAACAAAACATTAGAAGTAAACTTTTCAGCATATCTAGAAAGGTGCCAATTTGGCTTTTAAGTAATCTGCTTTCTTTCTCATGCATTGATAACTTCTTTGTACTTACGAAATTTTGTTTTCCACAGTTAAAAAGAAGCATAGAGATCTTAGAATTATTTCAAACCCTCAACGGGAAAGGATTTAGAATATCTGGCCCATTTGCTTTTAATGAAAGTATGAACTTGTTACTTTACTCACGTATTATATATGAATATCAGCAACTGATTGTGATAACAAATATGCTTTCATCAAGAGTGTACTCATCATGGAACAAAAATAAAATTTCCTGCTAGGCGAGGCATCAGGATTGTAATCATAAGGTACAAAATTAATTCTTTAGAACTTACCATTCTAGCTGTAGCTGAACTTTATCCTTCTCACTGACATTTAAATCAAAATGTTAGTAAAAAATTGGACTACAAATCACAGGCTGCAACTAATACTTATAGGGCAGAAAACAAACTGCAAATGAAATACGTAATTAACATATGGACAAAACTTAAATCCAAATTTTTTGGATCCATGGGATTGTCTGCCTCCGTAAATGTGTACGCATGCGGGTGCTTTTCATTTAGGGAGAGGGGGAAATGCAGGTGCGTAAAAATGACTGCTTGTTCACATTGTAAGTCCATTGTTATTGTATCCCATCATTTGTAATAAAATGAAATTATCTAAAGTCTTGTGGATGAAACTTTTCACCACGTAAATTTAAGCACACACAGAAGAAAAATTATTCAAAGACAAACATGTAAAATTCACCTGTCAGAGAACTGCTTAGTATACCAGGAATCATGGTTTCCTAATATAACTGCTTTAGGAAATTCAATATTTGCAACACTTCGAACAACTTCAAGATTTTCCTCGCCAAAATCACCTAACGAAATTCAGTTCAGTATAGTTGAAAAGGGATGTAAACATTAAGAGAAGTATGAATCATATGATTAAAAATCATAATAAATCATTGATAGATATAAGAAACAATATATGATGAAATAGTGAACAGTTATGAGTAATTTAGATGTGCAAAATAACAATGCCATGGAATTCAACACAAAATTTCAAAAGTATGCACCCGCTATTTCCTCACCAACTAGAATAGGCCACACAAAAAACTAACAACACTAAATGAATTTAAGAAATATCAACATAGTGTGATAGGTTGAGCAGCAGTAACAGGTTGAGCAACAGTAACAATGAAACTTGCCTGTAAAGAGCACCAAGTCTGGCTGCAGTGCAATATAGGTCGATATTAGATTGATTGATCAGATATACATATGTATGCTTGTTATTAGGTTCATATAAATAAAAATAAAGGAAACTAACTGTAAAATGTAAACCACTTCATTCAATTTGCGCAGTCACTAAGACACAAACAACACAATCCCTTTCTTTATAGGTATCATGACAGCATATTTAGCATAGCACACACTATAAAATTAAGCGACTGACTTTTGGAAATTGAAAATTAAGAGCATATGTAAAATTAAGCGACAAAATTTGTAGGTTTCCTGATGGCATATCTACGAATTAAGGACATAATTTGTAGTAGATTTTTTTTCCTGAGACAACTTTTCTTTTTTTTATTATAACATTTCATAACTACTATTAGAAAATTACACAGGAATAGAAGACAAGCGTGCAACAAGTTGCGCCGCTAACCCTTTCTAGATGGCAAAATCAATCCTCTTAAAGACCTATGAGACACAACATTGTTATGCATGACCCTTTGAGCTCTTTGTAGAAGATCCTTGACCTATTGTGCTAGGAAGCCAAAAATGACAAACGCAAATGGCATAAAAGCAAGCTGATTGTCAGAACACGTTTTCTCATGTTTAGCCAATATGTTTGAAGTGGTTTTGAGGGTTGTATGTCCCACAATAAAAGACTCGGTCCCTAATCCCACAAGTGGGGAAACCCCAATCAAGTCCACACATGCATGTTTCCCTCCTACCCACCCGTATATTACATACTTATTACATTAAACCTTAATTCCACCACAATGAATAACACAAAAGTGAAAAAAGAAGAAAAAAAAATAGTACTATTGAATATTACATACTTATTCTTTTGAAATATTAACTCAAGAGAATATTTTTGTATATGCAATAGCATAATCTTCTCAATCTTCTCTACATTTTCATTCTACTTGTGAAAGTGACATCAAAAGGAAGAAAAAAAATCATAATTTTAATTTTGAATTCCCTTAATTTGATTGCTTCAGTAATTTACATTCTCAATTAGTTCCCAGCCAAGAGCATAGCATAGCTTTTGGATTAATCTTACATACTTTCTTTTCCAACCTTTCTATATCAAGGATGCGATTGAGTAAACAACTTAATTAAGTGCTTATGAAATGACAAGTTATAATGAGAATAATCACCTGGAGAAATTGAAGTGCCTTGGAATCTTGTTGAAAGTTCCAGCAGTCATGCTTAAAAAGATTAGGAATTAGATTACTATTATATTATAATAATAATTGAAGATTATCAAAATTAATGTAAAGATAATTAGTTTAGTTTACCACGTCACCGACAACCACAATTCGAACAGAAGAAGAAGACGCGGCGGCCATTGAAAACGAGCAACAAAGCTTGCGCTTCCCACTCTTACAACGGTTTAACAAATATAAGGTAGGCGCGTGATAACACGTGCTCAACATTTTTTTTTTGAGAGACGTGCTCAACATATAATAACACTCCATGCACAAAATTATGTGAGTGTTATAAATAATATTATTATGATTTGGATGTTCATATTACCTGAGGGTCCGTTTGGTTCGAGAATTAGAAGGGGAGGGGAGGGAAGAAATTTTAACGGAGGGGAGATATTTTAATTAAAAACGTGTTTGGTTCGCAAGGAGAGGGGAGGGGGGGAAGGGATTTTAAAATTATTTTACTGTTTTACCCTTAAACTTAATTAAATAAAAGAAACTACTTGATTTTACAATTTCAGAGACCAACCAATGACAAACACACATCTAAGCTGCTTATTTTATTTCAAATTGGTTCATATATTTTTCACAACAAGACATGAACCGGTGAATTAACATTAAAAAAAAGGATCAACAAGCAATAATATGTTGAATTAAAATAAGATAATAATAATAATAAGGTCGTTGACATCAACAAAGTAGTAGAAATGGTTTTAAATGTAACATATAAGAGTTATAGATAATATAATAATAAAAGTTGTTAAAAAAATATATAACAAAATAATAATAATAATTGTTATAAGAATAAGATAACCTAATAAGAATAAATAATAATAAAAGTTGTTACAACGTTAATATTGAGATTTGAA
>Ga0315913_1002788_pt1 | contig 20749 bp, 9 predicted proteins | sample MpolsnodulesMG_FD_207736 | JGI IMG/M metagenome (GOLD analysis project Ga0315913, IMG submission 207736) | Medicago polymorpha root nodule microbial communities from Los Angeles, California, United States - small nodules | ecosystem: Host-associated > Plants > Roots > Nodule | place: USA... | reverse complement strand
GGTACGGTGATGATGACGGTGATGATGATGAACGACGGTGTTGATGATGAGATTGAAGATTCTGCGTTTGGTTCGTTTTGTTTTGTTTTGTTTGGTTTCATTTGGGGGTGTAGGAAGCAATTATGTTGGGATTTATGCACGGTGCATAAGGATTTTCTTATGCACCATAACCGCTCCTGTTGGCAGTAGCCTCATTTTGTTTAAAATTATATACGTAATAAATTATTATTAAGGGTAACAGTGGATTTTAATTAAAATAATAAGGGTAAAAATGGAATTAAAAGTGAGAAGCTACAAGCTATAAGATCGTGAAATAAGCTATAAGTTTGTGATGGAATGACGTTTATCAAATAGAGCTTTTTTGGCCAAACGAGCTTATAAGCTATTCGTTATTTGCTATAAGTTCGGTTTTTGGTCTTACTAAATAGACCTAACAACTCTTATTAGACCATACTAAATAGACCATGTTATCAAAAGCCAGAAGATTCCCTATAAAAAAAAAAATCAAAAACGAGAAGATGGACCAAAATTTCAAGATTTGTTCAATAAGAGAAGTAGAAAATTGATTTTTAAAATAGTTGAACCAAAATCTTTTTTTTATTAAAAAATAAGGGATCAAAAGTGTGTTTAAACTTATATTCTTTTACAAAATATTTTGACACAAAGTCAAATTTAAAATATTCTCATATATATGCAAAATTATATTTAAAATCTTTTGTCCTTGTGAGCTTAACTCAGTTGGTAGAAACAATGCATAATATATGCAAGATCCAGGGTTCAAACCCCGACCACCACAAAAAAAATTAAAATCTTCTTATATTTTGTTGAAAAATATTTTAATACAAAAAAAATATAAACAATAATATGTATAACATCTTTTTATGCAATAAATAAGAAACCACACGCGTCTAAATATTGATAACATCTTTTATGCAATAAATAAAAACTATAAGCATCCAAAAAATTATAATTTTATTGTAATGTTTCAATTTGATACTTCACAATTTTCTCATGACCCAATTTAATCTCCGACTCATTACAAGAGAAACTAATTTGTCTCTAATATAAAAGTATAAAGAAATGATTTAGATTTTTGTTTGTCGGAGATTTAAATTGAACCGCGTGTAAATTACAAAGGAAGGACTGAATCAATGAATTGTATCTTGTCTCATAATTTTAAAATCAGTTACTGTTTTTTTTGACAATTGTTTTCCAAATAAATCAATTATTAGGAGAACCGAGGGAGTATTTATAGAACAAAAAAGTGAATATAGACTCTCCTTCAAAAAAAGTGAAGTGAATATACACTCTCTTAAAAATAAGAAAAGAAGGGAATATAGACATTTAATCCTTGCTTCCAGAATTACAAAGTTGAATTTGGTGTTGCTATGCTACCAACCCAAAATCTACCTCACTAAGCACGTAAACCCATCATTAGGTGCCGCAATTAATTTCATGTTTGATTGGAACGACAAGACAAACTCCTAACATTGCTTCATATCACCGACCATCAATCCATGAGAAATCCGAGAGTAATTTCATACTTTTTTCCTGCCAACCACATGATCAATGGCCAACCTCATACCCTTAAGCGGAACAAACACAAACTTTGACTTTTTATGGTTAAATCCAAAATCAACAAGGATGATTCTATTTCATTACTACATATGTATGTTCTGATCCTTTTGATAAAAATTTTTTTTATCCTTTTTATAAGATGGTAAGTTGGAATTAGATCTAAATAGAGATTACATATTCAATAATTCAATACAAAACATTTATGGCATATTTTATTGGATGATCATCAAAAAAAGGAATCTAGATCAAACATATTTGAAAACCTATTCATTTTATGTTAACAATAGAAAGTTGATTGGACAAGAAGACCATTATCAGAAGAAATAGGAACTCAACGGTGCAAAGGATACACATTCTCTTTTGTATATTAGCAGCTAAATTAGTGATTGAATCACTTACTTCCTCAGACGTGTACATGTTCATTTGTAACCTTTCGAATGAACAATGTCTATACTTGTACAAGAATGTGAAGGGCATAACTACAATTTCTGGATGGGAAGTCATTAAATGTTTGTGCTTGTTTGTTCAGAAAAGTAGCATTTACCTTATAATTTACCTTATAAAATAAGGTTTTTATTCGCATGTCTTTCTTCTACATTATTCTCAATTTTTTATTTTTTATTTTTTAAATTTAATTTTGTATTTGCATAAAGATCTCAACAAACTACGTAATATTTATTTGACATAAATATCTCAACAAACTACTTATGTTAATTTGATCTTATCACTACATATTTCATTTAATTAATTTTTTGGCCAGTTTAATGTCTAATTTAATTTAACAAAATTTGTTTTAATAAATTACTATTCTTTTATTTATTTATTTATTTAATTTCATATTTTTAGTATTTATTTAACTATTTTTAAGATTTGGTTTTTTAATTTGGATTCGATAAATTTAAGACTTATATTATTTTTGGAACTCTCAATATTTTTATATTTCAAAGCTTGTTATGAAATTTTTATTTTGATTAAAATTATAAGTATATATTTTTTATGAAAAAATTATAAGTATATATGTTTGTGACTTTTAAATTGTAACAAACCATGTTTATCTTTTTCGATGACACCAACAAAATAACAGATATGATATTAAATTTGATCTTTTTCAATATCTACAACAATATAACATTTTTAGAGGCAATTTGTTTAAGGATATAATTGAAAGTGATAAAACCACATCATTCATTTTAGCTTCTTAAAAAAAAATCATATTTTTTTGCAGGAATCACCCAAATATCGTACATCCCCTTTATTTATAGTAAGTATAGACATACTCCATTTTCTGACATTTATAAGTAAATTTTTATTTCAAAAAAAAAATTATAAGTAACTTTTCCTTTTTCAGATTCATTAAATAAGTGAGGTTTATGGACTATATTATATTTCAGATACATCAGTTATTTAATGAATTTAAAAAATCAAAAGTTACTTATAAATGTGATTGGATGAAGTATATTGTAGATACATATTTCAACAAACTAAACATACTACTTTTTTTATGAGATAAAATTTAGGCGATTTAAACTCATAACCTTCGGGTGAAAAAACTCCTTATTAATCGATCCGACATTCATTGACAACAAATACTTCTTTGATTCTATAATCAATACTTTATTTATATTCACGGATCAATGTTTTATTCCCTCCATATTTATTTTATTTTATTTTAAAACAAGTTATTTTAATTGATAATTTATTTTTATTTTTGAATTTAAGAGATTTTTATAATTTATAATCAACTATATTTATCAACTACTTCATCTGTCTCATAATAGTTGTCACATTTGTAAAATTTATTAAAATATATTAATATATACATTTTTTATAAATTATTTTGCACAATTCAAACAATAATTGTATATATATTTAACCTGGGTAATGCCGGGAAATTGTGCTAGTAAACACAAAAGAATAAATGAAAACAAATGAGAGAACAAATAAATAATTAAATTTTGTTGATATTTTCAGTTTAATTTCAAAGTTGTAATGATTTAATTTATAATTTGTTCATAAAATAATACAATGTTAGTAAATCTTATGTGCTTATTTAAAAAAATTAGTTTAGTTATTGAACCGAAAATAGAAAAGTAATACATGAATGTAATAAGGGTTATAATTGATAATATATTTGTATTTCTAACTATATAATATTCATTCTCATAAGACATGCATGACTCGAAAGTCTTAGTTAATACATGAAGAATGAAGAAAACATGTACTCTTTGAAAGATATATTGGTTGTTCATGCATGTAGTTGGTGTTGTTGTTTGTGATTGAAATCCATTACTCCAAAAGTTATATTTAATACACGAAGAACGCGACAAATATAAATTATTTGCAAGATATATCATATATTGGTGGTTCATAAATGTATTTTGTGATTGAAATATATTACTTCAAAGTCATGTTTAGTTCATGAACATGAGAGAAAATCAATTGTGTGTTGTGTGTGACTTATCTAATATTCAAAATTATTATTTCTTAAATTTAAAGTTAAGGGTCAATTGTTCAAATTAACTATGTAATATACATGAAGTTTGAAAAAAGATATTGTAAAAAAAATAGATTTTATCCCTGTAATTTGAAATTATTCATATTGTTTCCCTCATATTTTTCCTTTTAGACATGAAAATACATAGAAGGAAGTTGGAAAGTTTCATAGCATTCCAAAAAGCCTCAATTTATTTTGATTTTTTAACTTAAACATGCAAAATTGCAATTTTGTTCCGAGTATGCATATACTTAAGGGTTAAATTTCGTTCCCTGATTTTGTAGGCATGGTTAGATCATCATAAGAACCTTTACCAATAAATTTTGGAGATTTTAAAAGAGGGACAAATTATTTCAAGATAGTTGGCTTCCACAATACAACTCTATTATTAGGTTGGTGGTAACTAATTAGACAAAGAATCTCAATAATACCACTAGATCCCACAACATCAAACTTATGATCATCATCTTAAAATGGATTTAGCCATTCTAATTTGGTCTTATCCTCAAACATTTATTCAGAAAGAGAATACAACACAATTTTTTCTTTGAAAATCGATAGTCATAGTTCAAAGTTGGAGCAAAGAATTCTCATCATATTAAAAAGGATTATAGAATAAGAATATTTCCATAACAAGCCATGAAATAAGTGGTTTTGAATGAGAGGAATCATGATTTACATGCACATTAAAAAAGCTTCAAAGGTTTTTATAAACAATTTTGATTTTTGTTTTACAAGATAAACAATTTTGATAAAATGGATGGAACTCTTAATTTGAACTATGTAGGAAAATGTTTTGGCGAAATATTGGTGAGGTCAACTTCTCTAGTTTTCTTCACTGCTAGGTAATCTTTCTTCCTTCACCGCCTTCACCTACCTTGCTCTGATCATGTCTTCACCCTTCATCTTATCGAGGCCTTGCCTTTGTTATTGTGATATTCCATCAGATCCAGTCACTAATCAACCTATACTGGTTTCTACCATTAACCCTAACCCAAAACCCATTTCTCAAGTTTCAGTTGATCCTATCAAAAAGTCAGAAAATGAACCACCTAAGACCTCACATATCCCTAAAATAACCTATGATGCTTCAGTTAGCCTTATTGAATCTACCTAGAAACAACCTAAGACCTTTGTTCAGACTTTGTTAACTTTAGGTGATATCCCTGCCTCTCAATTACCACAACTGGTATTGAAAGGTGATAACTATACTATTGCCATTCCAGAAGAAGAGGTTGATACTGGTATCAATTCATGCAAGTTCTGTTGTAAAATTAGGCATAAAATTATCTCTGTAAATAATAATCAATATATAAATAAAAGAATCAATAAAATATAAACATAAAGAGAGATCAATAAACTTATCTCTTTTGAGATTGTTGTTGAATTAGATCATCGACCACAACTCTGTCAAGATATGTGGAACGAACAAACAATGAGGTAGTCTGAGACGTGTTGATCGCACTGTCCTTAAGGATTTTCAGCGTAATTATACGATAATCCCCCAAGATTTAACAGACCCTTCTTAATATAAAATCAATGATGCAGAACTAGCAAGTAATATTTTCAAGAAGATGTAACCCAAAATTAATTGAAAAAAGTTATTTGGTACGGGAGTCTATTTTCTAACTTTCTGTCCACCTTTTTATTTTTTGACAAAAAACAAACAACATTCATTCATTCAAATTGATAGAGTACATCGATGCAATACAAATTCGCTAAAAACAAAAAGGATGAATCTGTGAACAAACTCACAACATCCATGTTAATAGCATAAAACGGCAAAGTACATAAGCCTACAAATATAACTATATTAAAATCTCCGGAATAGTCATGCCTCCGGATCTGCAATGTTGATGACGCCAAAGTCATTGGTTGGATTTGCACTGGATCGAGGCTGATCTGACAATCTGATCCGAACAAACACCTGAACAAGATGGAAAAGACAAACAACGTTGCACAAAGACGACAAACAAAAGTGTCGCACTAAGACGACGAAATCACGAAAGAAAAACCTAATTTGATATGAAAATCACTTATTTAAATAAAAAGAAAGAAGAAAATCGATTTAGATGGGTGATTTGACGTCAAAAATTGACCCTAAACCACCCATCTTTGGTAGATGAAAAAGAAGAAATTAGTTAATTTGTTCTCTTGCAAACTTTGGCTTAACCTCATATCACTACATTTTTTGAGAGGATGCACCATGGTTTGCAAGAGAATCTTACATTAAAAACAAAATTGGTTTACCCAATTTTAGATTCTCTACTTTTTGAAGGAGTTTGGTCTGGCCCCCTCCTTCTCTTTTGTATTTATATCTTCTTTTAACATATTTTAGGGTTGGATCTTGCCATTTCCCTTTTTTTTTATTTAAAAAATGTATTAAATAATTAATGTATTTGATCTTCATTGTAAATCAGATATGTTAATTATTCAATGGAACTGAAAAAAGAATCTTTTCTTATACATGGGACAGAAGAAGGAGAAGTACTATATAACATTGCTCGTATATGCTAATATGTTTTTTTTTCCTTTATAAAATATGTAATATGTTTATATATTAGCATAATTAGTAGCAACTCTAAAAGATATGTTAATCTAAATAAATTAAAATCATAAAAGTTTTATATTAATTTTGTAGCAACTTCATTAAGTACATTATTATTTATTGATTTTTTTTCCCATTTTTTATTTCTTCTTAAATGCTTTTTTTTTACGATAAATTCATTAAGTCCCGAGTTTTTATGGGATTAGAATTTGTTATTTTTCTCATTTTGCAACTTTTTTTTTCTTCTCGAGTGACTAGAATGAGATTTTAATAAAACAAAAAATTTATAAGAAGGTATGTATTGATGGATTATGCTCCTCTTAATGACCAAATCATTTGAGGAAAAAAAAGTGAGTAAAAATGATTGTTTGAGAAAGTTGTGCTTTTCAACTCTCAATTTCATGACACAAGAGATGCTATATGTCACGATACAATTGTTGCACGACATATACGAAAGTGTTTAGTACGGACAATTTTCATACCTACGGAAGAGTATTTAATGTTTCTGATCTAGAACCAGCTGCGTCATGCTTGGTGAATCATAATAGAGTTAGGTTCCTGCTAATCGGTGCTCCCGGGGCACTGGTTAAGCATACCATAAAAGGGAATTATTACCATAAAAGGAAACTGTTTTTGACTTTATTATAAATTAATTACACAATTTCAATGCATTAACTACTATATAACTTCCTTTTTCATATCCTTAACCAATGCCCTGGAGGCACCGGTTAGCATTTCCCATAGAGTTATAATAGAGTCATAATTTTCAATCAAAATCTCTTCTCAATTAATATATGTTTCTTCTTGAATAACCTAATCATAACCAAGTCATAAGAGAGTCATGTTTGCTTCTAGATGTATTATTATACTTCCAATGAATGTAATAGTACAGACCCTACTGAGATGTATCAAACCAGAGGTCTTACATGTAGCGATTTGTGAACGTGATGATAGTAACATGACCTTGATCTCTTATTTATATTAGCCTAATTAGACCTAGTTAGAGTATTGGATTTTAAAAGATAGGAGTACTATAAGTTAAGACACAAATATTATATGGGAAATGCTAACCGGTAACCCGGACACTGGTTAAGGATATTAAAAAAGAAAATTTTATAGTAATTAATATAGTGAAAATTGTGTAATTAATCTATAAAAAGTTAAAAAAAATTCCTTTTTTAGTAATGTTTTCCTTTTATAGTGTGCTTAACCAATGCCCCAGGGACACCGATTAGTATATGTTTACTCCACCGTAAATTAATCACAATCGTTAAATAATTGAAAATATTTGATATTAACTATCCTTGATTGGTCAAAAGCCAATAATTCTTTGTTTATTGGGTTCAAACAACGCTCTAGTCTGAATACAATAGGGCAAACATAAATTCAACCACAAGAAGCAATCTCAAATCTCGTTCATCTCGTTGAGTTTTAACTGCTAATGACTAAATTTCCTCATATTTTAACGTTTTAATGGCACCTAACAGGTGTAGGAAGCCTTCATTGATGAAGCGCCAATTGTAACGACCTCACATCAATTTTACAAAAGACACTTTACCAATGCCTATAAAAGGCACCTTTCACCATCATACTAAGATGTATAATTATTTTTTTTCAAAGGTAAGGTACACAATTTCTATCATTTCAACACCTTTGCATCAATAACATGTATCCGTTCATGACAACGGTATCTCCCACTTCACATTTGGACAGATTGCTATTCGACATGTCACTTTCTGATCACACCTCATATCATTAATTATAACTATTTCTAAGGCTGTGATATGTCAATAAAGTCAAACTTTTTACTTAACGGTTTTATGAAAAATTAATCTTTTCATAAAAAAATTTAGAAAATGGAATTAAAAGAAGGAAGAAAGTCCAAAATTTTCCACTATATCAATTGAACATTGACCACGAACTGCACGTGCTTTCTTGAAAAAACACCTCAAAAGCATGATCTTTAATTTCATCCTTTCTCCGTCCAAGTACCTCAAAGTTTTATCTCAATCATAATAATTTAGTGTTTAGTTCCTTCTACTCACTTTGAGGGCCTAACAAATCTCATGAACATTGATTTAGGAGATAACTCGCTTGAAGGAAGAGTCCCCTCACCACTATTTAGACTTCAAATCCTTTGCTTTATTACAACATATTTGATGGTATATTAGAAGAAATTCCAAATGCTTCTTTGTCATTATTAGAGATGGTTGATTTAAGTGGAATTTTGAAGGGCCTATTCTTATGTCTATCTTTAAACTCAAAAGATGCCTTTTACTTCAAATTTCCAAAAACAATTTCAATGGCACTATACAACTTGATGTGATTGGAAGGCTGCAAAATTTGAGTACACTTGATCTTGTGTATAACACATTGTTTATTGATGCAACAAGTATTAGGCATTGTCATGAGGCATCCTCATCTTTTCCGAATTTTAAATGTCTTTGGGTGTATTCATGCTATTTGAGAGAATATTTGAAATACAAATCCTCATTGCAATTCCTAGCCATCCCATAATCTTTGGCTAATTGCAAACACCTACAAGTTCTAAACCATGGAAACAATCAATTAATTGATGGATTTCCTTGCTTCTTGAATAGTATTTCATCTCTTAGAGTTCATGGTTTTAAGGACAAACAAATTGCATGGGAATATTGAATGTCCTTGTAATATTGGCCCCTGGGAAACACTTCAAATTGTGCTTTAGCCTGCAATAATTTCAGTGATATGTTACCAACAACAGTCACAAAGTTAGAAAGCATTGATGCTTGATGAAGATAAAGGTAGAAAACTAATTATATCCAAGTAAAACTACCAATGAGTAATAAATTATTATTCAAGCCCTAAAACCATGCAGCATTTTTTGGGATTTATAGAAGCCAAAAAGCTTACTGATACAATTTGTTACATGTAACACTTGATTCCATTATTTAAAAGGAATTAACCTTCTTCCTTATTAGAGAGATTGAAGTTTTTTTATTCACAAAGCCATTCATTCATAAGATTCAACTTAATTGATTATTTGATAGCATTCCAAGCACCCAGTTCTTGAATTGGTTAATGTGCTTCTCTTTAACAAATAATCATCCTAAAAGTTAACCTATTTGAAACAAGCAAGGGAGAGATAGGTGGCAATATGGCATAATAACCACAGCTATCACCTAACAGAAAACGAACAATACAAAAAATAAAACTAAGGTGTATTTGGATTGAGGGTTTAGGAGAGGAAGGGAGGGGAGGGTTCACTTTTCCTTTTTAAACTATGGACTATATAACATGTTTTTCTAAAATAAATTAATTGTGATTGAAGTATTATATGATCGTTTATCACGTGAATATGTTAACTTTTTAAAAAACATTTCATAGTGTCCGTAATTTAAAAACGAAAAGCAAACCCTCCCCTCCTAAGACCTCCATCCAAACACACCCTAATACTCCTAATATTCAACCTGGAGAATTTATAAATAAATTAATTAATAAAACTGATAGGTTCAATGGCTTCTTGAGCTTGTACGTCAAGTCCACGCTACACTTCCCAGTGCTAGGTAGGTTCGTTACTACAGTGTTCTTATCACGTTACTGTCTTTTACTTGTTGCGAAATTTTACTATGAAGCACCGACACAGTCATTGACATCGAACACGACACTGACACATGTCTGACACTAGACACATCTTCTACTATAGAGAAAATTTATCTTTTTTTAATTGTCAATCATTCATATCTTGTATTATAAGTAATAGTAGTATTTTTGAATTAAGAGGTTGTGTTCAAATGGTTAATAAGTTCCAACGAAAGTCGAATTGATCAGAGTACCCAAGTTCAAGCTTTGGTTGGAACAATCATTTGTCATACTTTATTCACCTCTTTGTCGAACTCTGGATTTATAGGAAGTCAGGATCCATTTTCTCTTGAAATTGCAGGGTTAAGACAAAAAGAAAAGTATCTTTCTTTGGATACGGCTTGTGAATTTTCTTCTAAAGTTAAGTACTGGTTTAGCAATTTAATACTTTTGTTCATTGAGATTCTTATTGGTACTTATGGATTTGACTGTTTGTTTGTGTGTGTGGTATTATCTATTGATACCATTTATTGGATTGCATGATGATTTTCTCTTTTGAGTTTGGACAATTAACACTGTTACATATATATATTACTTGCAAATGTTATAATACACAATTATGTTATAATGTACAATATTTGTTGTTAATAACTTCATGGAATGTGTGATTTTTGCTAAATTCTTTTGTTTTGATTTTTCACATATGTAGTGCAACTGTTTTTGGAGTTTCAACAGAATCCATGAAATTATTATATGACAAAAGAGGGAACATTGTACCAAAGATTTTACTACTAATGCAAGAACACTTGTATGCTCAAGGAGGATTACAGGTTCATTCATTGTCTACAATCTTTATTAACTTCTCTTTTACTTGTCACAAGCAACAAGCTATGAAGACATAGACACCGACACAACACTGACATTGACATGTAGACACCAATAATAAGATACGTTACATGGTAACATCATGCTGTGAAATACTACTTGTGCTATTGCATTATCATTTTATACGTGTTTGTCTATGCACTTTTGTATTGCGCTTAATTGTGTATCTATTTATCACATCTATTGTGTAATATAAGTTTTAATATTATGTACTTGATGTAAATTTTGATAATTTAGTTTGATGTTTGTGTATTTTTGAAAGCTTGGTTTAGGGAGCTACCGACAGGTGTTCTGGATTCTTTATCTCCAGAGCAGGTAATGCAATGTCAAACAGAAGAGGATTGTGCCGAAGTGGCGAGTCATTTACCTCAAACTGAAGCTTCACTTTTGAACTGGACTATCAATCTGATGGCTGGTTTTGTACAAGAGGAACATCTGAATAAGATGAATGCGCGCAACATTGCCATAGTTTTTGCACCAAACATGACTCAGGTTAGTTTCAATAAGTTTTTTATTCTTTAGGAATTGCAAGGAGGAATACACATACATTTATAGACTATACTATGAAAGGTAATGTTTGATAAACGTATTTTGTTCCAACATACTAGTCTTGTACTCCTAATATATTTTGACCTTCACTCATTTATTATACTACATTTGGAAAACAAATTGAAATTTAGTTCTTTAAAGAAGTATATGAAGTGCTAACAAAGACGTTAGACAAGACACAAACACTTCGACACTGGTAACAATTTGAGAAAATAGATTTTAAAACGATCTATTTTAATAGAGATATATGATTTAAATGAGCATATCTATGGTACTCCTACCGGAATCATTGAAAGAACAATCTATGAAACTCGAATAGATTAATAGATTTTCCCTTTTAGCACACTTAAGTCCTTTTTTTCTTTATCTCTGTCTTTTTCCCTTTTTACATTATTCAAAAACTCGTATGATTCTTCGATTCATAACTATGCTTTTGTCACTTTAAACCTATCACCTAAGGACCCTTTTAAGGATCAAGATCGAATCCTATAATGCCCTTGGTTTAGAAATATAGGACTATTTTTTTGGTTTAACCATAGTCATTAATAATAAATGTATAACCGAAACTTAGACAAAAATTCATAAAATAGTTTAATTAAAATTCTTAAAATAAAAAACCTTTAAAATATTAAAAATAACAATCAAATTAAAAACCCAACTTTGTCCCCGTAAGTGCTACAAGCAAAACATCAAGTACACATCATCTCTTCTTTGGTACCTAAAATGTTGGTTGTGAGGGTTAGTCTTCAACACCCATAAAATAAAATCAATAATAAACTATAACATCAAATAAGAATATACAACCATTATCAAGGAATCATGATAAACAATTTCTTATTCATTTAGAATATTATTCACTACAAACTGTACTATAAAAACAAACACAAGACTCAATGTTAAGGCATATGCATGAAAATGCAAGTAGACCATGGTATGGATATCCTCCCCCCACCACCCCCAACTCGCATAATAACTTTAATCTCCCCATTTGGCACTTAATAATACATTAAATTGTCTCATTTGCCACTTAATAATTCATCGATTCGTTCCATTTGGCACTTAAATTTGAATCGCCCCAAAATGTCACAGATGAGGTGCCTACGAACAATCTCCCTACATCCACAAATCCCGTTTTTGAACTTGTTGACCAGTAGAAGCATTCAAAGTTCATTGAGGTTCCAGTTCCAGTTTATCAGACACAAGAGCGGGTTCTTAATGATGATGTCGTGCCTGAGACCCAATTGGCGCAAGGTACATAGGTGTATCTCTCACATAGCAATCCACCTTTGCAGAAGGAGGTGGAATTGCTTTGTCAAATTCGTGATATGCAGCAAAATGGGGCAGAAGTTCCTTTTACACCATACTTGACAAAGAAACAATAGCAACAACTCAAAAGAGCATACCAAACATGTTCTAAGGGTGAACCATCCCCAATTACGACATTAAGGTTCTGAGCTGGAATTCGAGGTACACGTTATGCGATTAAGCTTAGAAACCATGGTCACTCTAATCAGAGGTAAGTATGGTTGGAGCCTTTACCACCATTTCTTAGGGAGGACTTCTTTAGGACTACTTTGCCTTGCCTTTTTTTCGTTTCCATTGGTCCTCTTGTTTATTTTGGTTTTCATTTTGCGTTTTTTAAGAGTTTTGGTTTGGTCCCCCCTCTTTTATATATTTTTTTCATTTTTTAATAAATATTATGAGTTAGGTGCCATAGGATGAGAGTGTCATGGAGGTACCAACCCAATTGGGATGTATATGATACCCCTGATGTTTATCATTTCCGTTAATTAATTAAAAAAAATCGTCCTATTTGTCACTTAATATTAATCCCCCGATTTGGCACCTCATTCCTTCAACTCACTCTTTTTTTACTTTTTTGAAGTTTTATACTCTCAAACCACATGACTTGTCAATTCACAAAATCACTAAAACTTCATAGTGAACAAAATTTCATAAGACATCTAAATGACAAATCAACGAAGAGTCACTTTAAATCAATCAAATCTCCAATTTCACATATCACAAATCCATTCCTTGTTTGCAGAATTAACCAGCGTAGACACAGCTGTAGCAGTACCATTGCAGCCAAGGTAATGGAGTAATGGTTGTACAATTGTACTATGCCCTTTTTTTGCGCTCTTTAGTGGATAATCATCCAATGCCTTCTAATTCCTCTGAAATAGTAGTTGCTCCAGTCTTTTATTCCTTCTGCAATGATGTGTCTTCAGAATAACAAACTTTAACTAACTGCATCTTCTTGGCTTCAGACTCTGATAGTCTTCAGACTCTTGATAAAGTCAGACTCTGGCAGTCAGCTTCTGATGGTCTTTAGAGTCTGGCAGTCTTCAGACTTTGTCTTGCAACATAAGCTTCCTTTGCTAATTTCATTGCTCTCTTTTGTTCCTTCAGAACCAATACTTGGATATAATACTTATAAATTTTTGTCTATGGTCCTGCACACTTGAACAAATATTAGCATATCCAACAATATACTCATATTAGAGGTGACGATAGACATTAACTTTTACTTTGACAAAATGCAAATCAGCGAGCTTAGGACCAAAACTCCGAAAAATTGAAATAAAAGGACCAAAACGCAAATTTAAAATAAGGGGATCAAAACTCTGAAACATTTGAAAGAGAAGGACCAAAAATCTTATTGTTAAAATAAGGAGGATCAAAACTTTATCTTTTTTATTTTAAAATAGGAAGGACAAAAATGCATTCAAGCCTTAAAAAAAAACTACACTCTCCTCTCCCTTAGAAAGCTCGAATCTCATTCTCCTTAGTGTTAAAAGGTGTGTTGCTAGTATTTCTCTTTTTTTTAATGTTAAAATGCATTAAAAACTACCATTCAAATGAGCACGGATGTCTACTATTTTAACTGTGCTAACTTGTGTAAATTATAAACAATGTTTATTTTAAATTTTTATTATGATTAATATGCTTAAATAGCTAAAAACAATTATAGTAAATTTATAATTTAATTTCAATTACCAAATTAATAAAAACACTAATTAAAAAAAATTATGTATAAGTATATGGTTCTGATAAGATTAAAAGTCTTTTTCTGATGCGCCTTGTACTTGACCTATTAACTGTTAAGTTTCTTTATTTAAATAAAAAGATTGGTTTGACCTACGCATGACGTAACTTTGGTCGTAAGTCACTATCAACATATTTGACTTATTTTAACAGTTACGTAAGGTAGTTGTGTCATATGTCATCTTTATCGTTGAATTGACACCTCATAGACAATATTTTTAATGAATTGTTTTGTTTGACTCAATAAAAATAAGCAGTTTTTGTCTTTTCCTATGAAATTTGACTTTTTCTTGACTATGCTCTAAATTCAAAATTTAAATATTTTAAGTGTAGTTCGGTAGTTAATTTCATGGACATTGGTTTGTAGGGGCCTGAATTTGAACATACAGATTCGATACTAATCTGAACTTATTATATGAGTCTAAACATTAGGCTACCTGACAAAAAAGTTTAACAATAAATGATAAGATAATGTTAATCCTTTTATTATAAATATAAGTAAATTGTCCTAATAAAATTAAAAGTCTTTTTGATGCGCCTTGTACTTTACCTATTGACTGTTAAGTTTCTTTCTTTAAATAAAAAGATTGGTTTGACCTACGTATGACGTAACTTTGGTCGTAAGTCTCTATCAACATATTTGACTTTTTTTAACTGTTATTTAAGGTTATCGTGTCATATGTCATCTTTATCATTGATTTGACACCTCACAGACAATATTTTTAATGAATTGTTTTGTTTGACTTAATAAAAATAAGCAGTTTTTGTCTTTTCCTATTAAATTTGACTTTTTCTTAACTGTGTTCTAAGTTGAAAATTTAAATATTCTAATTGTAGTTCGGTAGTTAATTTCATGGACATTGGTTTGTAGGGGCCTGAATTTAAACCTACAGATTTCATACTTCTCTGCACTAATTATATGAGTCTAAACACTAGGCTACTTGACAAAAAAGTTCAACAATAAATGATAAGAGAATGTTTATCCTTTTATTATGAATATAAGTAGATTGTCCTAATAAGATTAAAAGTCTTTCTGATGCGCCTTGTACTTCACCTATTGACTGTTAAGTTTCTTTATTTAAATAAAAAGATTGGTTTGACCTATGCATGACGTAACTTTGGTCATAAGTCTATATCAACACATTTGACCTATGCATGACGTAACTTTGGTCGTAAGTCTTTCTGTGAACATTGATTTATGGGTTTGAACCTTATGAAGGTTTCTTATTTATTTCCTTCAAAAACTACTTGAAGCATATAAATGAGAGATCATTTGTTTTGACAAACAAGTTGATTATTTCTTTGAAGTCCAAAATAATATTTATTTCCATCTAGTTCATCATTGCATGCAACCGATGACTTTAAATATTCTTGTTTATCCATGAAGTAATCTTTTATTATTTCTGGATATATTCAGGATTAATGTTCATGATTATTATGAACTCCATTGATATGAACATTCTGATCTCTGTTCATTTGAACATTCTGAACTCAGAACTTCTTATCTTCAGAAGCTTTGGAAGTGTGATACTTTGAGGAGGTTCTGAGAATCTTCCTAACTTGTATGCATATTTCCTTTTATCATACAACATAAAACTCAATGTGAGTTTTGTCACATAACTTCAAGCACACTCTTGTGTAGCTTGTGATGTATGTTCTTCCATCATGATTCTTGAGCTATGAATCTTCATGGAGATATGATCTTGTTGTTTCAACTTATGATATACACATTCTTTCATTGTTGAGTAGATATAATGCACTTATCAATGTGGGTGGCTTCTAGCTTATCCACTTATGTGATTCCTGTTCTTTTAATAAAAACTCAAGTGCAAACATCAGTAGATCACCATTCATAAAACTTATCATTTATTCCACGAGGTTTGTTATCATTAAAACATTCATCCAAAAGCTTTTTGCTTCAACAGACGTTACTTTGGTCGTAAATCTCTATCAACATATTTGACTTATTTTAACAGTTACGTAAGGTTACCGTGTCATATGTTATCTTTATCGGTTATTTGACACCTCATAGACAATTTTTTTAATGATTTTGTTTTGTTTGACTCAATAAAAATAAGCAGTTTTTGTCTTTTTCTATTAAATTTGACCTTTTCTTGATGTGTTCTAAATTCAAAATTTAAATATTCTAAGTGTAGTTCGGTTGTTAATTTGATGGACATTGGTTTGTAGGGGCCTGAATTCGAACCTACAGATTCTCTACTTCTTTTCACTTTAATGTGAGTCTAAACACTAGACTACTTGACAAAAAAGTTCAACATTTAATGATAAGATAATGTTTATCCTTTTATTATGAATATATGTAGATTGTCCTAATAAGATTAAAAGTCTTTCTGATGCACCTTATACTTGACCTATTGACTGTTAATTTCTTTATTTAAATAAAAAGATTGGTTTGACCTACGCATTACGTAACTTTGGTCGTAAGTCTCTATCAACATATTTGACATATTTTAACAGTTACGTAAGGTTACCGTGTCTTATGTCATCTTTATCGATTATTTGACACCTCATAGACAATTTTTTTAATGAATAGTTTTGTTTGACTCAATAAAAATAAGCAATTTTTGTCTTTTCCTATTAAATTTGACTTTTTCTTGACTATGTTCTAAATTTAAAATTTAAATATTCTAAGTGTACTTCAGTAGTTAATTTCATGGACATTGGTTTGTAGGGGCCTGAATTTGAACCTACAAATTTCATACTTCTCTGCACTTATTATATGAGTCTCAACACTAGGCTACTTGACAGAAAAGTTCAAAAATTAATGATAAGATAATGTTTATCCTTTTATTATGAACATAAGTAGATTGTCCTAATAAGATAAACAGTCTTTCTGATGCGCCTTGTACTTGACCTATTGACCGTTAAGTTTCTTTATATAAATAAAAAGATTTGTTTAACCTACGCATGACGTTACTTTGGACGTAAGTCTACATCAACATGTTTGACTTATTTTAAATGTTACGTAAGGTTACCGTGTCTTATGTCATCTTTATCGGTTATTTGACACCTCATAGACAATTTTTTTTAATGAGTTGTTTTGTTTGATTCAATAAAAATAAGCAGTTTTAGTCATTTCCTATTAAATTTGACATTTTTATGACTGTGTTCTAAATTCAAAATTTAAATATTCTAAGTGTAGTTCGGTTGTTAATTTGATGGACATTGGTTTGTAGGGACCTGAATTCGAACCTGCAGATTCTCTACTTCTTTTCATTTAAAATATGAGTCTAAACACCAGACTACTTGACAAAAAAGTTCAACATTTAATGATAAGATAATGTTTATCCTTTTATTATGAATATAAGTAGATTGTCCTAATAAGATTAAAAGTCTTTCTAATGCGTCTTGTACTTGACCTATTGAATGTTAAGTTTTGTTTATTTAAATAAAAAGATTGGTTTGACCTACGCATTACGTAACTTTGGTCGTAAGTCTCTATCAATATATTTGACTTATTTTAACAGTTATGTAAGGTTACCATGTCATATGTCATCTTTATCGGTTATTTGACACCTCATAGACAATTTTTTTAATGAATTGTTTTGTTTGACTCAATAAAAATATGCAGTTTTTGTCTCTTCCTATTAAATTTAACTTTTTCTTGACTGTGTTCAAAATTCAAAATTTAAATATTCTAAGTGTAGTTCGGAAGTTAATTTCATACACATTGGTTTGTAGGGGACTTAATTTGAACCTACAGATTTCATACTTCTCGCAACTTATTATATGAGTTTAAATACTAGGCTACTTGACAGAAAAGTTCTACAATTAATGATAAAATAATGTTTATCCTTTTATTACGAATATAAGTAGATTGTCCTAATAAGATTAAAAGTCTTTTTGATGCGCCTTGTACTTGACCTATTGACTGTTAAATTTCTTTATTTCAATAAAAAGATTTGATTGACCTACGCATGACGTTACTTTGGTTGTAAGTCTCTATCAACACATTTGACTTATTTTAACTGTTATGTAAAGTTACCTTGTCATGTGTCATCTTTATCGTTGATTTGACACCTCAGAGACAATATTTTTAATGAATTACTTTATTTGACTAAAAAAATAAGCAGTTTTAGTCTTTTCCTATTAAATTTGACATTTTCATGACTGTGTTCTAATTTCAAAATTTAAATATTCTAATTGTAGTTCGGTTATTAATTTGATGGACATTGGTTTGTAGGGGCTTGAATTCGAACCCACAGATTCTCTACTTCTTTTCACTTATAATGTGAGTCTAAACACTAGACCACTTGACAAAAAAGTTCAACATTTAATGATAAGATAATGTTTATCCTTTTATTATGATTATAAGTATATTGTCCTAATCAGATTAAAAGTCTTTCTAATGCGCCTTGTACTTGACCTATTAAATGTTAAGTTTCTTTATTTTATTTAAATAAGAAGATTGGTTTGACCTACACATTACGTTACTTTGGTCGTAAGTCTCTATCAACAAATTGGACTTATTTTAACAATTACATAAGGTTACCGTGTCTTATGTCATCTTTATCGGTTATTTGACATCTCATAGACAACTTTTTTAATGAATTGTTTTGTTTGACTCAATAAAAATAAGCAGTTTTTGTCTTTTCCTATTAAATTTGACTTTTTCTTGATTGTGTTCTAAATTTAAAATTTAAATATTCTAAGTGTGGTTCGGTAGTTAATTTCATGGACATTGGTTTGTAGGGACCTGAATTTGAACCTACAAATTTCATACTTGTCTGCACTTATTATATGAGTCTAAACACTAGGCTACTTGACAGAAAAGTTCAAAAATTATTGATAAGATAATGTCTATCCTTTTATTATGAATATAAGTAGATTGTCCTAATAAGATTAAAAGTCTTTCTAATGCGCCTTGTACTGGACCTATTGACTGTTAAGTTCTTTATTTAAATAAAAAGATTTGTTTAACCTACGCATGACGTTACTTTGGACGTAAGTCTACATCAACATGTTTGACTTATTTTAACAGTTACGTAAGGTTACCGTGTCTTATGTCATCTTTATCGGTTATTTGACACCTCATAGACAATTTTTTTAATGAGTTGTTTTGTTTGATTCAATAAAAATAAGCAATTTTAGTCATTTCCTATTAAATTTGACATTTTCATGTCTGTGTTCTAAATTCAAAATTTAAATATTCTACGTGTTGTTCGGTTGTTAATTTGATGGACATTGGTTTGTAGGGGCCTGAATTCGAACCTACAGATTTTCTACTTCTTTTCACTTATAATGTGGGTCTAAACACTAGACTACTTGACAAAAAAGTTCAACATTTAATGATAAGATAATATTTATCCTTTTATTATGGATATAAGTAGATTGTCCTGACAAGGTTAAAAGTCTTCTTGATCGCCTTTTAGTTGACCTATTGACTGTTAAGTTTTTTTATTTAAATAAAAAGATTGGTTTGACCTACACGTTACGTAACTTTGGTCGTAAGTCTCTATCAACATATTTGACTTGATTTAACAGTTACGTAAGGTTACCGTGTCATATGTTATCTTTATTGGTTATTTGACACCTCATTGACAATTTTTTTAATGAATTGTTTTGTTTGACTCAATATAAATAAGCAGTTTCTGTCTTTTCCTATTAAATTTGGCATTTTCATGACTGTGTTCTAAATTCAAAATTTAAATATTCTACGTGTTGTTCGGTTGTTAATTTGATGGACATTGGTTTGTAGGGGCCTGAATTCGAACCTACAGATTCTCTACTTCTTGTCACTTATAATGTGATTCTAAACACTAGACTACTTGACAAAAAAGTTCAACATTTAATGAGAAGATAATATTTATCCTTTTATTATGAATATAAGTAGATTGTCCTGATAAGATTTAAAGTCTTTCTGATGCGCCTTGTACTTGACCTATTGACTGTTACGTTTTTTTACTTAAACAAAAAAATTGGTTTGACCTACGCATGACGTAACTTTGGTCGTAAGCCTCTATAACATATTTGACTTAGTTACTCCGTTACATAAGGTTACCATGTCATATGTCATCTTTGTTGGAACAAAGGGTGTTTTCACAAGCCACTTATTGAGTTTTGAC
>Ga0315913_1002787_pt1 | contig 20753 bp, 20 predicted proteins | sample MpolsnodulesMG_FD_207736 | JGI IMG/M metagenome (GOLD analysis project Ga0315913, IMG submission 207736) | Medicago polymorpha root nodule microbial communities from Los Angeles, California, United States - small nodules | ecosystem: Host-associated > Plants > Roots > Nodule | place: USA... | reverse complement strand
TAAACAACCTTAAAAACTTATAAATAATACATAAAAACTTATTTATTTGCATAAGCTGTTTTATATAAGCTCTAAAATAAGCTAATCCAAACGGGCCCTATATCAACTTTTATATGTATTTTTTACTTATCTAAGTTCTTATTAAATATTATATAAACTTTTAATTATTTTCTTTATGTTTTAAATTGGTGCACGAAATTTAATTTTAAAATGTCGCGCGTAATATAAATTGAAATTACATGTGCGTATGTTTTAAATGTGTTATGTATTAAATTAGAAATACGTGCGTCAATTGAAATTCGTGATTTTTATTTTTAAATGTGTTAATTTATATTTTATTTATTTAAATGTTTACAATGTTTATGTTGTTTTAAAATATGTTTTTTTATACCACCAAAAGAAAAATATGTTTTTTTATTATTATTTCAGATCAGTGGCGGAGCCACGAAATTTATGGAGCTCGGGCAAAAAATTTATCGAAAATTCACAGGTGACATAATATATAAATAGTCATAAATTGAAATAAAATTTTTTTTTATCATTTTTGTCAACAAAAGTACAATTTAAAATAGGGTTATTAACTGAAATTGTTCATGTAATATACGTGAAGTCTGAAAGTTGACCCTGTAATTAAATAACATGTATTCTGACCATGTAATTTGACATTATTATTATTTATAACCCTGTAATATACGCAAAGTCCAAAAAAGCAACCGAGAGTTGAATTTTTTCATGATTTCTTAGAGGCGAGTTAAGAACGTTAAAATATGGCTTTACACAAAAAAATTATAAATTTTCGACAAACGACAAATTAATTATGAATTTTTAAAGTGTCAGAAAACAAAACAACAGAAATCTCGACCTATAAATCGGATTTTGAACTTAATATTTGCAGAGACATCTATAAAAATACATAAAAAGGATATGAAAATTTCATAGCATTTCGAAGTCGTTTAAATTTATTTTGATTTTTCAACCAAAACGTGCAAAGTTGAAATTTTGTTCCGCGTAAGCATATACTCACAAGTCAAATTTAGTTCCCTAATTTTGTAGGCATGACTAGAACATGATAAGAACCTTCACAATGAAATTTTGTAGTTTTTAAACGAGATACAAATTAATTATAAATTGTTTAAGAAATTCATAATTATGAGGGAATAAAAATTAATTTATCCCTGGTCGAAGAAATTTAATTTTTTGTGTAAAGCTATATTTTAACGTGCTAAACATGTATAAAAAAATTCAAACTTGTAGATCACATTTTTAGACTACGTGTATATTATAGGGTGGTCAAAAATAAGAAGAAATTCAAGTTCCCATGCTAGAATATATGTTTTGTATTTTCCAGGGTCATTTTTCACACATAATGTATATTATAGGGTCAATTTGAACAATTAACCCGTTAAAATAAGAGAGATGAACCCGTCAATAGTGTGCTAAATAAAATTAGGAGGTAAATATCTTTTTCGAGACCTATTTGCGTGCGAGAATTTTCAGATTTTGCCCAAAATTTTCTTTTTGTAAGCGTGTTAATGAGCTTTTGAGTTGGGTCTAATGTGTAAAAATGATCGATCGAGCCCGGGCGGTGAAACCGCCCCTGTTTCAGATTCGTAAAAAGCGTAAAGTGAAAGTCATTAATCATGGGGCTAAGATTTTGGAGCTCCGACGTCCAAACGATAATGCACAATGGTTTTGGGGTCCGCTTGAGGAGAGCGAGCTACATGGTTTGGTATACACGGGCTACGCCACTGTGCCTCATGCTTTGCTGATGACTTTATGCGAGAGGTGGCATACCGAGACCAACATTTTTCACTTTCCTGTGGGGGATATGACCGTTACTTTAGATGATGTCGCATGTCTGATGCATATTCCGATTGAAGGGCGAATGTTGAGCCATCCAAAGAAGATGTCTCGGACTAATGGAGCGGATCTGATGGTGAGACACTTAGGTGTGACGCAAGCGGAGGCAGTGAAAAATTGTAATTCTGAGTACAGTGGCTACATTAGTTATAAGGCGCTGAGGGAGTATTATGAGGGCTACCTTGATCTTGCTACCAGATTGGTGGATCCACAGAATCCCCGGATCCATAGGAGCTGGAAAGGGTTAGGACTGCTTGTGTGAAGTCTTACCTCATGTACTTGGTTGGATGCTTGTTGTTTAGTGATAAAACCAACAAACGCATCGAGTTGGTTTATCTGACGACCATGGAGGACGGCTACGCGGGGATGCGTAATTATTCTTGGGGAGGGATGACATTGGCATACCTATACCACTGTCTATCTGAGGCCTCTTTGCCTGGAGACAGAGCTCTGGGGGAAGCGTGACACTGTTCACCGTAAGAAATTGTCACATTTGAACCTTAACTTTATTTTTTTGTTTTTTTCCCTACGTAATAACTTATAAATGTGATTTTCTTGATTTGTGCAGGGATGGTTTTTGGTCCATTTTCCTAGCATTTACAGTGTTGATCCAAATCCCAACTATATAGAAAACTATCCGGTTGCGGCGAACTGGGTGACGTATCGCTCATTGCTTGACCGTGTGCAGTTTGATGACGTTACTTGGAGGCCATACAAATAGCACAGGGAGATCCAGGGTTTAGAGGAGATTTCCTGGTATTCAGGTTGGGTTATGTGCGGTGTTGAGAAGGTGTACTGCCACTTGCCTGAGAGAGTTAGGCGGAAGTACGGATAAGGCCAGAACGTCCCTAGACATCTGACGGATGTTGTAGAGCTGCGACTGCCTCAGAAATTGCAGGCATTCATTGACTTCCGCACTCACACGATGAAGAAGCCCGATTGGGGTCATCCGGCAGGAGAGGAGACATGGCGGATGAAGGATGGCTATGTATTATGGTACACTAGGGTGTCTCACCCTCAGATTTTTCCACCTCTTCCAGGAGATCTTCTGTGGCCAGCAAATGAGGAGCAAGTCATTGCATAGCAGTGGGAGCAGTACGAGGCGAGAGGCTCGCCTGATACTTATGACATGGTTAGTGGCGTTGTTGCCTATGTTGATGAGAAGTTGGGTCAGGAGGTGATGAGCTCTGAGCAATGGTTTGAGGCCATGCACCATGTTAAGGAGCATATCACACCAATTTTGACCAGGAGGCGGGCCCGGAGCCGAGGAGGCGGCAACAACACCATGAGCAGGACCAGGAGTAGGATTACTTGCAGTTGTTGTTTAGGATTTGTTTTTTACTTTTCGTATATTTATGACATTGGTTTGTATGTTTGTATTTTTGTGACATTATTTTTTGTTGGGATATCTTACTTTCTTTAATGGTAAAAATGTTGGTTTAATTAAGTTGTGAATTTGCGCCAATTTTGTTCTGTGATTTGAACCATTGTGTATAAAAAGAAACATTTTAATAGGTTGTGTTTTAAACACATGACAGGTTCAGAAAATGAAGCTTCTGCTTCTGCATTGGCATCAAGACGCATCGGCAGTTAACTGTTGAAGGGCATTTTGGTCTTTTACTAGTGTGTTTCAGCTTAAACACATGTGTGAACATCAATTTTCTTACTGTGATCCAATTTCGTTTCAACCAATTATCAACTGCGATTGGTTGACTCGGATAACCCACTTATTGATTTAGTTGGATACAAATGGGTGGATTTGGATGGTTAAAATGGGATCAGCGAAAACCGACTCGTCCGACACTATATAAGTATGACTATTACTTTTCTCACCTACGTCACACGTCATTAATTGCAAGTTTAACATTTACATATATTTAATTGCAAGCTAACATGTCATAAGTCATTATTCCACAAAGTCTGTCTATTTCATCATTTTGCCTAAGGTCGTCCATTTTTATACATTTCACATTAACCAATTCACATCCATCATAAGTTAGGTTAAATATGCATATACATCCAATCTATACTTCTAATAATCAAGTTTTGGTATTTGGGACCTAATTATATGCATTGGATACCTTAAATGTAAAAAATAAAAGAGTTTCCCGACACAGAGGGGATCTTACAGTCGTGCAGCATGGGCGCACGGTCGTGGTGTCCAATGTCGAGCTACACGCACGGTCTGTGCCACATGGCGCACGGTCGTTCCACTCTGATAGGACAGGGATCCTGAAATTTTCTATTTTCACGCGTAAAACACTGTTTTCAACATCGTTTTTTGATCCAATTCACATCAAATTCGTCCCAAATTCATAAACCACTTATACCCAATCACTTATACATCATTTCTAGCTTAATCAACTTAATTACACTTCCATTCAACGTAAATTAATTCAATTATCACTTAAAAACCCATTTTTACATACAACAACTCAACCCAAACACTATAACAATCAATCAACAACATAATTCCACCACATACACATACCTAATGTTATAACAAATGGATTGGACATAGATTGAGCAATATTGATCAACAACTTCATGATTTTAATGCAACTAAGCTAAATACTCATAAAAATCAACTTATCATAACCAAACATAGATTTTCATGCAACAACAACATGATTTTATCACTTCTAACATATTCAAAATAACCACAACAAATGGAGCACGAAATACAACTTAAATCAACAACAATTTCATGAAAATGCAAGAACACAAATAATGCAAAAACCGCGCAATTGCTTATAAGTTTTAGATGGTGAAAATAACCATTCCTCTTACCGTTTCATCCAAAAGATAAGCCTCGTAAGCTTGAATCTACCATTTCACTTTAGTCCCCCAAGCTTTCTCTTCTATTTTTCTCTATTCTCTCTCTAGTGCCTCTATGTGTGTAAACTTACCAAATGGTTTCACAATCCTAATTTGCGACTACTAACATTCTTATATATCCACATCAATTGGGCTTGGTTCACTTAACTCCTATTGGGTTTAGTCATGATTCTTACTCGTAAAAATAACACTACTCATTTTATTTCATTTAAATCCTCTTTTACCATTTACCTCTATTCTATTAATTCTCCAAAGTTAGTAATAACCTCATTAAATATTCCTCCACGTATAAATTACTAAAATGTCATTCATACTCGTAAAAATGTCATTCTTACTCGTAAAAATAACACTACTCATTTTATTTCATTTAAATCCTCTTTTACCATTTACCTCTATTCTATTAATTCTCCAAAGTTAGTAATAACCTCATTAAATATTCTTCCACGTATAAATTACTAAAATGTCATTCATAATCAAATTATCAAAATACCCTTAATTCTTATATTTCTAATAAAAACCAATTAACCCAATAATCTAAACACATCAAACAAAAAAAATAATTAATTAAGCAATTAAAACAATAATATCCTAAAAATCGGGTCGTTACACTTGTTATACTTACTGGTGTTGAGACGTCACATGGATACATCCTTGACGGGGTTGTTGCTGAGAGCAGGAGGGAGATCATGGGTACCTAGAGCTTACCAGAAGGTTGGGGCGTATCAAAGACTATGTCTATTTCATCATGGCCAGTGGTATGGTGGCGCAAGGAACTGGTGAATGAAGTCAGTTGGAAGTAATTCTGGCGGAGGTTTATGGAGGGTGGGTTTATCGTCGTAGGTGTGGTAGGGGTGGGGGTGACAGGGCTTAGTTTTATGGTGTTGTAATTTTTTAAACATGTTTGATGTTTTGAATTTTATGTTTGAACATTTGGTTTGTAACCTTTGAATAGTTTATGTTTTAAAATTAATGTTTGAAAATTTTGTTGTTTCTTATCGTTTCTATTAAAGTAGTTATTTTATACGATCACAAATGCATATTTATATCGAATTCTTACCATATGTATCTCTCAACCAAAATACAATGCTTCTGTCTATGTGCTGAGACAATTCAGATTATATAATCATAAATGTTTTATGACATTTCGGATTATATTATCAAAAAGATGCATTTTTTACTCAATAATTTGTCATTTCTAGAGTGTTTGACACTTTTCGGATTCTATAATATGAAAGTGACTAGAAGAGTTCAGATTATATAATCTGAAACATTGTGTTAATTGATACCTACACAAACAGCTCCAAGTACTTTAGGTTCCACCAGTTTATGAGGGGTTCGAATTTTAGAATCGAAATTCTTTTTGGATTACAATATCCAAAGAAAAAAAAAATTTGGAAAGAAAAAAAAAGTAGGGCGCGTGGGAATGCAATAGGGTGAAAAAAGTAATAGTCTACTAATATAGGGCAACTGTACCCAATTTGAGAAGCCCATAATGATTGATCCAATATGAGAAGTCCAAACACAAACATCACAAAACTAGAAAGCCACTAAATGAAACCCTAGGCGCCGTTTTGTTTTAGATTTTTTTGTCTCGTTGCTTGTTTCTTTCATCTCTACACCTCAAATCAAAGAAATAAAATCAAACAATAAGCCCTAAAAAAACAGATTTCAGTTATAAATGTCTATTAATCTTCATCCTTAACCTTTTCGATCCAAAACCATGGTCATTGTAATTTGAAAATTTTGTTTCCTTTTCGTCACATAAACCCTATTCTTCACCCTTTCCTATTTATCAAATTTTGTTTCATGTTTCGTCTTTGGATTTGTATTAGAAGAATATAAAGTAAAATTTAATTTCTCAAATTTCGTTTCTCTGTTCCATTTCTTGTTCATGTTTCGTCGTTGGGATTTGATGCTGAGTTTTGTGTTTTATCTCATATAATACTTGTTATAACTATGTCTTAGGTACTTAGATCAACAATCTTCTATGTGTTAAACACCTAGTGAAGGTTAGGGCTTCATTTTTTTACCTTTTTTTTTAATGAAATTGTTTTTAACTTTGAATCTTTATAATCTTATGTTTTTTTACTGACAAATATTTTCATAATGTTTTAGGTTCCTCGTAACAATCATCTTACCATTTGAAACTCAATGGGTAGATTTTAATTTAGGTAAATTCAATGTCATTTGAAGCTGAAAGGGTATGTTTTAATTTGAATAGATTTAACATTTTGAAATGTTATCTGATTCTAAAGTAACACCTAACTTTTATTCTCTTTTTTGTTTTTGTTTGTGGCTTGAAAGATGGAGGCAATAACTAAATTAGCTTTGGTTGGAGGAGATTTGGAAGCTTTGGAAACTTGTAAGTTTAATGGTGATTTGAATTTCTTTTTATAAAAATTGTTATAGACTGGGGAAAGGCCTATTTCAGGTTAGGATCAAAGTCCAACTAATATCTTACGTGAGGCGGACCATATCATGGGCATGCCCTGTATGCAACTAGATCGTGGTCTAGACCCTCAATTTGGATTGTCTAGTTCATATCCAATGTTATGATTATATACCTTCATATAAGTACAAGTGTCCCATGGGGACACCTATCCATGTAAAGACTTAACAACAAAAAACCCATCTCATTCCGTATAAATACTAATACATAGTGTTGGGTCAGGTATCTCACTCTTTAATCAAATATTTGCCTCATTCACTTAACTTACACTGACTTGAGCATCAAAGCATGAATCCTAGAGGAAGACTCCCAGAAGAACGACAGTGGATTCACGATGAATTCCTCCCTAGATGCAATCTTTTTTCATGAATAAGATGATCAACATTTGCTCATCCCACCACAACATTCACAACGACGAACTTCAGATCCAACAAGCATATGGTACCACAACATCTTCCTCTCCCTAGGAACCCACTCACGGAGGCTTTGGCATTCTGCTTTCTCTAGTGAGACTAGAACCTATGACTGCTACGATGACGACTATTCTAGTGGCAAATCTGATTCTAACTCTTCAGCGGATGATAAATCTTCCACCTCTGGTACTTTCGACGCTCCGAGTGACAACCCTAAATGGTGAGATCTAGGAGAATCCATCAACAAACAAAGCTCTATAAGCGGACAATTGCTCCATGACCTCGATGTGGCGGTGCAACGCCATTCAAAAATCATAACAACCTAAGTAGCATAACCAAACCTAGAGCAAGGCAAAACCTTCTCCATTCCAAGAATTCCAAGAGTGTCACCACTCTGGCATCAACACGAGGACAATCCACATTTATCCCAAGCAAATTCTGAGAGATTGTAGGATGAAGGACAAAAAATAGGAACAGACGAGGGTCATAGCCCGTTGTCATAAGAAAAGAATTGTCGTAAAAAGTGTGGTGATGACGTATCACTTCCTCGTAACCGCCATCGATCTAAATATATGGACTAGAGTTTGTACGACGATCCATAAAGAATGTATTTACCAGCAGGATCAATGACTATTTGATGCCTAAATCCCTCTAAGAGGCGCTCAACATCAAGTTCTATGATTGGACGATGGATCATGACGACCACATCGAAACCATGGATACATTGTTGCCATTCTAAGATGGTCGCAATCCGATGGAGTGTAAGTTGTTTGTCTTGACCTTGCAGGAATAAGCTATTACGTGGTTCAATACCCTTAAACCTCTGTCTATTAATTCCTACGTTGAACTATGCAAGAGGTCCAAGTCTCATTTCATGGCCTCGAGGAAACAACTAACGTTTGTAGGCAGTCTAGACATTATATGTTAGAACAAATGAGAGCCTATAATGGGATATATCAAGAGATTTAAAAAATAGGCCATCCAAGTTAAAGGCGCAGATGAGAAGAGAAGATGAAGACTTATCAACTAAGGAAAGGTTTGATGCAGCCACCAAGTTTGTTGAACACATCTATCTGGAACCACCGAAGGACTTTAACCATCTCTTGGGTCGGGCCGAAAGATATATATGGTATGATGAATACGAAATGGCGAAGAGGATTTTCTCTCAATCTTATCCCCAGCATAATCAACATCACATAATTCATCCAGCTTATAATCTCGAGATTTCTTATAAAGAACTCCTAGATAAGTTATTTCTTTCAAATACCTAAAGATTCTCTTAACAGTTGTTAAGTGAGATTTTCTGGGATCTGATTGAAATCTTGCACACAGACATACACTAAACAAAATATCTGGCCTGGAAGATATTAAATAAAGTAAAGAACTTATCATACCTTTGTACAACTTATGATCTACCTTGTTGTTGGACTCTTCTTTGCTCATGTTGTAGTTTGGATGCATTGGTGTAGCCATTAGTTTGCAATCTTAAAGATTGAACTTCTTCAGAAGTTCCCTTGTATATTTAGATTGACGAACATAGACTTCATATTTGCATTGATTGATTTGAATACCAAGAAAGAATTTTAATTCTTCCATCATACCAATCTCAAACTCAACCTTCATGGTTTTTGAAAACATTTTGCAAAGAGCAACATTGGTAGACCCAAAGATGATATCATCAACATATTTTTGGACAATCAAGATATCTTTCTTTAGTGTCTTTCTGAAAAGAGCAGTGTCAACTTGTCCTCTTTGAAACCCTTTTTCAAGTAGGAAGTTACCCAGTCTGTCATACCACACTTTAGAAGCTTATTTCAGACCATAAAGAGACTTATTAAGCTTGAAAACATAATTTGAGTATTTTAGATCTTCAAACCCAGGTGGTTGCTTCACAGAAACTTCTTCCGAAATGACACCATTTAGAAAGTCACTCTTAAAATCCATTTGATATAGGATGATATCATGATTGACATCATAGGACTGAAGTAATCTTATTGCTTCCAACCTGCAATGGGTGCAAAGGTTTCTTTGTAGTCAATACCCTCTTGTTGACTATACCATTGAGTTACAAGTCTGACCGTATTCTTAACCACCTCACCTTGCTCATTAAGTTTGTTTCTGAAGACCCATTTTTTTCCAATGGTATTCTTCTGAAGGGGTTTGGCAACTAAATCTCAGACATCATTTCTTTGGAATTGATTTAGTTCTTCTTGCATGGCTACAATCCATCCATCACTAGTCAATGCTTCATCAATAGAGGTAGGCTCAAGTAGAGATACTAGTCCTAACAAGGATTCATTTTTGAATGATGATCTTGTTTTTAGAGGACTGTCTTTACTTCCAATTATGAGTTCCTTTGGATGAGCTGACTTATATTTGAAGGTTCTTCTGGATTAAGCAGATTCTTCTGAATCATCATGGGCTTCTTCTTTAGAATCCTCAACTTCACGATTTGCTTCAGGAATTGCATTTGTATCTGGTTCCTCAGACGGATTGGCTGGTTCTGGAGCTTCTATGATAGGTTCAAACTCTTGTGTAGATAATGGTGCATCTTTAGATACTTGTATTTCTGCACAACTTTCAACTTGCTCTGACATATTACTGTCAGATTTTTTGTTATTAAATCTGACGTGTACAAATTCTTCTACCAATTTGGTTTTAGAATTATACACTCTGTATGCTTTTGATCTTTCAAAGTATCCCAAAAAGATACACTTCAGAGCATTGGCATCAAATTTACTCAGATAGACTTTGTTGTTCAGATTATAGCATGTACAACCAAATTGGTGAAAGTTGGTAATACTTGACTTCCTTCCTTTGAATAGCTCATATGTTGTTTTGTTTAAAATAGGTCTTATGTAGATTCTGTTATGTATGTAACAGGATGTGTTGACAGTTTCTGCCTAGAAGTCCTTAGCCATGTCAGTTTCATGGAGCATTGTTCTGGCCATTTCTTGTAGTGATATGTTCTTTCTCTCTACAACCTCATTTTGTTGTGGAGTTAAAGGAGAAGAGAACTCATGGATAATTCCATGCTTTTCACAAAACAATTCAAATGGCTCATTCTCAAACTCTCCTTCATGACCACTTCTGACTATAACGATTTTCAGTTCCTTTTCAGCTTGTACTAGTTTGCAGAAGGTGTTGAACACATCATATGTTTCATTCTTGATTCTGAGGAATATTACCCAAGTCTACCTGTTGTAGTCATCAACTATGACTAACCCATAGTTCTTTCCATTAATTGATGCAGTTTTCAATGTTCCAAACAAAGCAATGTGAAGTAGTTCCATAGGTCTAGAGGTAGAGACAATGTTTTGGGGTTTGAAAACAGTTTTAACAATCTTCCCTCTTTGGCATGCTCCACAGAGAGCATATGAATGATATTGTAGTTCTGATAGTCCTTTGACTAGTTTCATCTTGCTAAGCTTAGAGATTAACCTTCAGTTAACATTACTAGTCTTCTGTGCCGGAGCCACTTTTCATCATTCTCAAACAGAAGGCAAATGACCTTTTGATCAACCAAATCAGAAAAATTTATTTTATAAACATTATCTTTCCTTTGACCTGTGAATAATATGGATTTGTCAGATTCATTGATCATTGTACAAGTGTCTCTATTAAAGATTGTTTTATACCCACTTTCACAAAATTGGCTAATACTAAGAAGGTTGTGTATGAGTCCATCAACATATGTGACATTGTTGATAGAGATAAAGATAGAGGAGTTACCAATGGTTCTGGTTCCAACGATTTTTCCTCGTTGGTTTCCTCCAAATCCTACCATATATCATTCTTTCATGACCAGATCTTTAAAAAGATGTCTTTCTCCTGTCATGTGTCGAGAATAGCCCATATCCAAACACAAAGACTGATGTTTTGGCTTTCCTATGAAGCATACCTGAAACACAAGCAATGTCCTTTTTAGGTTCCCATGTATGAATGGGTCCTCTAGGTTTACTTCTGAAGGAATTTCCCTTCTTTAGACCCTTGCACTTTGAGTTTTGTTGATCAGATTTATTCAAGACCTTTGAATTGGAGGATAATCATGAATACTTCTTTGAACTAGAATCTAAGTCCCAGTTGACCATGAATCTAACAGTCCTTGGTTTTGACTTAGTCAACACCTTGGATATTGACTCTTTTGGCTCTGATGGGCTTAGATTCTCTTCTTTTTTAGCCTCTGGATTTGAGCTAAAAATCATACCCTTTTGAGTGCAAAAAGAACAGGATGATTGCTTTGTCTTCAGAGGAGTTTGTGTATCTTTAACAGACGCACTTGTGAAGTCAATTTCTCTTCCTTTGTTCTTACTAACATTGCAAGATGTGGAAGCTAATCTACTTCTGTTAAAATCATCATCACTAGATTCTTCAGATAAACTGTTGAATTTAGTTGAAAGTTTGTCAGTTTCATCTAGGCTTAAAAGTTGCCTTAACATGGGATTTCGTCTTGACAGATAGTGACTTTGGCATCTCAAAGGTTTTAACACTTCTCATAACAAATTAAATTGTTTTTGCAAGTCCTTTAAGGATCTTGATTTGTTCAGATAAAGTCTTAGGAGCATTTTGACATAAGAAATATACTTATTACATATTTGTTCAAAGATTACCTCATCAACTTCATCTGAATCTGAGCTTGGTTCTTCAACAAAAGATGTTATAACTACTATACCCATATTAGCTTCCTATTTGTTGTCGTCAGAGTCTGCATCTTCATCAAGCATCTCCCAGGTTGTCATGAAGCTTTGCTTGAGCTTTCTCATGTAGGTGTCCCTTTTTGAGCTTCCATTTCCTGATTTGCCATTATATGCCTCAGGGCAATCAACTATGAAGTGACCAATCTTTCCATAGTTGAAGCATACTTTCCGATTATCTCTTTTATCCTTGAAGCTGGATGTCTTTAAGTCACTGCTTTTGCTAGGAAATATTCTTTTCTTAGTCAGGAATTGGAACCTCTTGGTTAAGTAATCCATCTCTTTAAAGTTTGCTTTATCATTAGATTCATCATATGAACCTTTCTCTTCCGATTTAGCAGTTTGAATAGATTTGGATGTCTTTTCTTTAGAGGTCAAAGCAACAGACTTAGAGAGATTGTTTGGTTCCTCACCTTCAAGTTCAATCTCATGACTTTTGAGATAACTTATCAGGTTCTCCAAAATTAGCATATCCAAGTCTTTTGCCTCTTGTATGGCAGTGACCTTTGACCTAAATCTTGCGGGAAGACTGCTCATAATCTTCTTTACATGGTTTGGTGTAGCATAGCTTTTCTTTAGAAATTCAAGTCCAGACACAAGAGTTTGAAACCTTGAATACATGGTTTCAATATCTTCATCCTCTTTCATCTTGAAAAGCTCATATTGGTGAACAAGTTGGGGTGCATTTGCTTCATTCACCTGCTGATTTCCTTCGTAGTTAGAGCACACTGGTTCGAAGATGGATGGTTTAGTAGATCTATCCCCAATCTTCATGTATTCAGCATGAGGTAAAGCTTCCACTAGAATCCCTCTCACTTTGTGGTGCTTTTTGTAGATCTTCTTTTGAGTGGCAGACAGCTTCTTCCTGTCTGTCAACATTCCCTATTCTTCAACCTGAGATCCACGTCCATCTCCAATAACATCCCAGAGTTCATCATCTATCCCTATGATTTAACTATCCATTTTGTTCTTCCACCAAGAGAACTGAGTAACATCTCCATTGAAAAATGGAGGTTCAGCAGAATCAATATTTTTCTCAGTGGTAGAGGTATTGTTGACATCAGGGTTGGAGGCTTCACTGATGGAAGACATGTTTTTTTCACTAGATCTTTTTTTGTGGCACGATTAAGTGACAGAGCACAGACCGTGCTTTGATACCATTTAAAGGTGAGAAAATTACATAATAAGAGGGGTTGAATAATGTTGGTTTTTAGATGATTTATTTTTCTAAGTGTTTAATACAAACCTGGACAGAATCTGATGTTACAGATTTTGACTTAGAGTCTGAATGCAGCTAAAATACAGAACAAGAAGATAAAAGTTAAAGAGTCAGAGAGAGAAGAAAGACACAAAGCAATTTATACAGGTTTCTCCTACAACACATGAGTAGTCAAGTCCCATTGCACTTCCAAAGGATTTAACTATAATCAATCTTGATTACAATTTGCTCAAGGACACGCCAAGAGACTGCTGAATATGTAGAAATTTCAAAAGCTGAAATCACTCCAGAAGCTCAAGATGAAGTAGCTTCTGATGAAGCTCAAGATGGTTCTCAGCAAGCTAACCAATCCAAGAATACATTCAAGTACAAGTCATCACATCCTGATGATCAAATCATTGGAAACAAAGATTGTCTTAGAAGAACAAGATCATATTTCAAACAAGAAGAGTCTATGATAGGGTTGTTATCAATGGTAGAACCTACTATAGTTGATGAAGCACTTTCAGATGATGGATGGATATTAGCTATGCAAGAAGAGCTCAATCAGTTTCAGAGAAATGATGTGTGGGATCTAGTACTCAAACCTCAAAAGAAGAACATTATTGGAACAAAATGGGTATTCAGAAACAAGATGAATGAACAAGGTGAAGTAGTTAGAAACAAAGCTAGACTTGTTGCTCAAGGTTACAGTCAACAAGAAGGCATTAATTATACTGAAACATTTGCTCCAGTTGCAAGATTGGAAGCAATCAGGTTACTTCTACCCTATGCAGTAAATCATGGCATAATATTATATCAAATGGATGTAAAAAGTGCATTTCTCAATAGAGTGATATAAGAAGAAGTCTTTGTCAAGAAACCTCCTGGTTTTGAGGATCTGAAGCATCCTGACCATGTTTATAAACTTAAGAAATCACTATATGGTTTCAAACAAGCTCCTAGAGCCTGGTATGACAGACTAAGTAATTTCTTAATTGAAAATGATTTTAAAAGAGGTCAGGTTGACACAACACTCTTCAGAAGGACACTTGAGAAATACATTCTTGTTGTGTAGATATATGTTGATGATATAATATTTGGTTCTACTAATGCATCTCTTTGCAAGGAATTCTCTAAGTTAATGCAGGATGAATTTGAAATGAGCATGATGGGAGAATTAAAGTTTTTCCTTGGGATTCAAATCAATCAATGCAAAGATGGAGTGTATGTTCATCAAACAAAGTATACTAAAGAGCTTCTGAAGAAGTTCAAGCTTGAAGGTTGTAAAGTGATGAATACTCCAATGCATCCAACTTGCACCTTAAGCAAAGAAGATACTAGATCAAAGGTAGATCAGAAGTTATATAGAGGTATGATTGGTTCTTTGTTATACCTCATTGCATCTAGGCCAGATATTTTGTTCAGTGTATGATTATGTGCAAGATTCCAGTCAGATCCTAGAGAATCTCATTTAACTATTGTTAAGAGAATCTTCAGGTATCTGAAAGGAACAACAAATCTTGGACTCCTCTATAGGAAATCCCTAGATTATAAGTTGATTGGATTCTGTGATGCTGATTATGCTGGTGACAGGATTGAAAGAAAATCAACCAGTGGAAACTGTCAGTTCCTTGGTGACAATCTGATATCCTGGGCTAGCAAAAGACAAGCAATTATTGATATGTCTACAGCAGAAGCAGAATACATCTCAGCTGCAAGTTGTTGCACACAACTACTTTGGATGAAACATCAGTTGGAAGATTATCAGATTAATGCTAACAGTATTCCCATCTATTGTGATAATATTGCTGCTATTTGTTTGTCAAAGAATCCAATTCTACATTCTAGAGCCAAGCATATTGAAATCAAACACCATTTTATTAGAGATTATGTTCAAAAAGGAATTTTGGATATACAATTCATTGATACTGAACATCAATGGGTTGATATATTCACTAAGCCTTTAACTGTTGAAAGATTTGATTTTATACAGAAAAATTTGAACATGTACTTTGTGTCTGATTAGAATGCTTGTCTCTGAATAGGAATGTAGGTTCTGAAGTTGTTCAGAAGTTATAGTCCATCAGAAGCTCTTCACTGAGGTTCTGAGGAAAATGTGCTTCTGATGACATCAGCATATGAACTCCAGAAGATGGACTTTGTGCTTCTGAATAGCAGAATTAGTGGAAACATTGGAAATTACTTTTTGGTAACACTTGTCCCACTAACTTGGTAGTTACTCTGAGAAATTCTTATGTGGCTTAAGTGTATTGGTGTATAACGTAAGAGGGCAATGATGAATTTATGTTTTGAATGTACTATATCGCGCCCCCTATGTCATTAATGTTGTGTTTGTTTGTCCCCTTCTGAATTGCAAATGTTATTACTAAAAACACTTAGACAAAAACACACTTCTCACTTCACAACCTACACTTTCTGATTTTTAGCCTGATTCTCTGAAAACTTTCGTCTTTTCACAATCAAAACCTAGAACCCTAAACTTTCATCAGCATTCATGGCTTCTTCAAGTTCAAAACAAGAAACTTCCATGCAAATAACTACTGGAGAATCACTTCAGATTAAAGGAAGAACATTGACATTGGAAGAATGGTAGTTAACGGTTCAAGTGGAGAATCCAGTGGATTTCCTCTCCTTAACTCATCATGATTGTGACCTCAGAAGCTATATCAACTCTCAAGACTTGGATGGGTACTTCAAAATGTTGAACGAGCGTTCTTATGAGAACCTGGTCAAGTATTTCTACGTTAGGGCTGAAATTTAAGATAAACATGCTGCTAGACTAGAAGAGCATGAAAAGGTTCTGATTAATCCTAGCCTTAAAGGCATGGAGAAGAGCAACTTGGTTTAAAACCATTTACATGTACAGAGATTCGCTTTAACATCATGGGAATCTCTGTTACTATTACAGAAGAGACCATTGCAAAGGCATGCAGAAGAGAGGCTGATCGTTCCTTTGAAGAGAATCTGGATAGCAAGACAAGTCCTTAGATAGAGGTTGTGAACATGACTCTATTCAATAGCAAGAAGAAAGGAAAATATTATGAAATGCAGAAGGAGCACAAGTTACTTCAGAAGATAATGGCAGAGTGTCTTCTACCCAAAGATGGAGGGGTAGATCAACCATCATTAGAACACAAAGTGTTCCTACATTTGTTTATAACTCTTGAGAAGGCAAATGTGTCAAAGTACATCTTTAATCACATGTTATGGGCACTGAAGGAAAGATAGGACAATAACAGAAGCTTCATTCCCTATGGAAGATTGTTGTCATAAATCTTTCATCAAGGAGGGATTTTGAAAGCAATCAAGTTGTCAAAAACTGTAACTGATGAGCAATTGGGCACAGTTACTGGCAAAGTTATAAATGTTTCCACTCTGAAAAAGATGCTTCTGATAAAGGTTGTAACAAAGCTGAGCACTGATCTTCATGAGTCTGATGGATGATTTTCCCCCTATCACAAAGGAAGATCCTCCAGATGTAAGAGCTCACTTTGTGTATGAGCATTGGAAAGCTACTGGAGAAACCATCAAGTATGATGACATCCGAGACACCATGTATGGTTGCTCTCTTCCAATTGCTTCTAAGAAGAGAAAGTCAAAGAAGAAAGCAACTTTAGAAGCTACTAAAGATAAGGAAGCTTCTGAACCTAAGCCTAAGAAGGCTAAGAAGGAGAAAGATGCTCAAGGAGTTGGTACTTCTATGCCAACTATTCAAGAAGAAGCTCAAGAACTTGAACCTGCCAAAATTATGAACAGAAGAACAAGAGGTGGTAACTCAACTGGTTCTTCACAATCCTTACCTCATCAACCATCAATTCCTAAGAAGAAGAGAAATCAAATAAGGAAGGTAGTTCTTCAAGAGGAAGATGATGCAGAGATTGAAGCTGCAACTAATCTTGTTACTAGGGAAGTCAGAAGAAAGAAGGTTGCTCACACTGCTGCTCTACAGCAAACTCTTGAAATTGCAAAAGAAATTGAAGTGCCTGTTGAAGCATTGCTCAAAGAATCAACTGCTGCAGATGCTCAGAAAGTAGTTGAGCTTGCAGAAAACCTTCAAGAGCTGGTGGTGGCTGGTGAACTGCTTAATGTTACTGAAGAAGTTTAGAAAGAGGATGTTGCTTGTTCAAATGTTGGTACTTCAGAAGCTGATGCTTCAAGAGCAACAAGAGGTAACACTGATTCTCATAATATCTCTGATAATGTAATAGAAGTAGAATCTAGTTCAATCTCAACCTCTAACACAAACTTTGTCTCAACCTCTTCAGACATAGATGATATTTCTTTGAATAGAGTCTATGAAAATCTACATAAATCTTTAGCCCCATCATCATCTACCAAACACTAGAAAAAGCCTGATGATGATACTTTTGTGCCTATGTATCCATCAGTTCTTAATAGAATAGTTGATATTAGTCAAATGAGGATTGATGTTTGTAATAGACTACCTACTAATCATCCTATAAAACCACCTATGGTTGAGCCACTCCAAACTATTCCTACTGATGCAGAAGCTGGAAGTGAGCAAGCAGAGCCTGAGTCTGACAATCATGTATCATCACCATCTCAACCTCAACTAACAACACAAACTAGTGATCCATCTGTTCTAGAGGAGCTGGCTAATCACTATTCAGGGGAATTACCTAGTTTTAAGCCAAACTCAGAGAAAGCCTCTGAAATAGCTTCTGATGAAGTTATTTTAAAAAAACCCCAACAACAACAACCTGAACTTAGGCCAGATTCACCTAACCATATTCAACAAGAGTCTCAATTACCTAAACAATCTGACTCTGATGCTAACACTTTAGTATCAGAAGATCAAACTTTAGTTGAACCTCAAATCATTGTAGCTCGACCTGCTTTTGATTAAGGAGCTGCAATTGATCCTCAACCTTTGAGTGTAGCTTTACCTTCAGAAGCTACTCTTGAACCTAAACCTACACATGAAAACTCTACAGAACCTGATTTTATGATCACATCAGTTTCTAATGATGAAGATGAACAAGCTAATCAATGGTTTAAGCCTGGATTCTTGAATCAACCATTAAGCTCATCTTCTTCTTTTGTCCTAAAGTCTATTCATGATCCTCCATATATTGCACCCTCTCAACCTATCTCTGAAACTTCAATCATTGATACTCCTAGCTCTTCTAACCAAACTTGTCCTCAAATCATAACCACTGTTGTCTCACCACCACCTATCCTTTTACTAGATTCTATTATATTACAAGAGGTTTGTGATAATATTTTCAAAGGTCTGAACAAGTTGGTGAAGACAAGAAACAATTTTATCCACAAGGAAGATTATGTGAATGAATGGGCAAGGCTGAGAGAAAGAGTGGATATTGTCATGTGTGAGCTTCAGAAGTCATCTTTGGAAGCACGTGATAAAGCTCTGAACACTCTCAATGAATGGTTTACAGAAGTTGTCAAGAATATGGAAGAAGTATATGTAACAGGAATCAGGAAAAGAGCAAGCTTTATATCTCAAATACACCTATCTTCTTGGATGCCTCAAGCATCATCACATCAAGTGTGCAATCTGAGAATCCTGATCTCACCTGGCTAACAAAGCTGAAGATTCAAGCTGAAACTCCAATTCTTGAAAAGCTAAAGCATGATTTTGAACTTGAGAAAGAAAACAAACAGCTGAAGAAAAAACTCCTAGAGCAAAGACTTATAAATGTTGAACTTCAAAGGAAGATGATTGCTCAGGAAGAAGCAGCAAAAGCCAGAGAGGAAGAACTTGTCAAAGGATACAATGAGTTAAAGGAATCCATGGACAAGCAGTCAGAAAGAACAAACAGCATGATGCAACAGATGCTGGAAATGATGAAGAGACAAGCCAAGCCTTAGTTGAACACCTTTATTAGCTTGTTGTCTTTAAGTTTTGTCTTTGTTCATGTTTCTGATCTTTTATGTCTTATTTTGCTTTTGAACTAATGTGTTTAGTTATTTTACTCGAATTTTCTCTTTATGTTTTTCTCACTTCTTCTATTTGTCTTTATTTTACTTTTTGTTGATGACAAAAGGGGGAGTAGATGTAGTATTTATTTATAGGCTATAAGCCCCATTAATTTAATTCTTAATGAAATTAAATTAAGAGAACCTTCTTCTCATCCCTAAGTCTATTTATTTAATGTGAGATTATTCTGAGTGTTATTACGCTTTTAATGATGAATTTAATTAACTTGTATAGAACTTAGGGGGAGCTTACAAACCTCACCTTAAAGGGATATTAGACTCAGGGGGAGCTTACAAACCTCATACCCATATATTCAACTTGTTAATTAGATTAACAACAATTGAACAGTTTAAATACTAGTGTTTGTCATCATCAAAAAGGGAGAGATTGTTGGAACAAAATGTATTTAATATTACCCTTTAAGTTTTGATGATAACAAGGTATTATAAAAAATTGTCAATTGGATATGTTAATATTTGTTCAAGTGTGCAGGACCATAGACAAAAATTCAGTGTCTTAAAATACATAGTTTTTGAAGAACAAAAGAGAGAAATGGTATCTACAAAATGGAAGCTTGTGTTGCAAGGAAGCATCTGAAGAAAAGTGGTTTTGAAGATCATCAGAAGCACATCCTCAGAGGTTCTGAAGATCATCAGAAGCTGGAAGACTAGAAGCGTCAGATTTGTGTCAAATGTTGTTTTAATCACGCCTATCATTGCAGAAAAATAGAAGCTGAAGCAACAACTAATTCAGAATAATTTGGAAGGCATTTGATGCTAATTCTTAGGAAAACGTTGGAAAAGGACAATAGTACAAAGTGTACAATCACTATCTCCACTACTCTGTTTTGTATCTGCAATCGTACAAGAACTACATCTGTGACTACGCTGGTATTCCTCTATACTTGAAATGGATTTGAAATTGTTCCTTCATAGGACAATAATCAAATCAGGCAAAAGATCATTGGTGATTTGATCAAGCTTCAAAAGACTCTTTTTTGATGTGATGGAAATCAACATCTCTTTCACACCTCTATATAAAGAAGTGAAGACCTAAAGAATTGCAAGACTCTCACAACAATTTTACAAGTGCCAAAACTCTGCTGAAATTGTTTCACATCAAAGTTCACTTAGCATTTCTTAACAACTTTCATATCTTAGAAATTCTAGAGTCTTAAGAGTCTGTATTTGATTTGTATTGTGAACACCACTGATTGTATATCAAGTGTTCAACCTCAAACAAATTTCTTTGTAATTCTGTTTGAATAGAAGTCTCTTGCAGTTGTGCTTGAGCATAGGAAGTCTCTTGATTTTGT
>Ga0315913_1002785_pt1 | contig 20761 bp, 16 predicted proteins | sample MpolsnodulesMG_FD_207736 | JGI IMG/M metagenome (GOLD analysis project Ga0315913, IMG submission 207736) | Medicago polymorpha root nodule microbial communities from Los Angeles, California, United States - small nodules | ecosystem: Host-associated > Plants > Roots > Nodule | place: USA... | reverse complement strand
TATATATATATTCAATAGGAATAAGAAGAAGAAAAATATACCAATAATAAACTTAACACTCACTTATTATATAATAATAATAATAATAATAATAAAAAACAACAAAAATCGGACCATAGAAAGAAAAGAAAAAGAAGCAAGTATGCAAGAATCAAACAAAAAAAATTGCATTAACAAGAATCAGACGAAAAAAAAGTAATCGAACAAAAAAAAAACAAATAATAGTAAACATGGACAAAAAAGTATACAAGAATCAAACAAAAAAAACAAATAATAGTAATCATAATAGTAATCAATATGGACAAAAGAGTACAAGAATCAGACAAAAAAAGTAATTGAACAAAAAAAGAAGAAGCAAGTATGCAAGAATCAGACAAAAGTAATCGAACAAAAAAAGAAGAAGCAAGTATGCAAGAATCAGACAAAAGTAATCGAACAAAAAAAAAAAGAATCAGACACAAAAAAAATGCAAGTTGAAGAATTTGATAGAGAAAAGAAAAACCTGGCATGGAAGATGACGGCAGACAAGGGTTTGCAAGTCAATGCCAAAATCTCAAGGGTTTGTGTGAGATTGTTGGATGGGAGTAGTATTTATATTTTTAACTAAAAAGTCTCACAAAATTCATTCCATCCAAGAATCTGTCAAAATCTATAGACTTTTGAATACCAATAGACAATTCATAAGTCATGAGAAATCTCAATTGAATACCAACGGATTTTGTTGCCTTAACAAAAAAGTCATGATTGTGTTGATTGAATACCACAAGATTTGTTTACATTTTATAAAAGTCTTGATTGAATACCACTAAACTTTTTAATTATAAAAAAGTCTTTTAAAATCCCTTGAATTCTCAATTCAATACACCCCCCTAAAGTTTCCAAAGCAAACATTGGATTCTATATCAACACCTCCATCTTCAAATAAGGTTATATAAATGATGACTATGAACCTGTTCATTAGCCAACAGAAAATCATAAACATAATAGAGACTAAAATTACCATCACTAGAGAGACTTCAAGCTAGACAATCATCCCCACCATTTGCAGTAGGAAAACTACTAAAACATAAAAAATTAGTGAGGAAATTTAGAGAGCGAAATCATGAATTCCCTCTCTAATTCTGTCACTAATTTTTGCGACCAAAAAAATCGTGAGAGATTTTATTTTTTTCCGTCCCTAATTTTGCTTTTTCTAGTAGTGGAGGCAGATCACTAATAATAATATCAGTAACATGAGACGGTAACATATTAGAGTATTCTTGCAGCCTCCTATGTCTTGCTCCATCAACATAATTTGTTATTGTTTTCCTTGCTTCATTCCAAGGTAATTGATTCTCCACATATGTTATAATGGGAAGATGTTGCACACACCATTTATCGTTCCAAAACTACGCTAGTTGATCTGAACCCAATCCTCCATGTAGTTTGTTTTAAGAATTCCTCCCAAACAATTCCAATTTCGTGCCAAAAATCAATTCCTTGTTTCGTTATGTCAACTTTAGGAGTTTCATGGACTCCACAGCTTTACTTTTTCGGCAATATACATGTCCACAAAAGTTGTGATTGTGTGCAAAAACGTCAAACATCAATTAAGATGCTAATGTTGTTGTAGATGCTTTAAGTAGGAAGTCCATGGATAGTCTTGCTCATTTAACAACAATTAAGAGACCTATAGTTAAAGAATTTCAAGAAATTGTTGAAAGTAGAATTCGATTTGAGCTTGATCACTCAAGGACATTGTAGCCCACATGCAAATTAGTTCTACCTTAATTGATAATATCAAGCAAGCTCAAAGTCAAGATTATTTGATGAAGACGGTGGATAATGTGCGAAATGGTAAGGTTTCAAACGTCTGTTGATTCTGATGGTGTTTTGTGGTCGAAGTCTCAGCTATGTGTTCCAAATGTTGGTGATTTAAGGTGAATTTTTTTAGATTCCTCTTTCTTCTTATATTATTCATCTTGGTGCTAATAAGATGTATCATGACTTGCGAGAATTGTACTAGTGGGGAGGAATGAATAAGGATGTAGCGGATTTTATCTCTTAAGTGTTTGGTGTGTCAACAAGTAAAGGCTAAACACCATAAGCCTGCAGGTTTACTTCAACCTATTGAAATACCTTAATGGAAGTGGGAAGAAATTGCTATGGATTTTGTTACAAGTTTACCACGAACTCAAAATGGTTATAACTGAATGTAGGTGATTATAGGTCGTTTGACCAAGTTTTCACATTTCTTACCTGTGAAGACTACATATACTGCATCTCAGTATGCTTAGTTTTGGAAGTCTTTTCAAGCTGCATTGGAAACTCATTTGAATCTTAGTACAACTTTTCATCTAAAAACTGATGGTTAATTTGAGATAACTATACAAATTCTAGAGGATATGTTTTGTGCTTGTGTTCTTGATATTGGAGGAAGTTGGGATCGATATTTGCCTATGATGGAATTTTCATGTAACCACAGTTACCAATCAAGTATTCAAATGGCGTATTTTGAGGCATTTTATGGTAGGCGATGTAGGTCTCCTGTAGGATGGTTTGAAGTTAGAGAAGCTAAGTTTGTGGGTCTAGAGTTAATTCAAGATTCAATTGATAAGGTTAAGAGGATCTGAGTTCGTTTAGAGACCGCTCAAAGTAGGCAAAAATCTTACTTTGACAAGAGACGTCATCCCTTAGAGTTCACTGAGGGGGAATATGTATTCTTACGTGTTTCAACAATGAAGGGTGTTTTGTGGTTTGGAGAAAGAGGAAAGCTAAGTTCAAGGTTCATTGGGATATTTGAGATTTTGGAGAGAGTCAAACATGTAGCTTATTGATTAGCACTTCCACCGTATCTCTCAGAAGTCACTACTACAATTTTGGCTTTTAATAGCACAATTTTAATAGCACTTCTGGATAAAAGCTATTAAAAACATATAACCCATATACCTGTTATAGCACTTTTCAGAAAGCGCTAAGAAAACTTCTTAAAATTTGAATTAGATAGCACTTTTTTATAGCACTAGTGCATCCGGTCTTTCATATTTTTATGCTTTGAAAATACCTTTATGACCCTTCTCATATAATTAGTCATGAAGATGTGCAATTGGATGAGAGTTTGTCATACACTGAACACTCAGTGGCTATTGTAGATAAGGAAGTGAGATGTTATACTCAAAAGATATTGTTTTAGTGAATGTTGTTTGGAATGGTCCATCCGGTGAAGAAACTACTTGAGAATCTAAAGAAGTCATACATGAAAATTGCCCCCATTTATTTAAAAATCAAGGTTAGTAGTGTTTATGATATACACAAAATTTGAGGATGAATTTTCTTAAAGGTCTGTTTGGTTGGAGATTTTTGAAGGGGGTGAGAAGAGAGGGGAAGGAATACTTCTAATTAAATTTGTTTTGTTCAATTTCTCAAAAAAGGAGAGGGGATGGAAAGGGAGGGGAGGATGGGAAATGGAACATTTTTTGTTTGTCCTCAAATTGGAGTTAGTGTCTAAAAGTAATATATCACATTGACAAAAATTATCCTCAATATCTTTTTGTCAAAATTCTAAATTATCCTTTTTAAACATGAAGAACATATTTACACTTTTACCTTAACAACTTATTATTTTTAAGATTAATACTATTATTTTATGTGTTTAACATCAATTTTTCCTTTAACATCATATCTTTTTTGGACCAATATGGATCTAACACCCGATAGAGATTATCAAAAGTGCAAAGAAGGTGGATAGAATATGTATGACACCAATGTCCTAGGTATGTAGATATAACCTAAATAGTATGAACATTTGTTAAAATATTATAATCAATATATTCAAAACATATAATACTACTTACACAGAGTACCACTTAAATTTTTATAAAATTTCTAATTAAACATTTCTATTAAAACACTTAATCAAGCCTAATGTAACTAAAATATAAGGAATTTAAATCCTTTACATCACATCATGAGAACTCACGTACATCTTTAAATAGTCTCACATATGAAAATGTTGTTTTCATGATAAGAATCACAAAACAAGCATAAAACACCCTTAGAATGGGTATATAGACATCCAAGCAGCTAGCAACTTTACTTTATTTATTACCAGCCATTATTAGTATTCAATTTGATTAAATTATCTTCAACCTCATTACTCAACAATATCATATAATCCAATATATAGTAACAATGCACATATATTCTAATGACCCACTGAATCAAGTACAAAAATGATGCTTCTATAATCACCAACTAACTTTAACACATGGATCCTGATAACTCTGGGATAATGCAGGGAGAGCTGCTACCACATACCAAACAAACAAAAGTGTTAGTAAAATTGATTCAGTATTCAATAGAAATGTTCCAATGGTATAAATCTTGATTTTATAACACCTTGCTACTAGCAATGCCTTCCTCGACCGTCAAGCTCTAATTTTATAACAATATAATTCCCCAACAAGTGCCAATATATAATGACGCAAATAATCTACCTAGAGTAACAGCGGGAAGTTCTAGTATTTGTGTTTATATAAGGACTACAATTTTGACTTCCCTTAAAGATGAATCATAACCCCAACAATCATATTCATATTCAATTAAAATACTTAATGAGAAAGAAAAAAAAAAGCAATTTACTATTGGTCTTGCTAAGGCGGAGGTAGAATAATCGGTCTTATACCTTAAACTAAGGATGAAAAGCATATATTTTAGTTAACGAGTCTGTTTGAAGGTCAAGATAAGAAGACATAATATGATAAACTTATCATATCCTATTTAAATCTTATATTTGATACGCCAACGAGATAGGATAAATTAATTCCTTTTCTAATCATATCCTATTTGGTCTTTGTAATTTTTATCATGAGTTTAGGCTGCATTAGAAACTATCTTAATAGAATAAACAATCATTTTACTATTTTTTCCTCTTCATCCTCTCTACTCTCTCTTCCATACCATCATTGTTCTCTCTCTAATACAATTCTCTAATTCCCTTTTCCCTAATTCTTTGTGATTTTTCCCCTAATTTCATTTTCCGTTAAATGTTATATTTTTCTATGATTTTGATAAGTCGTAATTTATATGGTTTTTAAGTGTTTATTTTAATAGAATATTTGTGACTTTTAGTTTCTTTTTAGAACTATTTTACTTCAAATTCCTTGTTTTAATTTCAGGATCACAAATGGTTTATGTGCTGATTTGGTGCTAATTTATGTGCTGATTTGGTGTTGATTTATGTGCTGGTTTGGTGCTGATTTATGCGCTGATTTGTGCTGTTTTTTTGCCAATTTTAGTGCCTTATAATGTGGAACTATTTCCTTTTTTAGAGGCTGGCTTTTGCTATATATAGAGAGGACATCAGACTTGTAGAATCATTCTGGAATATTCGTGACAATTATTTCCATTGAATCAAAGTTTACCATTTTAATTTTCTGTAACCCTAATTTCTTGTTCTTTACAATTCTAAAATTTTACTTCCAACCGTCTACTTTCATGTCTTTACATTCCGTTGTTTTAATTCCATCATCTACGATGAACATGAGTGAGTAGACCCTTTTAGTCTTGGGATTGTTGGAATAGTCTAATGACTTAATCCTATTCAAACCAAGTCTAAATATCTATTTGTTTAACTTCTATTTTCTAATCTAATTTCATTGTTTTCAAACTCAGTAACAAGTGTTAAACGAAGCACCGAAAGATGAAGTTTAATAATTTTTATTTCATCATCTCAAATATAAAACGAAGGATCGAAAGATGAAGTTTGATATTGGAGCAAATGAAATTAGACAAGGCGACACAAAACTTGATGGGAACACCCGAAATGAATAGTTTTGTGAAGTATTGAGGCAATAAGGGTCGCACTTAAGAGGTTTCAATAATAATCAACCATGAGAATATGATTGGTTGTTATTGAGATACATTTATGTATTCTGAAAGGAAACATAAAAAATACCTCAGAGACACTTGCTTTTAGAAAAGAATTTAACCTAAAGATAAAAATATAGACTTGGAATGTTAGTGATTTGTCATTACGACAAACCAACGATCCCTAGACGCTTTTATAATCTGAATTTAATCCTTAAACTATTGAATTTCTAAACTTTAATCTTTTCAGCTAATCACAATTAAAAATGAAATCGGTAATTACATATAACTCTCTGTGGATCGATAATCTTATACTACTTTGACAGAACCGTGCGCTTGCGGATTTCACATCAGATGTTAATTTATATTTTCATCATGGGTAAACTATTTGTTAAACTATTTAAGCAAGGTTCTCCCATGGTTTAAGATAGGACAACACTTGGTGAACTAGTGTCTCCCAAAACACTAGAAGTATTTTAAGGTTGAAATACTAAGTGCAAGTATACACTGTCAAAGTTATAATATAAAAGAATATTGATCCCATAAGGACTGTGGAGCTATAGATTCAAATAGCTATTTAGTAGAAAACTTATTTGGAGAGAAATAAAATAAAACTTTTGTCACAACAATAAAGTAAAAAAGTTAAGTTTGGGAAAGTAGTTAAAGTCTTTAGAAAATCTTAAGATAGAACGTGTGGCTTAAAACAAGGTTCAATCATGATAAAACATTATTGTGAATTACAAAGCTATAACTTAGATATAGCTGCTTGTGTCGCTCAGAGCTATATCCGGTTCAAAGTATCTTTAGTCTCTCAGATACATAACGCTATATCCTGATATGGCTAATATGTCTCACAAGGCAACAACCGTTTATTAGCTTCTCGCAACTCTGTGATCCATAGAGTTACATCTTTCATAACCGGCTTTATGGTGACAAAATGGTCTATAAGAACCATCGTGTTAAGCTACAGGAAGTCACCTTATTTAACGGCAGACCATCACCCCTTTACTGTGTCACCAGATAAAGGAGCTGTCTCCAATCGATGCTCAGTCACTATACCTAACATGTGCAGTTGGTTTGGTTCAGGATCCTGCCATTTCAACGAGGTGCAGCTATACAAATCCTTTTGCCATATGACAAGAATCCTATAGTGAATGTAATACTAAGCTATAGCGTGGTATAGCTCTAGTGATTCTCAGCGCTATGACTGTTTAATAACCTCTTAAGCTAACTGAGATTCACAGAGCTACAACTTCCTATAACGTCAGTCTTACATTCAAGATGCTAGTCCCTTTCGCTCAATGGTGCTTAAGGGAAAAATCATATCGAATAAACATTTTCCACTCCTTACTTTGTTAAGGTAAGCGAGCTATAACATTAGAAGTAAAAGTTGTCAGGAATCACTTATAATGGTTTTGAGTTAAAAACATTTTATCTTAGTAAAGCACGACGCTACAACTTCATATATCGCAAGTAAATTAATAAAGCATAACCTCGCCATGTCTAAACCACTCGAAGGGGTTTAACTCATGGTGGGATGAACTATGGAAATGGAAATGAAGATGATGATAAATGAAAACATAGAAAACTAAATTATTAGAAAAGATAGAGTTGTCACAAGATTACAATCTTTGAAGTAATAAGATTAGCCAAAACATCATAAAGTAATCTACACTAAGAACTCTAGAATCTAGCCATCATGCTCATCTATGGTAGAAGATGAGATGGAATGTGATCTCTAAAGCTGCTAACCCTAGTCGTAACATGGCCTCTCCAATCTAAAGTGAATTTTCGGACCATTGGTACTAACACATGGATGTCCTTTTATAGTACAAGGCCACCAACTATAAGTTGTACCCTTTGGTCAGTTTACATGGGTTCTCATTATCCATATGTCCTTACCAAATTCTACCTACCCACTGACATATTCTTTTATTCTTCCTAGGATTTCAATCATTGATGACAACTCATATTCATAACATGCGTACTATGTACGATCCGACTAGAGTCACATGATGTTGTAGCTCTCCACATCTTCAGTGATACATTTTCAATCCACGTTGCAACTTTCTACATCTTTAGAGTCGTTCCTTAACCTACATAAACAAGCATTATTGGTTTCAAAGTACTAAAAACACTTAAAACTATAACATTCTAAAATAGACACTGATTAAATATTAAAGTCAATGTAATCACTCAATTACTTTTCTAATATGGGGGCTAAGTGCAACGTGATAACCAACTTATTTGCTGGTTAGCAATGACATTGTGGTGTTAATGTCATGTGACATTGGCTAACGACAATGTGACAGGTGGTTTTCTTCTCTCTCTTGCATATGATTTTTTAGTTTTTTTTTTAAATAAAGGGTGACACGTGACACACTGATTACTATTTAAAATATGTAATTTATTACAAGGGTAATTTTGTCATTTAAATATCATATTCTATTTGTTATCATGCATGTACCAAACACATGATATGATAAATGTTTATCATATCTATATCATATCATATTTGTATCTAGTTTTATATTCTATCAATTCTCTATTATATTCTAATCATCAAACATACCCAATTTTTTTTTGTGTCAAAAATATTTCTTACTAGAGACGATTGGAAATGTTATTTGCACTCAAAGAAAAACACGTAGTCATATTTTAACAGCATGAAATAATATCCTGTAAAAATTATATTTGTACTCTAAATTATTATATGCACAAAATTCCAAACCTCACAATTGCAAAAAAGAAGTATTATATGCACACACTTGTAACGTACACAATATCAAGTCTCACATTCTCACACGAGGGAGTGTCTTCTGGCATCAAACATTAATCAACTTTATTATTTTCCCTAGACAACGCTGGCTTTCTCATATACATGACTTTCACCATTGTTTTTTGTCTTCAAATTCTCAAGCCAGCAACACAAGGACCAAGGAGTTTGTCCGAGGATATGAAATTCGAGTGGTAACTGAATCTTTGAAAATTAGTTATATATGCATATTTATTCATTGTTTTTGTCAACTTCCATGTTTTCTTCAATCCCATTGCTACCTCTTTCGATCTTTTCTCCCTTGGATCTCCCAAATGATTCAATGATCACAATTTTTATTTATTTGTATTGTTATTTTAATGAGAAAAGGAGTCTGAGAATTATATATACATTACCAAAGATTTGAAATAACCAAAAAAAAATAGAAACCAAAAAATTAAATTAGTCACTAAATTTAAAGACACACTTTATCTTTTTTCGTCTCTTAAACTTTTTGTAGTTATTTTAAATCTTTATAGTAATCCGAAGGAAGTCTAGGTTTCAAATCATCTATTATTTGATTCTCCGTACCATTATAAGGCGAAAAAATACATGGTCGATTAACATACTAAAAATTAACATAACCAAGCAATCGTTTGAAAGAATTTGAGTTTGATTCTTAAGAGGAAAAAAAATAGCTTTTTAAAATACCCTAAATTTCCCTTTTTTTTTCCTACCAAAGACAAAAGTGTTAGGTTAAAGTGGGTATATTTAAGTTCCATGTTGAGTAGTAGGGAAAAAAAACTGAGAGTTAGTATAAATATAATTTTGAGTTTTATTCAGCACAACGTCTCTAGTCTCTTGGATGTATTGGATCCTTGTATGTTACGATGAGATGGTTTACAATTTTTCGATACAAAAATTGTAATTGAGAGGTTTGGAATTTAGTCCTTGTATAAAATGCAATTGTGTGAGAGTTCAGAGAGTAAGTTTACAATTTTGTGGCAAAAAAATTGTATGAGAGGTTTTACAATTTTCTTCTATAAAAAATTATATGTTGAATAATAAATATTTTGCTGAGAGACTATCGATTTGAGAATGAAGTGACAACCACAATCTTGCTAGTTATTTTTGTCTTTTTTACTTCTTTTGTGGTTATTCTTCCCCTTGGTAGATATTTTTTTTCGCTATTTTCTCAAGAAATTTTAAAGGAGTGTTTGTATTAAGAGTTGATGATATAAGCTAGCTAAATATATATAAAAAAAACCTGCACAAAGTTTGTGGTGAAGGGGAAGTAAATTTCGATATAGTTTTTTTAGTCATAAATTGCAAAAGAAAATAATAACAATTTAAAGAAAGGAAAAGAGTGTGTGTGATTTAAAATAATGGATATACCAAAAAGACCGTAAAATAATGGAATTAGCCATATAACACGCATTAATGGATCAGTTCTTATTTCCTTTTATAATTTTATATTACCATTATTTTATTATTTTACAACATAGTAATAATAACAAACAAAAACATGGTGAATGCATCACAGAAATTAATGGTAGTGTGAAAGAGAGAGAGAGACAGAAAAAAGAGGAACAAGAGAAGGAGAAAAACAAGTGTTTGTGTGTGACAAAAACAAACTACCATGGCATCCTCAAATTCACCATGTGCAGCATGCAAGTTTCTACGCCGCAAATGCCAACCAGAATGTGCATTTGCACCTTATTTTCCACCTGATCAGCCACAAAAATTTGCAAATGTTCATAGAATTTTTGGAGCAAGCAATGTTACAAAGCTTCTCAATGATTTACACCCTCACCAACGTGAAGATGCTGTTAATTCACTTGCTTATGAAGCTGAGATGCGACTTCGTGATCCTGTTTATGGTTGTGTTGGTGTAATTTCTCTCCTTCAACACCAACTTCGTCAGCTTCAAATGGATCTTTATTGTGCTAAATCCGAACTCTCTCGGTTTCAAAACTTGAGCATCGCAGCGGCTACAACCGGTCATGGACTCATAACCGGCATGACAGGTGAATCTGTCACGGCCGCTGCAGGTAATTACCACCACACGCAGACTACTGCAGGTGGTGGTAATAATAGTAACGGCCGTGACCATCGTTATCATCATCATCAACATCATCAGTTTTTTCCAAGGGATCAACATCAACAACATAATTTGGTTAGAAATTTTGATGGTGGAATTGGGAACAACTATGATGCTAGTCTCTTGGCTATGAATATATCTGCTAGCTTAGGACAGATCAATCAACTTCAACATCATAGTGCTGCTGGTGGTGGTGGTGACGACCGCCGTACTGTTAACCACTCCTAGCTAGGGTTTCTAATGCTATAGGTAATAATTAATGCTTTTTATCTTATTTTATAAATTAATGCTCTTTATTTAATTTTGGTCTGTCACCTATCATCACTGAATCACATAACTGCATATGAAATATGCAATCATAACATTGGAAGAGACTCTTCAATGCTTTAATTGTATGCTATTTCTCATGTAATACTATACTGCACCTAAGCCAATTAATTTAGATAATACTTTATTATGTATATTTTTTTTAGAGGTATAGGCGTAAATCTAGAAAATAGTCAATTAAATCCTTTATAATAATCTAGTGAATGAATACTATAAGCATACTCCTTTCCTTAAAAAAAAATAAAATTAATCTAGTGAATGAGTTTAGTATATGAAATTATGAATATTTAAAATATTTTAGTTCAACTATATTTGTGTTGTGTGTATATGTATATATAATCAAGAATTTTATTTATGATATATATTTCTCTCTTTTTTAAGGAGTTTTGACATTACTAGCTGGAGAGAAGAATAGAACCTGCAAATCTTCATTTTTGATGGACACTCAAAGGCTAATATATTCATCAGTCAAAGCTCGAATCGATTTTTATTTTTATTTTTTGTTTTATATGATTACAAAAAAATCTAGACAGAAAATATATATATATATGACGTCTAAATGAAGTTATGAAGTAGCTGACCAATATTTTACTATTGTGATTTTACTATCTCTACAGAGAGAAGAAATAAGTGAACCGTTCCTCTTCCTCCATGGACAGATTATCACTATTAGCAAACAGTTTATTATCTTCTTTTAATCAACTATGATGGTACATTTTTGGTCAAACATTTGGTGTTAATAAGCACTACATGAGGACTGTCACTTTTAGAATTTAATTTGTATGCTCTTGGAGAGTTAAAAGAGATTTACATACCCTAAATTACTTTCCGTCATTTAGATATTTGTATTAAAATTTAGAAAATTATATATATAGTTACATCTGTTTGGATATTTAACGTGTATAAAAAATATTTCCATTATCGGTGCATAGTAGATAAACTTTAATTTATACTAGATATAAATTGACGAAAAAATGTGAAATTTGTCTTTGATTTCATTCCTACGTGTTAAAGATGCGAAATTTAGCGACGAGTATAAAAGAGTAAAGAGACAATAGGCCTAAACAATAAACACACGACATTTGATAACGAGTTAGGTCATTATTATTTATCTTATCATTATAAAGTAACTATTCTTTCTTTATGTAAAATAATTAGGTTTACACTAAAGTAACTATTGTTTCTTTCTGTTATTCGTATATAATTATGTTTACACTATACATCATTATCTCTCAACCGTACCAATGAGTTATAGTCAACAAACCTAGGTATAATTTTTTTAGAGGTCCTTGCATAAATATCACAAGATCAATTGCAATGCTATCAACCACATTTTATAACAATATACGATTTAAGCATAATAACTACACCTACAACTACAATTTAAAAGTATCCTTATACATTATGTCTTTTTTGCCTTGTATATGATTATATACCTTTTTCTAGTACACAATTACACGGTTGAACTAATAGAAGCATATGAAAAAAATGATGATTAGAGTCTGGCCAAACAACAGAGGTGCATTTATAGCAATTGCTTCAAGTTGCTACTGAGTAAAACTACTCATACACATTGACACACACACACACCTTATGTTTAATTCTCAATGTCATTCGCATTTATTAGACAGTGCCAACACTATGGACCTGTTTCTTCCTATCTGAACCCCTTTGTTAATTCCATTGGGTATGAAATGAATTCAGTGACTATGACTTGACCAATTCTTTTACTATCCCTCTTCTTGACTATTCCTTGTTTCTATCAATCACTCTTTTTTTTTTATCTTGAAGTTTGGTTTTGCATGCACGCTTTTCTATATTTATTCATCGTTTTATAAGTTTCAAAATGCTATAAATAAATGAAGAATAAAAGAATAAAAGAATATAGCAATAAGAGAATCCACACCTACTGCATTTCTTTCACCTTTCATCTTTATTACTTCCTTAATTATATGCTGTTTGTCCCCTCTTTCTTTTTTCATTTTCTTTCATCCGTTACAACCACTTCAATTGAGAAACGAAAAAGGAAAAGAAGTTTAATTAACTTCTAATGTCCATGAGATGTGACAATTCGACGTTGTTGCTACTTGCAGATCGATACTTAATCTCAACTCTAATTTTTGTACTTTTGTACATTTAATGGTAAGATACTTGCTCCTAATTAAAAAATAAAAGATATCGGGTTTTAAGCTTAGAGTTGAAATTTATTAGCTAGAATTGTGACACGTGGAATGCACGTTAAAATACACACTCTAGATGAATAATTCTTAGACCATTTAGAATGGTTTTTTCTTTCAACACCATTCAACACCCACTTTTTCAATTTCCAACACTCCACATCATTTTCACTCTCTTATTCAACATTCATTCAACTTTTACCCTCTCCAATAGTTTTTCATTCAACACTCTACCCCACCACTTTTTATTTATTTTATTCTTATTTGATTTTATATTTTTGTTTTTATAATTACATAAAATTACAATTATCAATTATAATTAAATTAAAATAATAAACATTTAACAATTTATTTTTTAGTTTTTTGTAAAAACAAAATTTATTTAAATAATTTATTTTTATTTTCTTAACTTAAAATGCAATAAAAATGAACCAATTTAGAAGGATAATAATAAGATTAAGATAGTGAAAAACTTGGTTTTTTGTTTCTGTGTCCAAATCAAATGAACCAAGTCTCTATTTATAGAGGAAAAAACTCATGAATTTTGGTAAAAAAAATTTAATTTTTTTTTAATTTGCAATGAAATAATTGAGTTCAGATTATTAAGATGAGAAAAAACCAGACAGCCAATCAGAATCAGCCAAGTGTCATCACTTATCCACAAAACAACTTCTCTCTCATCCGTCCTGCAGCTCAAACGCTTCTGTCGGTGCGTGTCTTATACGCGCCAGTTTTGGCAAACCAAATTCTGCCACGTGTTCCTCTGTTGCAGGTTTAAACAATGTTGAATCCATTCAACACCTCTCTCCTCCATATTATTTTTCCCCCACCTTCAACACTCCATTGAAAAGGTTCCAAGTGTTGAATCATGCTTTCAACACTTCCATTGCACTTGGTCTTATATGAACCAAAGCTTTGGTACATCATTTGGTCACACTCATAAAAAAGAGAAAAGTAAGAAAATTTAATAATTAAATAATGAGTGTTTTTTAATTAATTATGTGATATTCATTTTTATGAGTGTGTGACCAAATCATGTGTCTAAATCTTTAGGTCCACACAAGAATTGCTCCACTAGATATGGATAAAAAACAATTATAAGGTAATAACAAATTGTAAGATAACAACAATTTATAGAGACATTTCATTATATATGTTGACGTCAGAGTTTATATCCGGACTTTCCATTTATTCATCTTTAAAAGATGAATTTCTAGTATCTAGATTACTTGACAAAAGTCATAGATCGATAAACATTTAAACAGTTATAAGGAGTTTCCTAAGGTATTGACCTAACCGTCTATTTGATGGGATTTTCAATAAAAAATTATGCTCAAGGTCGTCCACTAAGAGGTGTTCAAATACAAACCGATCCAAAATAAAAGGTAAGTCGATAAAAAAAAAAGATAAAACCACAAAAAACGAATATTTTTGGATGTTGTTTTATAAAAACCGCTCATATCGGATCAAATTTTGAATCACGTTTTCAAAACCAAACCAAACCAAACCACAAAAGTAAATTTTAATACTTATTTATTCTTTTATTAGTATTATATATACCATTAATATATAATTTGTTGGTATGTAATCTAATATTTTGCTTTAATTTAATCTATACTATTATCACTTCATATGTTTTGAACATAATCGATCATTTACATTTTGTAATGTTAATATTTTAATGTATTTGATCTTATATTTCGCATCAATTTTATTATTTTATCGTGTATGTGTAATATTAATATTAATTAAAAGAATTACATGTTGCATTTTGGATATCCATAAATCGTTCAAAAAAAATTCAAAAAAAAAAAAAACACTCCAAATTAAACTGTATATATTTAGATCAGATTAGATCATTTTTTTTTTTTAAATAGGCATTCAAATCGAACTGAACCGCGTGTAATTTTCATTTTAAATCGGATGATGTTTAGCATATAAACTGATTCAAGCCACAACGCAAACACCACTACGTCCACCCATGGGTGTGTCTTCTAAGGGTCCCATAGGTTTGCACAACAGTTCCGTTGCCATAATGGTTTTAAGAAGTTATAAGAGTCTAGGTAATATTTTGATAGAGCTAATGTTGTTGTGTTTATGGTGTTCAAGAAGTGTGTGGTCTTTGATAGTAGGACCAAAGTTCGCTGAGAGTTTAGAGTATTGTTGTCATGATAATAGGTTCTTATAATATTAAAGACCTGGGTGGAAGGATTAGAAAAAGTAAAGTACATGTAGGGACAGATGCATGATAATTGTTGTGTGGGCTTGTGCCTACCAAAATATTTTAAATTTTTATTTGAATACTGCTCTTTACCCAACACATTTTGCTCGCGCTCAGCTGAATTTTCAAATATATATTTGCATGAGTTAAGTCACGCTGTGTGACTTACTCACGCAACTTACAACCCTCAGTGTGACATAAGTCATGCACCACTGGTCTAGGCGTGAATTAACTCACGCACGTTAGTCGGTGGTTTAAGCTCAAGAACACACTTTTTTGGACGGTGGTCTGCTTGTCAACCTTGATTCTACACGTTTTTTTTACAAGTTTTACACGTTTTTTTGACTACATTTTTTGTATTTATAACCTATGTTACCATTCCCACCTATAAATAATACCCCTCCAAACTTCCCCATTTTTTCACACCATCTCACATTCTCTCCTCCTCACTTTCTCCCCTATAAATCTTCTTCTTTTCCTTCTTTTTTTTAGTCTTTATTTTGGTGTAAAAAGAGGCAAATCAAGGGGTAAAAATAGGCCAATAGAGGGGTAAGAATAGGTCGATCGTTCTGGGGTAAAAAGAGGTCAACCATTGGGGTAAAACTAAATGTGCTTCTTTTTACCCCTAAAACTTTTTACCATGGGTAAAAAGAATCTTCTTGGGGTATAAAAAGAACCAGATTTAGACTTACCCCAAGAGTTGATGTCTTTTTACCCCACAAAGACCGGTCTCTTCTTAACCCAAGGTTGGTCTCTTTTTACCCCAAGATTGGTCTTTTCCCCCCAAAGAAGTAGATTTAGTAAATTCGAATAAAATGTATCAATTATTGTAACTGTATCAATGATATTAATAAAATGAGATGTTTTATGTATTATTTTATGATTATTTTTGTTCAATTTTTATTCTTTTATGATTATTGTAATTGTAATTGATGTATTATTTTATGATTATTTTTGTTCAATTTTTATCAATTATTGTAATTGTAATTGCATTTATTTTAATTATTTTTGTTCCATTCTTTTATTTATATAGAATAAAAAATTGAGACCAAACCTGGCGTAAAAAGAAAATTTATAAGAATAAAATGTATCAATTAATTTTTGTTCCATTCTTTTTATTTATATAGAATAAAAAATTGAGACCAACCTTGTGTGTGACTTAAGTCACGTATGCTATTAGGGTGCGTGAGTTAAGTCAAGTAGCGTGACTTAACTCACACAGGGGTATATTAGAAAATACAGTTGAGCGTGAGTGATTTTTGCTGGGAGAAGAGCAGGATTCTTTTATTTTTAGGTAGTATAATATAGTAATAGTTGACATTTAAACTAAATTGGCCCACACCTATAACACAATATTTCTCTTTTGGCCTACACCTATATCACACATGACACAACAACACAACCTTGTTTATGTTTCCAAATATATATTTAAGGCTTTCAATTAATATATACAGTGTCCCCACTTTTCAATATTCCTAGATCCATCATCGAGTACATGAATTTGTTAGTAAGAATCATTTAGACTTCTTTGCAATTCAAGAAACAAAATTAGTAGGTTTTGATGATAATTTATGTCATTCTCTTCAGGAAACTCTTTGTAAGAGTGGAGTTTTCCCCCGACGATGGGTAATAGTGGGAGTATTTTATCTATTTGGTGTAATACTAACGATAAGCATCATCTCCTTACTATAAGTAGAAGATGGGCACCTAGTATGTCAGAATTCCATCTGGGAGGGTCCTGATCCATAAGATCATGGACCATTATGTCTTGAGTTTGATCAGTAGGAGTAGTAATAACCTTAAAACCATTATGTGTAGGTATCCAGTTATCTTTCCACACCTGAACAGTGTTGCCATTATCAATTCTCCAACAACTACCTTTATTTATGATCCACATAGAAGATTGGATACTTCTCCAGGGATAACTAGGATTGTAACCAATAGAAGCTTGAAGAATATCAAACTAACGGTAGTATTTAGCTTTAAAGCACTTAGCAATGAGGGAAGTAGGGTTAGTATGAAACCTCCAAACCTGTTTGGCTAACATAGCCAAGTTAAAATCTCTAAGGGTTTTAAAACCCATACCACCTTCATGCTTAGACTTAAAAAGATTATCTTTCTTAGTCCAATGAATCTTATACTTTGATCCTGTAGTTTCCCACCAGAAAGAACAAATAGTTTTCTCAATCCTAGAACAAAGGCGTTTAGGTAATAAGAAGCAGCTCATGTAATAGGTAGGGATGGCTTGGGCAACTGCCCTTATAAGAACCACCCTTCCTTCAAAGGAAAGGCTCTTCTCCTTCCAGCCCTTTAATTTTTCCATATTCAGTCCATAATGAATTGGAAGTCCTGCTCTTTGGATATGCCAAATTGAGTGGGCAAACCAAGGTATTTAGTGATGTAGGGACTGATTTTTACTAGGAGCTGGTCCTGAAAGCTCTTTTTGAAATCTGGGGAAATGTTGGGACTGAACATCATAATAGTACCAGTAAGTTTTTTTTAGGAAAACCCATACTAATAAGAGTTTGATCAATGAAATTCCACTCTAGGCTATCATAGGCTTTGGCAATGTCTTCCTGGGTTTTTTATTGTAGTTAAAAGTTTCAAAGGCAATCAGAGAATTGTTAGTGATTAATCTTCCAGGAAGAAAAACACTTTTGTGTTCATTGATGATATTAGGTAAGACAAGCTTAACCCTATTAGCCAAAGTTTTAGTAATGATTTTTAAAATGACATTACATAAACTAATGGGCCTATAGTCAGAAGGAGTGGAGGGGGGATTGTTCTTGGGGATAAGGCATATGAAAGTGTGATTAATATCTTCAATACTCCCCTCATTATTAAGAATGTTGAGGACAAAATCCAGAATATTAGACCCTATGATATCCCAGTAATGATGGTAAAAGTGAGCTGGGAGGCCATCAGGTCCTGGAGCGGAATTGCTCTTAAGTGACTTGATAACTTCAGTGACATCCTTAGTTCTAAACTCAGTACTAAGAATGTTAAAATCACTAGGAGAAATTCTATTTTTAACCACATTTAAGGTATTAGGATTAATATTGTGGATTTTGAAGGAGAAAATATTTTAGAAATAAGATAAAAAGCAAGAATGAATGTGATCACTGACCTGCCAAGTCTTGCCCATAGAGTCCTAAATGTTGTGAATTTGATTTTTCCTTTTTCTCTGGATGGCTCTATTATGAGAAAACTTGGTATTTAGGTCTCCTTATTAGAGCCAGTGAACTTTGGCTCTTTGAGCCCACCAAATTTCGTCATTTTTTAGTAGGTCCTCCAATCTTGTTTCAAGATCCTTAATTTTGAGGAGACATTGCTGGTCAGGGACTTTGTTCTTTAGAAAATTGAGTTGCTCCTGAAGGCTTCTGATTTGACTAGGGATTTCACCATGTTTAGCTCTTCCTCATCTGGATACTTAGTCCAACACAAAATTGAGTCTATCTGGGCTAGTACCATTACTGTTGACCCATGCTTGCTTTACAATCAACTTACTATCTTGATCTTGAGACCAAATGTTTTCATATGTCCTGATTCTGACTTGTTTAGTGTTGAAAATGTGTGCTTTATCTTCATAGAACTCCAAAAGGATTGGGTTATGGTAGGAAGTATATCTAAGAAGGTGTTTGTTGATATATCTGGGAAATAAAGTAATCCAATTAAAATTAGCACAAAACCTGTCAAGTCTTTCTTTAATGTGGATGTTCTTAGGTTGATTGTTATCCCAAGTAAATTTATTGCCATGGTAATCAAGATCCATTAAGTCACAAACATTAATAGTGTCATTAAAAAGCTTAGTGAGGTGGTAATCCAGTCTGTTACCCCCTAATTTTTCAGAGCTGTTAAGAAACAGATTAAAATCTCCAAAAAGGAGCCATTTGTCATTACTTCTAGATTGATATAGGTCTCTTATAGCAGCACAAGTTAAATGTTTCTTAGGGGTGTAAGGATAGCCATAGAGGCCAATAGCATACTAAGACATATTATTATTACAACTAGTAATGTACATATCAGTGAAAACTTTATTAGAATTGAGAACATCAATAGTTATTACATCATTCCAGATAATAGCAAGACCCCCTGACCTATGACCTTTAACTATAGAACAATCAATCATATGAATATTAGATAAGGGACCACGTGTTAGCTTATTCTTAGCTTTTGGGTCAGACTCTTTTAACTTAGTTTCCATAAGGAAAACTAAATATGGGCATTGACTTCTAAGGAGCTTCTTCAAAGCTCTAACTGCATAGGGGCTGCGCAACCCTCTGCAATTCAAAGATAAGCACTTCATATCTGTTGGTTGGCCTTATTAACAAGGCCTACCAATTCTTCTTCATCTGTGTCCATATGAGCCTCAATGTTTCCTGCACTCCCAAGCTTTCTTTTCATAACTTTTGTAGCTGCAACCTGCCCATTATGCTGAGTAGTAGTGATAACATCATTTCCCCAGCTGATTTTTTGAATCATGTGTTCAGTCTTCTGAGGTGGTGTAGAAAAGTGTGTAGAGGGTTGCTGAGCTTTGTTGTTGCAGGCATTAATTCCATGATTCTTAGTCCCTTGTTTGGAAATCTTCATAGCTGCCATTTGGTCCATAAGCCCTTTAGGAATTGGACTGAATGGTCCACCACTTATAGACTTTAGTGGGTTGCTGCTAATGGTTTTTTCTGGCCTATCATATATCCATTTCCCATAGTTCCTTAATCTCAACCAATCCCCCTTGGGTTAGTGCCTCCTTTAAAGGGAAGATGCGGATTCCTGCAGTTATCAATATTGTGTCCCACCAGGCCACATCCAAAACAAAACATTGGTGAATTTTCATGCCTAAAGTCAATCCAAGTTATTCCATCATAGGCATTTCCTATATACATACCTGCCCTTATAGGGTGTGTGATATTGTATAGAACCTTAACCTTCATAGTTTTGACATTTTCAGGAAATTCATAGAGCTCCACATCTAAAACTATACCAAGCTGGCTTCCTATCTCCCTTCCCATAGTAACAGATTTGCAATGAAGTGGGAGTCCCCAAAATTGTATCCAAATTGGGACATGGGAAAAATCTAGAGTAGAGATGTCAAGGTTTCTATTCCATTGGTATAAAAGTAGCCAACAGTTTCTTATTATCCATGGACTACCTTTTTGAATCCTGATAATGTCTTCTTCCTTATCCATCTAGATTTGGAATCTTTTCCCTTCTAATTCATTGATTTTGAAGCCTTTAGGGTTACACCATATTCCATTAAGGGTGTTGTGCAGAATTTGTGTAGCAATAGGTTTGTCAGATAGAAGTTTACCTATTAGGCTTTTGTTAGTGATTAA
>Ga0315913_1002784_pt1 | contig 20762 bp, 14 predicted proteins | sample MpolsnodulesMG_FD_207736 | JGI IMG/M metagenome (GOLD analysis project Ga0315913, IMG submission 207736) | Medicago polymorpha root nodule microbial communities from Los Angeles, California, United States - small nodules | ecosystem: Host-associated > Plants > Roots > Nodule | place: USA... | reverse complement strand
AAGAAGGGTTAGAGAGAAAAATTGAAGAACCCATAGGAGCTCAATTGAAGCTTGTGCTAGGTTTGTTGCTCATTGAGGTAAGGGGGTTAGTTTTCAATTATAATCAATTAGTTGTAGCTTCTTCTCTAGTTATATGCTTAAATGCTTAATTGAATAAGTGATTATCATGAACCTACTTGTTGAAATTCGTACTCTAATGTTATTGAGATGTTTGGGTATGTTAATTTGTTGATAATTGAATGGTTGACGATAAATTTGCATGTTCATGATATGTGTATTTGGATAATTGATGAATTGTGTTCAATTGAGGGATTATGACATGATGTTGTTGAATTATGATTGAATACATGATTATAAGTTGTTGTTGTTGATTGTTGTTGATAATCCCATATCTTGACTTGGGTATGAGTTATGGCTGAAGTTGTTGTAGATTAATTGAGTTGTTGTTGAGGGTTTTGTAAAAATGGGTTGAATTGGTGAATGGTGTTGAAATAACATTTGATTTCATGTTTGATATGTTTTTGAAAGCCCTTTTGAGTTCATATACCTGTAAACAAGCTTTGGAAACATATTTGGGTGTTGGAAGATCAAAATTGGGGATTTTGGGTGAAAAATGGGAAGAACCCGAAAGTTGCTGTGCAGAACTGTGACTGTACGCTTAAGCGTGCTCCAAGCGTACAGCCACTGGTAGCTACTGGACCCTGCACGCTTAAGCGTACAAGCCCAGTTTCAGCACCTTTTGATTTTTGTTCCAGGCTTCTGGGAACCAATCCGAGCTTTGTAAAACACTTCTTTCAACTTGTTTAATCACTGTTTAGGATCTTAAACCTATTGGAACATCTCCTAGGTGGGATTGGACTTGATCTTGTGATTTTGAACTTAACTTTGAAAATTGTCCAAGAACGACGATTTTTCCAAAACTTGTTTTCTCAAGGGAATGGAGTAGGATTAAGGTTGTACACTGATTATATGAATTCTAAAAATGGTTGTGACTGGTTCCTTTGAGTTTTAACTTGTTTTGCTTTGAAAATGGAATTCTTTTGGAAAAGTGATAAAGAGAGACGAAGATTCGGAGTACCGGCCCTAGTGATATCCGACAACGGGACTCAGTTCACAGACCAAAGGTTCCAGAATTACCTAAGGAACATTGAAATCAAACAACTCCATTGAACACCCTCAAGCTAACGGCCTTGCCGAAGCAGCAAACAGGGTCATTCTACGAGGAATACGAAGAAGGCTGGACGCAGCCAAAACTAAATGGGCGGAAGAGTTGCACACGGTCCTCTAGGCCTACAAAACTACTCCCCACTCCACTACTCGCAAGTCACCTTTTCGATTCACGTACGGGACAGAGGCGATCATACCCATTGAGTTAACTGAACTCACTTGGCGAACCGACGCCGACACTAACTTCCCGGCCAACGCGGCAAATCTACGTGAAATGCTTGAATTTGTCGACGAAGTCAGGAATGAAGCTGCCTTGCGAGAAATAGCGCTAAAATAAAAAATAGCCGCTTGCCACAGCAAAAAGGTCATAAAGAGAGAATTCGAAGTAGGTGATCTCGTCCTCCGACGAAACCAGAAGGACTTTGAGGAAGGGAAACTCGCAGCCAACTGGGAGGGACCCTACAGAGTTCGAATGAAAACCGGTGCAGGGGCCTACGAACTCGAAGATCTCCACAAAGGTACAATTCCAAGAACTTGGAATGCCGAAAAGCTCAAAAAGTATTACACTTAGATGGCAAACAACGCCAAACTACTCTAATGTACATACTCAGTTCAAACGCAACGAACTTCAAGCTCTCCAACGAGTAATTAAACGGAAGAGGAAAGTCGTGCCACTCCAAATCCAAAAAATTAAAGGATAAGGGAAATCTACGCGACAGATCCTCTTACTCCTCAGTATGTACGCTAACAGTTGCGATATCACTGCTCGACATGTTAGGTAGAACCCCAGCTCGCGATGGGTGATTCACGCCTCAGTGCGTTGAACTTAGATTGATTTCTTCGTTCATCCACTATTCTCCGCCCGAAACACAACTTTGGACACACATTCAGATAAACAATCTCTTGGATGTGAAATGCTTCTAACAAATACTCCGCGTAACAATTAGAACTCTCATGCCCGGATTTTCCCTTGCAAGACAATGCAAAAGGTAAAACGTTCCAACAGAGCAACAAATACCTGGAGAAAGAAAGGCAAAACATTGATTCAAAACAACGAGTTAAAGTAACAAGGTCGCAGGCGGACATGCAAAACTCTCCAGTCATTGACTCATTTCATCGAAACAATGACTGCTGGGGGGTAGGCCATTCCACCTCAGCGAACTTACTTCACTTCAAAGGAAACCTCATTATCCAAAAAGGGAGCACCAAGAAACAGTCAAAATACTAAGAGCATACGAATTGCTACACTTTGTAGAAACATACAAGTCAAACAGTTCGCTCTCAACAAACACTCTGAGTAGTGTAAAAAGCCTCACTCAACGAGCACTCAATTCGAAACATTATACTTGAAAATAAAACAAACATTTTCACGCAAAGTATAATCAAAGAATGAACGGAGTAGATAGCAAAAACAGATGCGAGCCACGAGGGGCTGCACAATGTCAGCGGCACGAAGGCCGGTTACAAAACATAAATTATCAAAAAATTTCAAACATGCCCATCATCATCTTGGGCAATAATCTCCCCATTCCTGACATACTTCAAGAAATGGATTCTGTCCGTACGGAACTCCACACCAGGATTCACCACTTTAAGTTGATCCACTGCGTTGTGAAAACCATGGCGGACAGCACCCACCAGGTTCCTTTCCAGTTCCTCAATCCTGTAGACCAGCGCAAGGCGAGCCCGCTCAGCTTTGTCTTCGGTTTTATCCTCGCCAGGAAAAGAAGCGTCATAAAGAGCATCTTCGAGAGCCTTCTTCTCCGCAGCAAACTGAGCACGAGCCTCTCTCAACTCGTCACTATAACGAGACGCCAAGTCCGACTTCTTCTTCAAGATAGCAATCATGTTGTCCTTCTCAGAATTTTCCGCCTTCGTAACCACCACCTTAGCTTCCATCTCAGCCATCTCACCCCTCTCACGGGTAAGGGCGTTAGAGCGCACCACATCCTCCATGGAAGAGTTGCTCATGTATACCGCAACTTCCAAAGCTCTCATCGTGCTGACTACTCCATCGGTTACTGCTCGGGACCGGCCAGCAACTCCTTAATCATGGATCGCCTTCAGCTCTGAATCGCTCAGATAAAGCGACACTTGGGGGCCAAAGCGGTCGGACTCGGACCACACCCTGGGAAGTTGTAACAGGCCTTCACCAGCTAAAGAAACACCCTTAGAAGGGACCAACGCTTGAGTTTGGACCTGCTTACCCTTGTTAAGAGGAACAATCCTTTTTCTTTTCTGAGGAGCCTCTTCTTCCTCCGTCGGGTCTTCAGACACATGAACGGGAAACCATGCATCCGCTGTTCAATCCCGCTGCTCACTTCGTTTCCTGCTGCTACTCTGTCCAGTAACCTTCTGGTTGGCCTTGTTCACCATGGAACGAATGTGGGACATCTTCCCTGCAGATAGAAGAGCAAGAAAATCGTTAGTAAAAAGCATAAGTCAGACAGAAGACAAAAAGCAACAAACCGGACCTACCTAAGAGACTCATAGGATCTTCGTAAAGCACTAACGAGCGGTTATCAATCAAGCGAGGCTTAGTAACCTGGTTTCCCCGTGAATCCAATACAGGGTTACCATCTTCATCAACCACCTCTGATCGAGAAAGCGAACCTACGAACTCAAGAATCCGGGCAAAACTTGTTTTGTTCTGATCAGTCAAAACAGCATAACTGAATCTATACATAGCAGGCTCATGCTTGAAGTGGTCTGGACTCAACCAAAAGTGAAAGTGCGGGACGCGCGCTAATACAACCCCAACATCCTCATGGGGGCGTTCTACCACCTTCAGAACGTTATTCAATGCAACCTCAGTCCGGGGTCTCACCAAAAAGAATCTATTCTGGAACTTCGTGGTCTCACTATTAAAGACCTCGAACAACGCCTTACGCTGACGAAAGGATACCCAGTTGTGACCGCCATCTTTATCCAATCCCTAGTGAATGGTAAAGATGACGAAGAACAGTTCCTTAGTAGCCGGAAGGCGTAGGAAGCGACAGAGCTGCTCGAAGGCTATCAAGTATTCAAAAGAGTCTGGACTCAGCCGAGAAGGGCATAGCTCTAGCCATTCGAAAACGCTCACTTGGAAAGAAGAAAAAGGGAGCCTAAAGCCCACCTCCTGGAAGACAGCCTCGTACATAGGAATGCGATTTGACGAAAAGCACGAACAAACCCTATCCGAAGAGGTGGGGAGGAGGACCTCCCAGTCTTCTTTCTTTCCAATTAAGCAACGCAGGATTCTCGCCACACCATCAGCCGAGAAAAGTGAAACCGGTTCTAGGGTTTCTCTCCCTATTCAAAAGTGCTCAGACACAACTCCACTTCCCTTACCTGAGTTACTCGCCATGATCAAACCTGAAAAGGAAAAAGCAAAGAGAGGATCAACCCAAAAGATCACACTCATCTCTCCTTCAAAACCAACAGGTCTGATCGACTCGAAAAAAAGAGGTTTTCAAAAGATTTTGATAACATGGCAGTAATTCAAACGGTTAAGTGGGCAACGATGAACGACCACGCATGGCAACAACTAGGCGTAACCCTAAAAAACTAAAGCCTGACACCAATGTTTTTCTAACAAAAATACGGAAAACAGACAGTAAATCCTGGAATTCCTTGCACACGGCGGAAGCCACCGTAACAAACGACAGAAACCACCGAGTCGGAGTAACTTCTACCCTAAAAAGCATGCATTTCTACGGTTTCATAAACAAGAAATTAAAGAAGCCAAGTATGAAATAAGGGAAAGATGAATCATCAAAGAATTACCTGTTACGATGGATGAACTGGACTGGAAGTGAGAAGTTGAAGACTCGGAAATGCTTCGCCTTTGAGGGAACTCTTGAAAAACTCTCTTAAGTTTCTGAGAAACGAAATACTGTAAAGGTTTCAAACAAACGTTTGAACTATTTATACTCATTTCGTAAATCCTCCCAAAGGTCGCGAGGCCCCAATCCGGTACAGCTCTTCACATGCAACTCTCCACTCAAATAGCGTGCCTCCGGTCCTGATTAAATCAAGTCATCCATCCAAGGGCTCTGATCACTCGTAGCGGTTCTCTAAACTTCAAGATCAAATCAACGGCACTGATGACACCTTGGAAACACAAACCAAGAACACTCTACAGGTTATAGGTACTCAAGTACTGCAATAGCCTTTACACGTGTCACTCGGAAACCAAAGGTCATGTCTCGTCAATCTTTCCCTTGAGACATGGGCATTAATTGCGAAATGACAATCAACTAAACTTCCAAACGAGGGAATCTTTCCTTCCGACCTAAGTCAACCGAGCACTCACATGCTGGACGTAGCCCACTGCATTGGCGAACTCGCTTGGTCAGGGAACAAGAGGGGTTCAGAGAACAGCGAGCGCGTCCACACACTTTCTCGCACAATCCTCACAACCCTCTTAACCACCAATGCAAACGGTTCCCATATTCAGAGACGTCTTCACATCCGTCAAACGAGATCGGCTTACTCCCGAGCAGAGAGCACATAAAAGCGAACTCCCTTTTCATGGCCAACTACGGACAACCAAAAATGCCCGCACTTAAGTCATCACTCCTCGACAGGAGCAACGACTTGGGGGGCTACTGTTCTGGACCGGCCAAAAGGACCTTTGGCCCATTTACTTAGGCCCAATACAATCCAAAGCCCAAACGCCATGTTTGGCACCATTACTTGCGACACACCCTTTTCCCACAAGGGAGTGCACGGAGCGAGCGAGACCGGTTCAAACGAACCACAACGTCTCTCTGCACGTTCCCGCTATAAACTCTTTGGCAGTTACACTTCCCACGATTTCGTAACCGCTGGAGCCAGGTGTGCCATTACAACGGCTCTGCAGCCCTCCACCTCTATAAATAGGGGACTTGTAGCAGTCCCCAAGGTAGAATCTAACTCTTCCTCTAAACCCTCACTCTCTGATCTCTACTGACTTGAGTGTCGGAGTGCCTGCAGGTACACACCCCCCATCCGCTCCAAGAAGGCATTCTAACGCATTCTACCACCATTCAAACCACCGCATTCAAAGCACCAACAATCACCTTCTGATCAGGAACGATCAGTTTGCATTATTATTTATTTGAAATTTTAGCTCCACATGTACCTAAAGTCTGGATCCTCCCCTGATTCCCAACAGAAAACTACGAAACAAAAATGTAGAATGAGTGAAAAGTGAAGATTGAATGAATGTTGAAGGATGCAAGACTATGTATAGTCGTAAAATGTATTAAACACACCAAAAACCGTTCAAACATTGCGTGTAATGCCACATGCCATATTCTTGAATGGTTCGGATTATAAAATGTGAAATGGATTCAGATTTTATAATTTGAACCATCCCACAATGTGTTAATAATAAGGTTTTGGTATGGTGCAGAACATATGAAATGAAATGACCTAGATACAAACATTGCATGTAAAACAATAGATTTTTATAATTGTTACTTTATAGTACATAAACACAATTAAAGAAGCCTAACATACTAACCCACTTAGGTTGGCCTGGTAGTATTGATTTGGGATCTGAGAGTGAGCTCCTCCTCAAGGTCTCAGTTACGATTCTCCCCAGTGTCAATTTGGGTGGACTAATTTAGCTTCTCCAAAATAAAATAAAAACTAACATACCATTGTTGAAATTATAAGATGAGTGATGATGAAAGGGAAGGTGTTCCAAGTGGTTGTTTCGAAGTTGATCTTGTTGTCTGCCAGTTGACATATTTCTATTGACATGACATCATCAAGTTTAAAACAACATCTTAGTGTTTAGATCTACCGGATAAGTGGTCATGGTTATTTGTGGTGTTTTACATCAAGTGAACCAACCACACTAATTTAAACAAGTTTTTGTGCATCGTCGACCATAAAAATTGTCGATGTAATGTGGACCACATGAAAAATCATGTACTTAACAATTTTGAATTATACAATTTAAAATGTTCATTGCCCTACAAAGTACTAGTTTTAACACAGTCTTAGACCAGTTTGGATTATATAATCCAAACTATTCTAGAGATTTTCTGGTTTATATAATTCGAACCAGCTCTGAATGTGACGGTGACTTAGTCAGCAAAGTTGGCTGGTTCAACACATGTCTTAATGCAGTTTTTGATTGGTTAGCAAGATTTGACCATGAAAGTTAAGTCTCCCTTGACTTCGTTACACTCTATGGTTGAATTCACCCCTATAAATATACCTTCTCATTCTTCACAAATTTTCATTCCATCTCATATTCTCTTATTCTCTTTTATAATTTCTGTTGATAACCTATACAAATGTTGGTTATTACCTTCGTTTTTGCCTCTAAATCAAGTATCTTTTAAGTGATTGCATGGCCTTTTTCTCATCCTCTGTGTCAATTTAGTTGTTTTGTTTTGTCGGTTCCCTTTGCTAAGTTTAAGCATGATATTTGAATATTTCACTTGTTTTGAGTATGTTTAATGATGTGGGACTTAAGGCAATTAAAAGGCTAGTCATGAGTAGCATCAAAGCGGATGAATACATGATGTTTTAGAGTCCATTGAAGGATGTGTGCTGAAATTTCATGAAAGCTTAACCTGGCTTATGTGCAGTAGTTTGATCATTTATCGAGTTGTATATGTTTAAATGAAGTTCAACGAAATACAAATAAAAGCTAACATTCATATCTACAACTTTCCTAAAGACACCTAAACTCAATTCAGAACAGAAAGGGGTGGAAATGGCACATAAGTGGGCGCTAGGCGCCAGAGAAAACCATCATCAAATGCTAGCTCCCTGTAACTAGGCGCTAGGCGTTATAGTAGAAGTGCAACACCTCATGTCGGGTCCGTTATACTATAAATATGTTTTTTAGCATGTTGGAGTGATCTTTGAATCAATTTGGAGTTTAGAAACATGTGCCATAAAAGAGAAAACACAGAGGAGATTGTTCCCAACACCATTGAAGGAGATTTCTCAATAATCGTTCATAGGTTCTTCTTGTAATTCATTCTTAATGTCTTTCTCTCGTTTATTTGTTATGAGTAACTAAACCCTCCGTTGTCGGGGATGAGTAGAATTAGATGAATACTTTTGTTATTTGATTTGATCTTGGATTATCGGTGAAACTTATTGAAATATTTTTAGGACGATCGAAAGAACATGAAAACATGATGTTGAAGGTCACAAGATAAATAAGAGTATTGAAACGAGAGAACTTGAGGTATGAATAACGTTGCACATGGTTGTTGATGCCTTTGACAACAACGTTTATATGGTTTCTTGGCAGCATCGTTGACGAGACTCTCGGGTCCATGAAAGTGACGTAAAACGACGTGGTTGTTACTATGGTAGAATCTGATTTGGGGTGTGGCCAGGTTAGTTTTACGGGGCCCACAGTGGGCGCCAAATATACTTGCGGTGAGTATAATATCGATAACTAGGGTTTAGTATCTGTCTAGATCATGTCTTGGGAATGATCTCAACGGAGCATGTATAGCCCTTCTTGAGCTTGTATTTTCGTGACTTAGACCCTAAGTCACGTTTTCTATGCAGAACGCACGCTCTAGATGCTTCAAGAAACCCATGATGGCATTTTTTGGGTTGGTGTTTTGCATACGGCACCTTGTAATTGTTTCCCTTTGTTCCTGCTTGGTGTGTCTTACACCAGCTCGACTTAATAAAGTTGGTTGTTAAAAAGAAAAAAAAGAAAAAAAACCATAATGGCGGTGGCAAGATTTTAGGAATGGGGGTGCGTCCCTAGGCCATTAAACCTTGTGAAAGAATACTGGGCTCTTAATAGAATATTGATGATCCATCATCTATTTAATAAAAAAAATGATATTTATATAATATATTTTTTGTGACAACTCTCTATACTTACGTTATGTTTATATTTGCTCTCTCTCTACTGTTTTTGTTCAAGAAAAAATAAATATTGTTCATTTCTTAATAATAAGCAAGAGAAAATGAAGTTTTGGCTATGACAATGAAAAAGGGAACATGGAACCACGTCAACCAAGTCAAACACTAACAAAGTCGCAGTCACGCTTGTTCTTTCTTTCTTTCTTTCATGTGTGACTTTGTCTTTGATTGTATTTGGTTGGTTCATTCAGTAAACCTGCACATCTCCATGTGGCATATGATTCGATTCGTAACCATATCAAAATATGATGTGTTTGTGTCTGCCAGCAATATCATGGTCCCCTTGCTTGCATAGAGCCAGCTACAACTAAGCCGGCACCACATCACACTCGTGTGTGTGCTGTTTATAATTTTGATGATCAGTTCTGAGATTCCATATTACAAAGGCCACGTTATGTTAAGATCACACGCTTTGGTATTCTGACACAACACTAACTTAAGACTTGGTACCACGTACGGAGAGAGGATCCCATTTGCTTCATTTTCTCCAACCACTACCAACTCTCTTTTCTTTTCTTTCATTTTTTAAATGGCTTAACTGTACTTTTTTTTTTGTTGAATTTTATGCGTAATTTTCATCATCCTATTTTTTCAAGGAGAATGCTAACCATTGTCCTTGGGGCATTGGATAATGAGATAAAAATTGAAATATAGTATTGGAAAATTGTGAAAAGTTAAAATGTTGTTGAAACCAACGCAAACATGCTACTTTTGGTTTCTTTAACTATTGTCCTATGGCAATGGTTAGCAAGACCCTTTTTTCAATTGTGGACTTTGTATTTTTTTTTTCTTTTCTAACAATTTTAGTCTTTTACCTTAGTTAGCCGATGCATTTAGTCGAATAAGACTTGATTGTTGTTGTTTATGAAGTCATTTTTCTTAATTCTAATATGGTAGCCAAAATCTTTTTTTTTTTCCAATTCATTTTCTGATATGGCACATCATAAAAAATATTGTAAATGTTGGAGTGTAAAATTGTTTCAAAATAATAGAAGGTTCAAAATTGCGCAATTGAAAAAATTAAGGGAATAAATAAAAGGACACTGAGCTTTTTAACATCAATGAACAAATTGCTTCAAAGGCTACTACTAGACCAAAGTCGCCGTGTAATTAACTCAAATATACAAGTAAATATTTTTTTTAGATAGACGAAATGGTAATAATTATTGAAAGCTCATACACTATAGTGAAGGAGGCAGAGTTCGAACCCAATCATAGTATTTAGTCTGATAATTTTGGCATTTTTACCGGTTAATCTAAGTGTTGTGGGTTATTATGTGTATTTGTATATTACATGACAAAATATTATTCTCTCCTTCGTTTGCAGAAATATTGTGGACTCCCTCAGAAAAATCAGTTCATTTAAAATCAAATTTTGATATATCAAATGGATTTGAACTTTCATATAGTACTATATTGGTTGATTCAAATCAGTTCCTTATTATATCCGATCAATTCCGTAGAAAACTACATATACTTAGGCTTCGTTTGGCCCAGCTTTTTTCAAGCATAGAAGCTACTTTACGCTTAAAGTAAAAAATAAGTGCTTTAGAATTAAAGTTAAAGTTGTTTGGTAAATTAATTTGGTTGTTGCTAGAAGCTAACTTTAAAAGTGAAAAATATTTGGTAAATAAATGTTTTAAAAACTTGGTCTTATAATACATAATTATTATGTAACCAAAACAAAAAATAATACATAATTATTAAAGAGTAAAATATTTTAAAATTAAAACATTTTTTTCGATGACTAATTTTAAAATTTGAAACATAGCTTCTTTAAAAAAACATATTAACTTTTAGTAGTAATTTTTTACAGATGTGTAGTTGTGCTAATTATTATTTTGAGGGTAAAAATAATTGTTCTACTTTTATTTTTTAGAAGAATTTTTTTATTGTTTATGCATGAAGTTTTGTCCTACAATTCATAATGTCCAGGTTTTATTATATAAATTTCAAACTATTTAAGTAAAAAAAAACTATAAACTATATGAACGATTAATATGCATGTGTCCAGTAAAACAAAGAAAAAATAATATGCATATGACACAAAAAGAAAAATTAATATTCTAAAAAAAACAAGAAGAAAAATTAATATGCATGTGACGAAATAAAAAGGTGAGTGATATATATTGCTGAAATGTTTGTCAAAAAAAAAATATACATATATATTGCTGAAATGTAAGATCATCAGCCTGCGGGAATCAAATAGTGGTCTGGCTACAAAAAGCTCGCATATGCTTGCCAAAAGTTCCTTTCAACAGCTTGTTAGGAAGCGCTAATCTGCATGTTTTTCTTTGCGTTCTTTAAGCTACTTTTTCTATCAAGGGCTTCTAATGAAAACTGTTTGGCCCAGCTTCTTCTCTTAAGGAGAAGAAAAGTCTAAAATAAGCTAGGCCAAACACTACCTTAATGACAAAGTTTTATGAATACTTTTTTTTTAAGGAAGTTTTATGAATACATAAAAGTCAATTTGGATAAGCTTAGACAAATTGGTGCTTGAAATGTCAAGATATCTAGATATTAATTTACTAAAAAAAATATATTTAAGATCGAAATAGCAAAATTTATATTAAACATTTGCCACTATGTGGAATGCTATGGTCATTTCATGGAAGGTAAATGGAAAAATCAGTGTCTACATCCATTCTCCCCCTCCACAAGATACCCATACATACACATAAAATTTACAACTTCATAACAATTGGGATTTTTTTTTCTATAATAATGATCAAAATATTGGGGGGGGCCATTGATCAAATATTAATTTATTGACTCTCACTTTCCATTTGTCAGAGCAGGATTCATCTAACCCTTGCTCCAACTTGGCCCAACAAATATATTCATATTTTTCCTTTTTCTTTCTCCTCTTTTTCCTTTTAAACTATCCCTCATGCTTATGTGTATATATACAATTCTCTTTTTGCTTTCTTTCTAACTACTCTTCAATTTCGACTTTGATAAACCCTTCTTATTCCTTTTTCTTTTTTAGCATCTATTTGATTCTCAATGGAAAACAAGCTCAGAAACCCTAATTATACATGCATATCAAATTCAAACCAACCTAATTTCCTAGATATGCATAAAGATTCCCACAAAATATCAAAAATGAAACCTAAGATACGAATAATTCACATATATGCACCCGAGATCATCAAAACTGATGCTGAGAATTTTAGGGAACTTGTTCAGAAGTTAACTGGGAAACCAAGTGAAAACAAAAATTATTTCAAGAAGAAGACAAGGGTAATAGTAGAAGGATCAAAAAATGAAGGAGAATCTTCAAAGAGCACTACAAGCAGTGGTAGTGGTTTATCATCAGAGGATTGTTCAAGAATGATAAGAATAAAAAATGAGGTGAGTAATAATGGTGGTTTTTGGGGATTGGATCTGACAATGGATAAAGTCAAAGAAGAAGTAGGTGGTGATGAGAGATGTGGTGGGTACTTAGGTGGGTTTTCAGATTTGGAAGGGTTTATTTCTGAGATTAATGGTGGATTTCCTTTGTTTCCCTTGGATCATGCCACTCACAATATGCAAGGGTTTGAACAATATCAACTACTATAGGATATAATATAAATATTTAGACACAAATGTATGCCTATTAGATATATATAGATCTATTAATTTTCTTCATTTATACGTCTGCTTTATTATAAAATGTTTTGGATTTCTTATATAGAATCACTCATCAGTTTCATGTTAATCTCTCATTCAAAATTTATTGTCCTTGATATGCATGTGTTTTCACTTCTATACTCTTGAGACACCAGAACTACCAGCATCTAGTCCATGTGATAATTAGCACCGAAGCATTTTAAGTTTTAGGATACCGAATTCAATTCCTACTTAACTAAAATGTACCGAAATCAAGTTTTTTATTTTATTTTTTATGACAAAATCTTAATCAAATGGTTAATGATTTTTAGTTAATGTTAAATCGTTTGAAAAAATTTGAATTCAAATTCAACATTTCTAAATAAAACTTTACTAACCTTAGAGACGAACTCCAAGTTCCTTCTGTGCACCACCTAAAGTTTGGACTCAAAAAAAAGTTTACATCTTTATAAAATAATTTTGTATAAGCCATAAGCTGAACTTTTTATTACACAGAAACACTTGTTTGGTCACAAGCATAAATATGTGTCATTTAGACACACACACATAAAAAAGAAAAATATGAAAGAGAAAGGAATTAAAAAATATATCTTTTTGAAATAATTAAATGATATATATTTTAATGAGTGTGTGCCTAAGTGATTTTGATTTGGTGTTGTGTTCATATAAGTATTTCTCTTTATTACATGTTTATAGTGCCACCTACTCGATCCGACCAATTTAGTTTATTTGGCCACATTGATTCTATTTTTAATCACATTGGAAAATATTATTCGTGAAATTCTATGTGTTATCCTCTTGAGTTTGCTGTAGAATCTTAGATTAAGAGAAATATCTGACTTTTTCTTTATTTTATTTTGTTGTATAATTAAAGATCGGAGTTAAATGGGATCAAAATTGCTTGCAGTCAAAACCTGCATGGAGTGATAAAGATCGGATGATTCAAATTTTAAGATATTATTTTGTTATATATATTATAATTAAAATCAATTTTAAATTTGTATTGTTGAATCAAAATTGTTCGATCCGACGGCCAAAGATCTTCCAATTGCATAGTTGGATATAATTTTGACTACATACAATTGCTGCTCCCGGCAATGCGTTATGTAACTCTTAGTCCTCTAAATATAGTTCAATATTGGAGAGGATTTGTTTCTTTCTAATTTGGAAGTGGTAACTTGTTTTACTCATTTCCTAATTAATATTCCAAGGATAATTGTTTTGGAAAAAAATCATTTGGAGAACAAGACAAGAACATGCAAGAAGACAAATAAACATGTGGCATATGTGTTTATGTTTATTTTTATATTTGCTTTTCGTGCAAGTATAATGATATTTTTGCTCCAAATGCATGTTTTTTCCCCAAGTCATGTATTAGTGGCACAAGACAGAGAATACAAGGAAAATATTTATATTTTAAGATTATTGGTATACTCTACTTGTTTGAGAAAATTAAAAAAAAAATTAAGCATGTTATAAACTTTTTGTACAATTTTCTTATAATATAATGCATATATACTTCTGCAAAGCTATCTATTCGAGTTTATTAATTTATCTCTAATCCAAAGCATCCATATCTTACCGTACCCAAGTTGGAATACTCTATTAGAATTCGAAACAGTACCTGGGGACTGGGGTTTTAAAATTGAAAAGGACCACTAATGGCTAGGTTAAATATAACTTCAACCTTAAAAGCCTTTTTAATTAACATATATAAGCATATATATTACACAGAATACCAAAGCCTTTTTTTGATTTGATGGGATGTTTTAGATTAAAATATATCCTTTCTATATTTCGAGGGCTTTGATTAATTTCATAATGAGAAATTTTTGGCGGACAATCAGAGGTGTAGGCTGGGTAAATGTGATAGGTTGGTGATGTAATATGAAGAGATACATAGAAAAATTAATGTGTTTAACGAGTGTTAAAAAATAAGGGTGTATAAGTATCATTTTTTTTTGGAGAGAATTTTTTTTTTTGTTTCACTCAAAAAAGTATTTTTCTTTTATTTTTTTCATTTAGAAACTATAGTTGATTCAAGATATAGGACCGTATTGTTACAAGTTTTATGATGTTTTTGAAAAATAAAATAAAAAAATTATTCGTGAATGCAAGGCAAGCAAGTGAGAAGTTTCGCAACTAACATTTTTTTTCAATGACTAAATCAATCCTCTTAATCACAAGTTCACAACATACGTAACATTGATATGCATGATCTTTTGGATTCTTTTTAGAAAGTCGACAGTCAGGGATGACTTCACATACACTAGTATGTAGGCCTTGACCCTCACTACTTCAATAAAAAAATAAAAAAAATAAAAAAACATATGTGCACTATGGAGCAAAAAGAGGGAATGGTACTCAAGTTTGACTATGTCATTAAGACCCGCATATAAATTATAAAACAAATATATCCAATTAATAATTGTTAGGCAAATGTCGTCTTCTGGATTTGAATATCCGAGATCCTCGACTTGTGTGTAAATTTTCAAGTGGTTAATTTTACTTCGTCAATCTACCAAAAAAAGATAAAAATTAATTATACTTATCTTTACCTAATCAACAATTTACATAATGAGAACCCTGATTTCAGCCAAAAAAAGAAAATGAGAATCCCCAAATTTCTCAATTATAAAGAGAAGAAACATCAACACGGTCACACACAAAACCATAAGCTTTGATTTTCCTATCAATTTTTTGATTTTTATTGACATTGAAAATGATAAAATCACAGGAAAAACTATAGAGAATAGTTATGGTGTATTTTGATTTTTTTAATATTTAAATATATACATATTTTACTTATGCGCAAAATTATACATATGTTACCTAGATTGATTAAAATTCATGGGTTTATCCTTGTCAACAAATCTCTGGTGTTAGGAAGCCAAACGTGTCAAATAGTAAATGGTATAAAAGCATGTTGATTGTGAGGACTTGCTTTCTCATGTTTGGTCACTTTGCTTGATGCAGTTTTGAGGGTTGTTTGTCCCACTATTAAAGCTCTGATCCTTAATTTCATAAGTGGAGAAACCCCGGTAAAGTTCATACATGCATGTTGCCCAACCCACCTGTACACATGAACATCCCTTGGCCTAAGTGCTGACCTTTCATCTTGTGGGTTAGACAAAAAGTTCACAGACGCCCATTTCTTCACAAATACTCCTTATGATGAATTGCATGCTCCCCAAAGATATTCAGATAAGCCTTACAACAAACATATTACATCTTATCAATAGAAAATAATGGAATCATACGGTGATATCTAAGGATAGTATAGGTATTTTGCGTGTTCCCCAAAAGTATCACTATTATTAACTAATTTAGGTTACATATAAGAAGCATCAAGAGGTATTTTCGCAATTTTAACCAATTCATTTAAAAAGTACCAAGGGTTATTATTGTTAACTAATTTAGGTTATAAATAAATAAATAAATACTCAAGATCTCTTAGATAAGATGACACATATATCTTCTAGCTTAACCAATATCTCGGGTTTGATCTCAAGTTTAGTAATGCAACAACGTTTAATATTATAGGGAGAGTTTGTCATCCATCTGAATATCACAAGACTCGAGAGATTAGTTTCTACCACCGCACACGAAGTTACCAAGTTTACACACAAAAAATATTCAAATATATTATTGCTAAAATAAATAAATTAAACTAATAGTTAACATGAAGATTTCTTATGATGAATTTGAACAAGAAAAATTATATATGTACAACCATTTTTAAAGACAACTTTTGGTATAACTTTTTTCCCTCTTCTTTAGTAAGCAAGACAATAGAGAGATAGAATAAGAACACAATACAAGTATGAGAGGAAGAGTAATCTCAAAATAGTTGTATAAATATCATTTCTCTTTGAACAATATATACTCATTGAATATCCCGCGTTGTGTTGTCGGGCCAACCCACTTTCTATTTCACTAGAAATTATCAAGCCCAACATCATACAGGTACAGCGGGGCGAACGAACGAAAAAGTTTCTGTTGTTCGATTTAACTAGTAAAAGATCTTTGTGAGTGCACAAGTTACGTAACAAAGCGGTAATTATATAAAAAAAACAATTATATTGTTAATATTTTGAAATGTTTAAAGATATTAAATAAAAAAATTCAACATTAGTGTAATGTTTCTATTAAAAAAAATCTTTTATATGCAACTATTCGTTAAATATTTGCATCGCATCTGTTGCAAACTTTATTTGCTTATATTTGTGCAACAAAATTTGTATGTACTGATATGAGAAGTTCGATACGATAAAATTTTGAAAACTCATAAATATTATTAAAATATCAACATTAATGTAGTGTTTCTGATAATGTTTTTTTATATCTATGGAAGCAAATTTTTATGTATTGATATAAGAAAGTTGATATGATAAAATTTTGAAAAACTCATGACTATTTTCCAAATATCAACATTAATGTGGTGTTTCTGATAATATTTTTTTATTTTATATGCAAAACACCGTTAAATATTTGTACCGTACTCGTTGCAGATTTTATGTGCTTATATTTATGTTATAATACATTGTTTTTTCTAATTATTTAATAGCAAAATGACCATGAAGGCCACTAAAGTAGTGAAATTAAAAGTCTAATCGATAACATTTTAGACAATTTGGTGAACATATATACATATTTTTTTGTCTTAGATGAAGTGGTAAACCACCGAAATAAACTCACACACAACTGCGAGTATATTTTAATATACTAGTAACTAGTAAATAATAGCTTAGTAGAATTTTTAAAGAAGTTTGTTACCGATTTTTTTAATAATATTCAGTTGCTCCATTTTTTGTGAAACAGACAAATAAATTGCGCGTATTTCCACTATAACCGTTTTCTTTTTTAGTTTGTTATCGATTTTTAAAGACTATGCATCAGAAGTACCCATATAGCCAATTAAATTAGAAACATTAAGATATTAGCGGAGGACAATTAGTAAACTTGTTGGACATTAATTTTAAGATATTAGTAGTAGATACCAAAATTAAGAAGACAATGTAGTGTTTTTTTTGTCAATGTAGTGTTTTTTTAGGGGAGGTGAATGTAGTGTTGTTCCAGTACATAAGTACCTCGGATATAAACTAGTCTATAATTATAACCATTAAAAAATATATTACTTCACACCATATACCTTGAAATATTACAAATTGCATTCTTAAATAACAAATCGATAACATTGGAATAACAATTTTCCTTAAAAAAAAAACAATTTAAAATTTAAAATAGACAATTTATTGACCATTGTCCCTTGAGTAATTTGTTCCACCCTATTGTAAACGTGTTATACAAATATGTTTTGCTCATGTGATTTTTTTAATTCATTTTTTATTACTCATGGTGTGTTTGTTTCAAGTTTACCAAATTTATTCTTAGGAATAACATTCCTTGGAATATAAAGATGGAAAATTTATTCCAAGATATTTAGAAAAAAGATGTTTGGTTAACATCATAATATTCCAAGGAACCTTAAAAATAGGGTTTATAATAGGTAATTACACATAATTTTATTCCCATCTTCAATGAGAACTTTATTCCCACCTTTTTCATTGGGAAAACTTTTCTATTCCCAGGAACATTTTATACTCGGGAATAAAAATTTAGTAAACTTGTAACAAACATAAGCTTATGCATTTTTATGATTTTATTTTCAGGAATGTACAAATATAACTTGAAACAAACACATCCTAAGTAATATGTTGTGCCTTCAAGCGTGCAAGATGGGCTAACTTGGATGGCTAAATTAAGAGATTTACTTCTCACACTCTATGGCTTTCCTCGCGCGCCCTATTTTTTTTCAAAATTATCCCTGGTCCGGATTTTGTTTTTCGGATTGAATTGTTATAATTTTCCGGATTTATCCGAATTTTAAAATCTGAAATGTCCTTTTTCCAGAACTTTTTCATTTTTAAGCTTTGAGATTCGTAAATAAATACAAAAAAACATATAAAACAGAAATAAAAAGATAAAAACAACTCATTTCATTGATATTTGAATAATACATTACAATAATGTTGAAGCTTTTTAAGCTTTTTACATAAGAACCTAAAACTATTCCTAATCTTATTACATAAGAACCTAAAACTATTTCTAGGGGGTAAGTTATACTAGTGGCTCCGGCTGATAGGACATACCAGTAGCTTCACTGTTGGTGGGGAGACAAAGGGGGCATAGAGACCATGGTGGTCAAACTTACGCCCAAATAGACCAACCTCACACCCAGACTGACCCCTTCCCTATTGACCGATCATATGACCCCGATGGATTTTCAAAGAGGCCTCTTTCTATGAAAGGCCAACGATGAAAACATATCATTGTAGAAGAGGAGGAGAGGGTGTGAGAGGTTTGTGTGAGAAATGGTGGGGGAGATGGATGGTATTTATAGGAAGGGAGGGTTGGATAACCATTAATGGTAGTCAAAAAACGTGTAAAAAACACGTTTTATAAAGCTGACCACCGTCCAAAATGTTTGCAAAACGTTTTCTTTGTGGTGCAGACCACCGGCCAAAACTTCTGGTGCAGTCTGGAATATATAATCCGGATTACACATGAATTCCAGATTTTATATTCCGGAAAAATACCATTATGGCGTGAACCATATGGAAACTTGGGACTTTGTTTATGGTGAGTGTCGGTTCGGATTTTAGAATCCGGATTGCTTCAGCATTGGATTCTTTTGTGTGGCCCACATTGCACCGACAATTTTTGTGGTCAACAACGCCCAGATACCTGTATAAATAGGGGTCCCTGTTTTCATTACAAGTAAACTACACTAGAAAAAAAAATCATGAAATTCACTGGCTTTGATCCGAGCACCAAGCTAGCGGCAGTCTACTACAACGGTGGAACACCACCCCATCTGTTTAGGATTCACAACGATGTCACCCTCTCCGGGCTGAAGGATGAGCTGGATCAAATCAACCGTCAACTCAACCACAGAGACACGAGGAGGGTGGTCGGTGTTGAATATCGATGTCCATTGTCCAACTCAGCCGGATCTCTTCGGTTCAGCCGGATAAAACTCACGAACGACGACGACGTGAGAACCTTGTTCTCTGTCTTTGGTCAGCACAGTACTAGAGGATCGATCTAGTTCGACGCTTCGTTGGTTAGATCTGCTGAACAAATTCTGAAAAGTTTGCACCGGCCCAGGAACTACGAAGAGATCCGGGCTCTGCTGGAGGGACCAGAGGAGGAAGAAGTTAGTTTAGATGATCGATGATAATGTACTATGTTTTAATTAATCGCGTGTTTTATGTTGTTTAATTGCGTGTTAGTTATGTGTTGCATTATGTTTTGAATAATATATATATTATTTAAACTTTCATTATGTTTTAATTTACGTTAAAGATGTTCATTTAATCGATAAAATAACCAAAGCTGTGCAGTCTGGATTATGAAATCCGGATTAACATAGGGCGTAAGTGTATTCTAGAATACGAAATCTAGAATACTTCATCATAGGATTCTTTTGTATGGACCACATTGCACCAAGAGTTTATGTGGAACACGTTTTATTTGACTGTAATTAAGACCTATGACTTATTTAAGGCTATAAAAAGGCTTGGATCTTCAACATTTTCCTTCGTTCTTCTTCACCTCCTTTCTTACATTTTCTTCAAAAAAAATAGTTTTTTAGGTAGCTTTTAGGAGTGTTTGTAGTGTCATGGTCATTGTTGACCACTCATACGACCTCTGCAATTGCATTGAAGCTTATGCGGGTCGTATACCGGTCAACAAAAACCCTTGACATCAAGGAAAGACACAAAATATTCATATCGTATTTGTTCGAATTTTATTTTCCAAAAACACTAACAATCTGGTTTGGAAAACGAAATCCGAACCAGAGATATTATTGAAATTTTTGCAGGGCGCGCGAGAAGGCAACAGAGTGGAAAAAGTAAAGCTTCTAAATTAATCTCATGTTCGGGTCATATGAAAGAAAGATATGGGATGTTTTTTTTGCCCCCACAAATATGCAAAGTGTTCGGTAAATAACTTACGAACAACATATTTTTGTTTTTAAAGACTTTGGGATATAACTCATGAAGGTTATTTTTAATAGGAGGCCAAAAAGCAAT
>Ga0315913_1002778_pt1 | contig 20773 bp, 10 predicted proteins | sample MpolsnodulesMG_FD_207736 | JGI IMG/M metagenome (GOLD analysis project Ga0315913, IMG submission 207736) | Medicago polymorpha root nodule microbial communities from Los Angeles, California, United States - small nodules | ecosystem: Host-associated > Plants > Roots > Nodule | place: USA... | reverse complement strand
GTGCTGCGAAAATGCCTGCAAACATTTATATGTTACATGAATCAAATATTTTATAAATATATTTTTCAAGTCGGGCCACAGATGACAGCATGAAACACAAACATCATATGAAGCTATTTGAAATTCTGTAAATATTCTGTTGCAACAAATACAATAATTAAGATCTGATTTAAGATAATTTTATCCCTGTAAGTGAGCACATTGAGAGTTGATCTCTCAAGCATTAGGAACCCGAATTCAAAGAAAATAAATAAACTGTATTATTGAATTGGAGATAGATATAACCCCTGTAACCCCAGAGCAAAAGCTCCTCAGAGAAGAGACATTTCTCTCTCTGCTCAAACCCTAAGGTTCTAACTGGACAAATGATCAAAGATATCCCTTACTCTCTTTTCTCATTCCTTTATATAACTAACTCCACTTTCTTTCTCTCATGTAACTAACTCTCCCCCTAAGTGGGCCTTGAACAATTGGGCTTATGTGTACATAATAGATCCTATCAGTTTCATATTCAACTTGGCACAAGAGTTCATATCATGTGGAGCGGACAAACATTTAGGGGTACAAGTCAGAAACCCTAAAAGTCCCAAGTCCTAACAGAAACTCTACTAGCTGGTAGTCCTGTCGACCAACCACCATCAGTATGTGGCTGCTGCCACTAGTTTAAGAGACCTCTCGACCCATTTCCGTTATGTGCACTTCCCGGGTCTTCGATTGAAAGTTCATGTCCTCTAGTCATGAGTTTTGTGCATTCATCATAGTTCCCCTAAATTCATCATTTATATGTGCCTTCATCAATTCTGCACAGCCTCTGGCCTGCATTGCCTCTACTCAAGCCACACCTTTGCTTTTACTATCGTTGAACTTTGTTCACTTTAAGTCAATGTCTCCTTTTAAATAAACTTCAAATAGTTAACACACTCGCACTTTTGATTGTTGTAACCTATATTGTTAATTCTTTTGTATACAAGACCGGAGTGTAGGGAACATGATTAACACGCGATATGAACCACATGGTCTCTACTATTTCTAGTACCCTCCTTCCTATGTATGCACTTCTAGTAACACCCTAATTCATAAACACTCCCAATTTAGATCAATATCCATAATTTTAATTTAACATGCAAGGAACATACTAAAACAGACAAATTCCCTCTTTTATGAATTCATAAAGAAATAATCTTCAACCAAAGTCCTAACAACTTCAAGTGGAATTAATTAGAATTTTCCATTGCACAACAAACATCAAAGATTCATGTTAAATGATGGGAAAAAAAGTCATTCCACTTTTCGATAGTTTTAGATATGTATAGTTTTTGACATATTGATGGATGTTGTATTGTATTATAAAAAAATCATTATATTTTTTCTAAGTAATAGAGGTGTCATATCCAACACAAATTCCCATATCCATGCATTATAGACAATCCCAAATTCTAGTGAATACTTTTGTACACCCATTATAATCAATGTTGTGAGAAAATAAATTGTAGTTAAAATTTAAAAGGGGGAAATATGCTTATTACTGAAAAACAACAGACTTACATAGAATGCATCCTGCATGGGCCATCCACCACGCAGCCTAGATATATCCTTCGTTACTATATCCTTTCCAGCAGTAGCCATGACTTCGTCAAAAACAGTTTTTGCACTAGTACTTTCGGCCAAACAAGCAATCTTTTTATATAGTAAAGGATAACCAGAGACAAACAGCTAGAAAGAGCTGGGCTGGGGTAAATGATTTTCACTTAATACGAACTTAGTTGTTCTGACAAGTTAAAATAATGGCAAAAAAAGAGACTCAATGTTTTATAAAGAACTGTGATTTTGTTGATATTTAGGTACAGTATGGAATCTAAGATTTTAGGAAAAAAAGGATACAGCGCCAAGAGTTTCCACACGCAAATGCTTATCAGTTGCATGCACAGTGGCAGAGATCAATGACTGTGTTGTCCTGTATTACATTAAATGTCACTAACTTAACGCTGAAAATTTATCAGGTAAAAGTATGGTATAACCAAAGGTAGTTTCTCCAGTAACACAACATTGGTACATAAACTATGCTTTAAACCTTGAGATATCAATCTCTGTCAGTTCACTCCCTCTCCTTGTAACAAACTCAACAACAGCTTGAATAGCTCCTTCAGCTGACTGTTTGATCTTATCACATATAGCTACTGAGCAACCATGAAGCATAGCAACCAGCTGTATGCAAATGTCACCAAAGTTGTTAAATATAATTTGCAGACACATATAGGGAGAGTAAGAAAATTTTATTTTATTGTCAAAAAAAGAAGAAAAAAAATATGAGAGTAAGAAAGATAATTGCCTCATCTCTTGTCAACAGAATGCAGAGGGAGGAAATAATCCTGTTGAAAACTTCTGATGGATCAATAGAGGTATCCTGTATACACACACACACACCACACATCAAAAATATTAGAATATCTGAACAAAGCATCATTATCATATAATATATAAAAATAAATAAAAAAGGTTAGAGTATCTTAGGTTATCTAATAATATTGGTTTCCATATTTTCTTATATATCATAATTGGTTTTCTTATTTAATTAGGATTAGTTGGTATAAACAAGAATAATAAATGGTGCTTTGTCTTTTGTATTAACATTAACATCCAACACATTACTTGCATCAACATAACATCGATATAAAGTCACTATTACAAGTATTTCTTTACTTCTCCCTCTATACCTATAGGACTAAATCCAACTTTAAAAAAAACCAAATACACCTAGGTCTTAACTTTTTGGCTTAAATATACTTTTGGTCCCTCAAAATATGATTTTTTTAATTTGTCCCATTTTAAATTTTATTCATTCTTAGCCCTGCATCTAACAAAAAATGTGTTTGTAGTCCTATCCCTCACCAGGGACTAAACAAAGTTTTTAAGGGAAATAGAGAATGATGTCAGAAATTGTCCCATTTTCTAGGACCAAAATCTTATTAGTACCCTTTGCTTCATCAGCAGCTTAAATGCAAGAAAGGCAGAAACAATGAGATCAATGAACTCACATTCCTCAGCATGGCTATTACATCTTCAAGAGAAGACAAAGCACGGTACGACAATTCTATATCTTCAGCAGATATAGACAAACCAGGCGGTTTTGGAAGAGAAAGAGAAATGCTGAAGAGTTGATCAAGAATCTGCACAACATAACCATTAAATGGACTATTTCAGAATAAGAGAAAATTTCCTCTTTGAAGTGAAACTTAAGAACATGTATTTTGTAAAACTTATAATATTTCATAAAACTACACAAGTACTTACTTGAGCTGATATTTTTCGGACTTCAGAATTTGTGTCTGCACAACGTGGAAGATACATTATTACCCTATCTCCCAAGCACAAAGCTTCACGATTTGGCAATACAAATGCAGCTGGAAGTTGAAAACCAAAATAAATTATTTTCCATTTGGGCGTCAAATATTGGCAATAAGGTTTATACCTATGACCTTATGCAAACTACCCATACCCTTAATCAGTACCCCAACCCAACTGGCATACCGTTATATCTACTGTAGTATAATTAAAAAAAAAATAATTGAAAGTTCTCTGATGGAACATATTTACATGGTAGCTTAGAAAAATTCCCATATAGTGTGCGGTCAATTTGCTTGGTGTGTGCAGAATTCCCATGGCTTCCCAGTGCGCAATAGCCGCTAACACAAACCATCCGAAACTTGAGAAGCATCTCATGGACTGCAAGGCAACCTCTTTTCCTCTGATATTCAACAGGGGAAGAGACAAATTGATCAATTTGCCTCAGGATAAGCATTAGCAGCTCTGCTCGACTTCTTCCATCCTCTCCACTAAATATTATGTATTTACTAATTAGTACAGGTGAAAGAAAAAAAAACACCTTTACAGGTTATACACACAGGATGCCGTGATAGAAAGCTCAAAAAAATTTAATAAATTAATTGAGTAATGGGTGTATTTAGAAAGAGAAAGATGAAGGATAGAATATTATATTTATAATAAGCAAACAATGAATTGCAAAAGTTATGGCCCAGAATGCAAATACGAACCAAAGAGCAACAATTCTTTTTTTGAAAATAAAAAATAATCATTTGACAAGAGCAATGGAAATAAAGACAAAACTTAAGCAGAATAATATGACGTTTTTAAATAAATTACCCAGTGAGAAGAATTGCACATAAAAGAGAGATCAGGTTGTCTATAAGGGGAGTAACAACTTCAACTGGATCATTTTGTATCGCAAAGAACCCTAATGTGGCCTGTCAAATTCACCAGAAAACTTAGATAGCTGAAAATTTGTAAATACATTCAACAGCTAAATAAAAGCTCATACCTTCATCACATAGTTTCTGGTTTCAACCGTTAGTTTTGGCTCTACAGTGACCAATGTAGTGCAGGCACTTATCGCAAGAGCCTCAATATTAAAAAAATCAAAAGTTAAATATTATCAGCATAAATTGACAGGTGACTTCACCTTAAACACAAGTACTCATTTTGCAACATTTTATATACCTGAGTACGCAAGAGTTCATTGTAATCAACAAAACCATCATTATCATCACGCCCCATCAAAGTTAAAATATAATCAAGCAATTGGTCCCTTCTTTTCAATGGAAACGGTGCACCACTTTCAGCAGCATTAATGACAGCATTACCTGCATTATCAGAATTACATCATGCACACAAATATCAGGACAATATCAACCCTGAACTTTGATGAAATTCTGGTGAACTCTCCACAAGAGGTGAAGCAAACAGGAAACTAGCTTCTAAAACTCAAGAAGATAACATGAAGATGCTGCAAATTTTATCTTGAATTGTGATTGCTCAGGAGCTGTGATTTAATTTTATAACCACATAAGACAATGACAGCAATTCATGTTACCCACGGATACATCTTGATTGCAACTGAAGCGTAAAAACTTTTGATAGATCCATCAAGATTGAACTAGCAGGCCTCTTTGTATTAAGTTCTTTTACCATTATTGCTTGCTCAAAATAATTCATCTGCTTGTTGTCAAACATAGCCCGCTATTTATGAAGACAAAAACAAAAACGTTTATAGAAGATCTTCTCTAGAAACCATCTGTTTTTAAAAACCTAGCTTCCCCTAGTTAGATCTTAGGCTCATTGAGAATCTAAAGTAGATTATAATAATAAGATTAACAATTAATCAACCCCAACATGCGTCAATACAAGGAAGATAACTTGTTTAATGATATGAATAACAATAACTGTCGTGCAAAATCACCAAGGTTTCAATGGAGACATGAAGCTGCTCACTTTCAATGAGAAGCAATCACATAACTGATATTTATTGTTTTTACTGTAGGGCAAAACAATAACACAAATTTCACAACAGTGATATCAATGGTAGATAGCTAATATGGGGGCCGCCAAAAATTCGTCATATGAACACGGTGTTGCGGCCTATGGTGGATATAATAGGTGTTTCACCCTATGCTGGCTAGCACAAAATCTTCCATTCCATAAAGACATGGCCAAATTCGTCATATGAACATGGTGTTGCGGTGTATGGTGGATATAATAGGTGTTGCACCCTATGCTGGCTAGCACAAAATCTTCCATTCCATAAAGACATGGCCAAATTTGACAACACTGTTTCACAAATGTTCATTTTCTAAAAATGGTTTTCTAGCAATCCCTTTTGATGTATTAGGTTTTTATATAGGGCCTAACTGATCCTTACAAAACCGACTTGTAAGGTGAGGGGAGCCTCTCTTTATAAACTCTAGTTGGGCCTTATCTTTAATCTATGTGGTGGGACTTGGTTTCTCCAATAAACCCCCTTACGCCCAACTCTATTGGGCGTACCATATTAGGTTTTTATATTGGGCCTAGCTCATCCTTACAAAACCGGCTTGTAAGGTGAGGGTTACCTATTTAGAAACTCTAGTCAGGCCTTATCTTTAATTTATGTGGGACTTGGTTTTTCCAATAATGAGAAACAATAATAATTAAAATATGAAAACATGATAACTAACCAAGTAAATCAATCGCTGTGATTACAGCTTGCTTTGCTATAGGGTGACGCACATGAAGAAGCCTTGAGAGCATGTTGGTGCCCTGTCCACGAATAAATAATACAACTAAATCAGCTTTACAAATAACAAAAATATTTTAACAAAGTGACATAGCAGTGTTCCCATGATTCACCACTTAAAGAGAGCAAAAAGGGCTGGTTTCAGACTTTCCTATTATCTTTTCTTAAACTAAAAACCAATCAAAACTGTTTCAGAGATTGTTTACACTGCATACAGACAAAAGTTATTAGTTTTTACAGCAACCATGTATCTCTTAGAAGCAAACTTCAGTGTCTAGCTAGAAGCTTTTAGTGCAGCTGTCAGACAGTGTTTAAGATCTTTCTATAAACTATTTTTAGGTTGGATATACTTATAACTGCGACAGAGGTTTATTACTATAACAGAGTTGTGATAACCCTCAGCCTCGCATAAATAAATATCATTTCTACACCCTCTTTCATAAGACATAATCAGAATTCAGTTTTCTCAAATCCTCAATACTCTGAGTTTCTCCTCACTCAGATTCTATATATACTTTTTTACAAAATGATATCGAACACTGGTTCTGAACCATTTCCATAGATTCTGAATATTGTGCACCACCTGCTCCACCACCATCATTGAGCCTTCCAGTGAGTCCTTTACCACTCTACTCATGGCCACTGCCTCCTCCATCATTAGCAAGCTTTTTGGTGAATCATACACTACTCAAGTCATTCCCCCACTGCCGATGAATACATCCTCCACAATGGAAGAACAAGCACCTATCCCATTTTTGCATTCTATTTAAGAAGAATTAGACAACAACAACAACTTCTTTATGTGGAAGCAACAAATAAGACCTATAACCAATTATTGTCATCATCTTCAAAACACAAGCACCGGTCACTATGGATTCTTCATGCCGTATATTTGATTAACTAACTTCCTACTTCCTCGCTCAACTATGCAATCCCATACACACCCTCCCCCTCAAAGAATGGCATCTCCAAACTTCATTAAAGAATAAGGTAACAACTCATGAAACTGTTTTCATTATTGGGAAAACAGTAATAATATATAAAGTTAGTTGCCTTTTTCCTCAAAATCTATTGCTTATTTTCTTGTATTGGTCTTAAAAACTCTATAAGTACATTATACATCAAAACTGTATTTAAAAATAAAACTGAACGTTCCAATCACGAAATAAAGCAAGGCGCAATAGATAGACATTCATGCAAATACTAAATCAATAGCAAAGAGAAAAGATAACCTACAACAAGGGCATTTATTCTAGCTTCAATGACTGATGATGGGGCATACTTTGCAGCATAACCATACATTAAAGCCAAGGCAGCATGTATGTCATCAGACTCTACTGTTCTGTAACTATCAGAGAACAATGAAAGTATCCTGCAAATGATAAAAGTTACAAACAAGTCAGAAATGTTCTGAATCAAATTCAATGTTGGAAAAAAGTAATGACCATTCATTGTGGATGCACTTTTGCCATGTTTGAATACAAACTAAATGACTGTTCAACCAAAGGAACTTTTTCCTTTTTGTCTACACTATTGTCAAGTTCTGATGCAAATTAAGTGATTGTTCAACCGAAGCATATATTGATCTACAAATAGGTCATATAAATTCTGAATATAATTGAATCTTATAAAAGGAAAAGGAAACAGATCCATTCTTAGAAGTTTTGAAGGTAGGGCGGGGAATAGAAACTTAAGACATTAAGTACAATGAGTAAGGGGCATAATGTGGATTTAGGTTATAACCTTGTTACCTAAATGGAAAGGGGAACAGAAAGCAAGGGAAGAATGGTTAGAAGCACTGCATAAAGGGAGAGAAAGCACATTGAAGAGTCTAAAATCATATTATTCTTATTCTTTATTTTCCTTTTCTCGTTAGGAAGATTTATGCATATCCATTCTCTCTTTCCAATATCTGTTTAATTAATGACAGATAGAATACTCCACTAATACTACAGTGATATACAAACTTTAGTTACATTAGAAACTCCTGTGGTAGACTACATTTGGGATATAAGAGACAAGGCAGAATAAGGATTTGGGTTGTAACAAACTTTCCTACATGGGAAGGAGTGAGTAAAGGCAGGGTAGGGTAGGGTAAAAAGCATCCTGTCACGTCAGTCGGCATTGTAGAATCTAGAATTTTTCAAGTTTGATATTTGTTTTATTCTTTGTAATAAATTCAGATCTGTATAACTGGGGGTTTATAAATTATAACTATTTTTGTCTAACAAGATACCAATTCCTATCAAGTTACTATTTTCTTGACATATTCCAAAAGGTGGGGCATCTTGATCTTACACAGTTTAATACAGACACAGTTGATGTTCTGTCCTATGAAATGAGATATGTTAAACTGTGAACATCCAACAGTAAAAATAAGACACAAAAAAAGGAGATAGAGGGGTGCAAGTAGACCTTATGACTGTAAAACTAAGATAGTGAGATCCTAATAATTTTGTCAAACACAAGAGCATAATATACCATAGCAAGTAGAGGTTCAGAAACATTCAAACCAGAATGAAGTACATAACGGAGAAGATTTTAAAAAAATAAACAGTTGTCAATAAGTTAGGGCTGTTTAGGTTTCTGTTTCCATAATTTGTTTTCATGTCATTTTCACTTTTTAATTACAAAAATTCCACTTTACCATAAAAAGTTGTTTTCATTGTTTTCCGTACAAATGTTTTAAAACATGAAATAATGCAAAAACAATGCAACATTTTTGTAATTAGTGAAAAGTGAAAACTAGAAAAGAAAACAGAAAATGGAATGAGAAACCAAACAGACCCTTATAATTTTACATGCATAAGCTTGGGTTAAGAATAAGAGCTGATAAACCAATTCGGAAAGAGAAGTGTATACACTCAATCCTAAGTCTGGCATAAACCTCTGAATTATGGTTTGTCCAACATTGTCTATAATATCCTTCAGCTTCTCCAACACTGTGTCCAAGTGAGATGCAGCAACCTTCACACAAAAATAGTAATTTAAGAAGCAATGGGCTTATCAAAAAAAGAAAAAGAAGCAATGGAAAAGGGAAAATATATCTAACAAGGTTAAAAAGAAAAAGAAACTGAATTACCAATCCCATTGCTTTTGCCAAACCAAGCCTATTTGTTGGGATTGCAATGTTTGCTTGCTTATACATCCAATTCATTTTATCATGGACATAAGCTCTGTCATTAACCTTTTGAAGCAGAATCCCCAAGCATCTGTGTCAAAGTTCAGTATCATTTTTCACACTCTTTCCAATCTTAAATACTAGGCTTTTAGATTCAGACAGCCGGCATCAAACCAAATTTGAAAATCCAAGGTTATTCTAATGAAGTTGGAATTTGAAAAACAAGAAATGTGGTAGATAAGCCCTAAAGTACAAGTTTTAATTTTTTTATTTTAAGAAAAAACTACAGGAAAGCTGATATAAACTATATGCTCAGTTGTGTTTCAGTCCTACACATCACATATTTTAGCAGAGTCACAAAGAAGACATGACTAGATATTTATTTATATAAGTCTTAGATATAATGCAAATAGGGCAGTTATTTTGGATTATACGGTATAATGTAAATAAAGTAAATGAGGTAAGTTAATAGTTGAATTTATAGTCTCTCTATCAAAGCTGTTTTTCACATCTGTTATCTTTCAACATGGTATCTAGATCCAGATACCCAAAAAAGATGTGACGAAATTTTTATTTATGAAAATGTTAGAAATAATGAAATTAGGACAGTTGTGGTTATACAGTATCATATAAATATAGTAAATAGGATAAGTTAACCGTTGTATTTATTGTAATTTAGTGTGTGTGCGCGCGCGTGTGTGTGATAATACAGCTCTACTGCGCAACACGGAGGATTTTAATCACATTCTTTTTGTTTCTGTTATCTTTCAACATGATATCTAAATCCTAACAACAGACAATCATAATCCATGAAACCCAGTACACCCAGCGCCACTGTTCATTGAAAAAAAATTTGCTAGGAACTGTGCTTCATCTGTTTTCCGGCTTCAAGCCTTCTTTTTGTGGCCGTTATCTTCTTTCCAACCACCCCCAAACTCTTTTTCCAGCAACTGTTGCTGCAACATACATCAACTCTGATCCAGTTTCTGTGATCCTAATGTGGTCAATGTCGTTTTTTGCCACCACCGGATAGTTTCACCGAGAGTTCGTGGCTAAAACCTACTCCATTAGACCCGTAGCAAAAATGGCTTCTATTCTCATGTCTTTGAAATTATACTTTTTCTTTATCTATTAATTTTAATATCTAGATTCATTGTCAAAGGTGGAAAAAAATCCTAAGCAACCACTTCTAACCGCTATTTTGGAAACTGGTTACAAAAGACATACAAACTGACAAAATATCGGTCACCCCAAACCAGTCTAGTTAGTCACAGTGTCACACCATAAACTGCACTGGCAATTTTTTTCTACCTCGTTTTGTATTGATAGAAGAAAACGTTGACGAGAGCCCCCACATGAAATAGTGATATGGAGAGAAAAGAAATTAAGAGATCGATGTCCCTCACCTTACAAGTCAGTTTTGTGTGGTTGAGTTAGATTTAACCCAAATTCTAAGAACTGTGAAGCAATCAGCTTCTCGTGCAACAAAAAGAAATATTTAACATATCACATTTTGCATCTACCAAAACATGCTTGAGGTTGGAGAATTGATACCGGTGAAGAAGTGCAGCATGTTCATCATCAGATGTATAAAGTTCATAATGTTTGGCAAATACATTTCCAAGAGACATAATCCAATCTGCATCTTGAATCACATCTAAAGATTCTGCAAGAAACTGCAACCCAAAAATAAAGAGATGCAATAAAATATCTTGCTGGCAGAAGAGGTTTGAATTTCACAATTGTCATAATGTCTAGGACAACAAACTGAGTTGAATTACTTTTGGACACCCAGATCAGATTATCTATCATTTTTCAATTTTTTTAATACACATATGCAATGAAGTGGTTCACCGCTTCAGCAAAATCGTTATTTTGTTGTCCACTCAATTTAATTGAAGAGATATTTCAAATGCAAATAAATTAATGGACCCCGCTACTGCATGATAAGACCAGCTCACACATAGAAAATTTGACTTCATGAACTGCCCTTCTTTAAAATGATAACACTTCAAAATGCGGAAGACAGTATTTTTACAAGTCAATGAAACTTACGTTGATTATCATGTCATCCCAAGTATCCTGATATGATGGATCTTGTTTCAAGTCATCCGTATCGCTAACATATGCTTTCATCTTTGGAATCTAGAACTTACCAAAAACACAAATTAATTACATTTTGATAAATAATAACCATCCCAAAATTGTAAGTAGGAACTAATAAAAAATAGCAGATTATGACAAACTGTATTATCAAATGAAAGTATGTAATTTTTTTGCTGACTTGTGAGTCGTGACAATTACAGAATGATGCAGAAACATGAAACAAAACTATGCAGTGGTCCTAGTGCCCCTAAAATGTTCACCCCATCTAATTTTTTTATAAAAGATCAGATTAAGATCCAACACCATGGCCATAATACACCTCATAACCTTGAGTTAGTTTCTTGTGATCAGTTAGACCCAACTTTAATGACCAAAAAGTTTATAGAATATCAGTTGAAGATCCAACACCATGGCCACAATACTCCTCATAACCTTGAGTTATTTTCTCGGGTTCAGAAAGCCCAGAAATAAAATGAATTTCATGATATCAGTTTATGTTAAAAGATGCACAGCTAACAACTGAGAAGATGAAAACTTCAACAACAACAACCAAATCTTATCCCACTAAGTGGGGTCGGCTACATGGATCATATGACACCATAAAGTTCTACCATATATCATATCTATATCCAACTCGTTAATTTTTAGATCTTTCTTAATAGTTTCTCTTCCTTTTCTAGGTCTTCCCCTGCCCCTGGTGATATGACTGCCCTCAATATGATCTACTCTCTTTAGTACGGATATAAAGGTCATTTCTCTACATGCCCAAACCACCTAAGCCGAGTTTCCATCAATTTTTCTACAGAATGTGAAAACTCTGGACATTCATTTGCAGAAGCACAATATACTTGGAAAAAAAAAATTATAACTAGAAACTTGACAGATGCTCAACATTTAACAAAGATTGTATCAATCTGTTAACACATAAATTTTTAGCACAACTGTTACCTCATCTTGCCAAAACAAATTTATATTTTTCGGAAATAGAGGTGCCAGAAGACATAGAACCTACAAAAACATGTATATATTTGTCATCTAAGGAAATGCATTCTTCAAAATAAACTGTGATTGTTTTATATACTGGTTCAGATATGTATAAATACCAATGATAATTCTATGGTATTTGGGAGATTATTGCATAATAATAAGGGAATGCACGTGATGTATTATTATTCATACAGGAAAGTAACTGCAGAAAAGTAACCTATCTCTAGGAATTAGAGAGCCTAGTCCCTCCCAAACCAACCTACATAGAAAATACCCAATCCCCTATATTTCTCTTTCAGAATATATTTATAATTCTGACTACCTAGCAGTTACATGGAAGTTCTGCAGATGTAACAGTTACTAATTGAATATGTTAAATAATATTTAGTTATATTATATAACTTTTGCCCTTAGGAGTCCTATTACTAACAGATTGATCACATAGTATTAAGTAAGCTTTGAAAAGCAGATTTCGTAAGCAAACTAAAGCTACTTCATCTAGTTTTACTCATTGATAGTAAAACGTGAGAGAAAAAAATGCATTTCCAAATAACACGAAGGAAACTATGCAATAGACATGTACTAAAGCTACTAATAGATTAACAAATGCTAGTATATCGTTAAAACACTGATAAAATTATACGGTCCAGTCCAACAAGTATTGATTTTTAAAACATGCTGAAGGACTTAATATGTGAGAATAAATAAATAATAATTCAAAAACAAAATATGTGCAGTATTTAAGGATGACGTGAGCTCACTGTCAAAATCTGGGTAGCCAATTGCTCCCTTGCTAGAGGATCGTGTAAAAGCACCACAAAACGGGCAAGAAGTTCCTATATCAAACATAAATTATTTAATCATATATGTGCTGAATACAACGAATAATGGCTTTCCTTGTACCGTTGAGATTTGAGTGTACAAGGAATTAAGAAAATTCAAACAGAAAAAGACTGTAGGCAGAGAACCTACTTCAGCAGTTGGAATATCAGGACGGGTTTTACACTCGCTTAACATATCACTACCATAAGATCTATGCCGCCACAGTTCTGAGATGCACCTGCAAACCTGTAAAAGTAAAAATGCTGTCTTCAAATTTGCCAGGTCAAACCTCTGGGATATCAAAACATCAGTGTGTACAACGTGAAAAGATAAAATACATCAAGCAACACAGTATTCGGTTCAACTTTCTGCAGAATAAAAATACAAGATATAGCACTTTTACCATGGCAACAGCACCAGTGTATGTCTGTGGTATAATCATCTTCAACAGAAAAGGCCAAAGGATATGCTGAAAGTCCAATAGCAATATAAGACATTTTCCTTGGCAAAACAGCAAATAGGATACTAAAAGAAATAATAGGACCCGGTAAACTTGTGAAATCATGACCACAAAATTGATCGGTAAAGAAAATAAAACTAACCTCCATTTCAGGAATCGTAATAGTGACCAACAGGAGACCTTTTTCACAAACTGTTCGTAACTCGCCAGGAGTAACTGCTCCAATTTTCATCTGAAAAGTAAAAACATGAACAACAAAGAGTTAGGGGCCTGCGATAGATAAAAGCTTGGAAGAACTATACAGATCTTATTTTATAATATTTGTTTTTGGTTAAAGAATAAATTTCATTTTGAAGGAAAAACAAATAAACCGGAGGTTACCAAAAAAAACTAGATTAGTGTAACCATTAAAATAAAAGGAATAAATAATACTAGAAAGTGAAAGAGGTTTAAAACAAGGAGCCTTCGAATGACATCGTATAGAAAACGCCCATAAATGCATAAAACAATTAAGCAAACAGGATTACTATATCCAAGAAAATAACCAAATATGTCAATGTTCTTAAAACAATTTTTGGATCGAGCTCCAAAACAAGGTTACCAAACTCGAGAGTCTACATAAACTTGTGGAATCTCCGTAAAGTATACTCCCTTCATTCCTTTTTAATTGTCTCATTTGCAGACAAAATTTTGTTCCTATTAAGTTGTCATTTTGAAAGTTCAATGCAATATTAACTATTGTTTTGTCAATAATACCCTTAGTTATTTACCTTAGAATGAGAAATAGATGAAATGACATGATAAATTATTAAGGGTATTACAGGGAAAGGATAAATAGTTCTCTCAAGAGTAACAATTTATTGGTTGTCTTGTTATGTGTAAAAAGTCTTAAAATGACAACTAAAAAGAAACAGAGGGGGTGTTTCAAATAAATATTCAACACACAATATAATAAAGCAAAATATTTTCATAGGACTAGACCTGACCAGAATAACAAGCATAGCATTCAAAATTGATAGTCCAATTCATAAATCATAAGATACGTTCACAACACAGCATTAAGAAAAGGGCATAACAAGCTCCAAATTAATGTATCACTAGGTTCAAAATTCGAGAGTGCAGGATGATAGCACTAGGTTTCCCTCATTGGTGATGGATTTAGCCTGGTAGATTGGGTTTTAGCTCTTAGAGTTGGAGTCATTCACCTTGTTGACCTGCCGGGTTCATTACAAACTAGAAACAACAGGCTTGTTCATAATTTCTTCTATGACTTCGTTTCGTCTAGGAGCTATGGAGTTGAGGCTCAACACAGTATCGCCGCCTCCTTGGTGTACGGGTTCATATTGGGATATTAGATGCATATGCCGAAGCTCTACAACTGTGATGTTTTCTACACTAAAGAGACTTGTCATTGAACTGTTGCAATTTTATTTATTAAAGAACACTGAGCCAGTGACATTTCAGACGTGTCTAGGGAGAAATCATTATGTTGTGACTCATTCAACCATCCTCAAAATTGTGAATCAATGTGAGTTTATACGAACCTATGCAAGTCTACCACAGCTTTCACAAACAATTTTGTAATCACGTTAACACAATTCTCATACCCGAATCATAAACCAGTACAACTCTAGGAGTTGCCTTTGTTTGAACAATATTGTATAGTACTGAATAACAAGAACTCCAGGAAATTCAAAGAAATTTACCTCACTAACAATTAAGGACGGAAACAAGGGGGAAGTGTACCTCTATTCTCTTAATTGGTATGCTATCAAGATCACTCTGATTTTTATCTGTTAAAGCACAATGACGTATGAGATATCCAATGAACAACTCTCCAGATGAACCAACCAAGTAACAGTGTGAAGCCATAACCACGATTAACTGCCAAATGAGGAAGACAGAAGACAAAAAAAATTACTTGAGTAACAATTTGCTATTATTATTTTTTTAAAATTAAAAAGAAAAAAAAAGGAACAACAAAGGTAAATGGTCAATAACTTGCCTCAGAAAGTGCCTTTCGAACACCTAAATTATGCTCTTCTAACAAAGACTTTACAGCTTCAACCAGTAGAGGTATTTTACTATGCCAAGCTTCAGATAGCCTACGGAAAACAAAAATTGCAGGTCAGCTGCTGATACTAGATATTTACCAATAATTATCAGCACGACCTAGAAACAAAGACTAAACCTTGGTAGAAGATGTTTCAAAACACAAAGTGCACCAAAAGTCGATGCTTCTTCCTTCAGCCTACATTTCTGGAAACAAAGACAAAAGAAGCAAAATGTCACATCACATTAAAGTTAACAGAATAAGAATCAACCATTTTCTCCTAGGACAAAGAAGAGTCTTAAGAAAGGTAAAAAAGGAAACGCCCTCCTCAAAATTGAAGATTTTGGAGGCTAGAAATGGGGTCATATTCTCATCAAAATCTTATGGTGTAGAGGAATTGGCAGAAGATATAAACTAGAGACGATAAGGAATAACATTCCCTCTTGCTATTGCTCTGCTTCATATATATAACTGTTGTTCCCTTCTAACAAACTGGCCACATCAGCAAATGTAACAAACTCACTTATTCGGAACATTTATTAGTCTCTGGCCTAAACCAGGAATCTAACAGCATTGGACAAAATAGTCCTTGAATGTTGTCATTTATACAAATACACTTAAAATTTGCAAATACTTACATTTACAAGGAACAGAAACAAATCATCTGGATACACCAAGCCTACTGTCAGAAAGCAATGCTGCACCTCATTATACATCTGCCATACATGATTATATCAAATAAACATTTGACTTCATTTCTGGATAAAAGGAAAAAGCTCCTCCAACGTGAACAAAGTAAAGTCGCATCCACCCTTGAATTTATGTGAGTTCGCACTATTATGATGCACTTTAAATTAAATGAAGATACATCTTATTTGGTCAACTGAAAGAGAGACTACTAGTACAGATTCAAAGACAGCCCACCACAAAAACATAAAGAACGAAGGAAAGAATTATCAGCTCAAAATGGTCTCCATACCTTCTGCGGATGTCAATTAGCCAAACCCTGAGGAAATCATGTCATCTAACTGAGATAAGGCTGCTCTAAAGTGAGCAAGAACGGATCCAATGCGCACCTTTGATTCTAAAATGCATTCGGATCTCAACACGGTAAAATTTAAGGGCGAATGAACACTTGCTCACTTTAGAGCAAACTTGTTTTAGATGAGCTTATTCCTTCTAATCCATAATAACAAATTCAAGAAGACATCTCTGTTCCGAAATCAGAACAAGAAATTCTGCCTAAAGATTATAACATCAAACTAGCCAAATACACCAAAACTGCAGACAACGACAATCTCCAGAAAATGATAATGACCAAGTGAACTGACCTATCAACCACAATCACCTTTCACTTTCGTTGCAAAAAAGTACCCAAAAAAAAAGTCTAATCAATATGCCTCCTATTGGAATTGAACTCTAGGAAACAATTGTAATAAATAATGGCTAAATCTCAGAAAGAATACACAAAAATGAAAGATAACATATAGACACTACAAAGACACGCACCATCAAATTCAAGGGATTAAAAAGTGAGGACTGAAACATAGTAGTGAAACTGTAACTTTGTAATAAAAAGTGCTACAGAAGTTACTATACAAAAATCCAAAACAATTCCAACAATTGAAACTGATACTAATACCTTCAATCCCACAGAGAAATCTGTCTGGTCTTTGCTTTCACTATTCATAGATACCACAGGTAAAAGTGTCCCTAAAGTAAGAGTCAAATCCTGCACAGCACCGACAATTTTATTGTAATATTCAATGGATTAGTTCCAGCAAGCCATAGATAAAGAAACTACTTATAAAGCAACTACTTAATGTCATAAACCAACAGTCCCAAAATGTTAAGCTTCTCGGTGCCCAAGTCTCAAACCGAGTACCTCGAGTACATCGAGGCGCAAGAACAAGTCTGCAACCAAGTGACCTCTCGGGAGACAGGCTCCAAAATGTTAAGCTTCTGGGTGAAGGTGTAAGAACAATTTTATGTTTAACACGCCGATTCATGCAAGTACCCTTGCACATGAACCATGAGCAATATACAAATCCACTCAATGTCCCTTTAATGAAATATCATGAACCAAGTATCCCAAACACTTCAGTTGTTCGACGAGAGCACCTAGTTGTAGGATAAAGAAATTCAACATACCAATAACCTTTAAAAATAACTTTACAGCATACATTACCTCAAAATCAAGCATAGGAGGACCACTTTCGGACAGTAAAGAGGCATTCAACAGATTATGGAGACTGCATGTTGCTAGAAAAGCAACGTCGAGATCCTTTTTATACCTGAAAACAGAATAGAACAATAAGGATTTATACTGCAATACATGTTTATTTTCATAAGTATCGTCTATATTTTAGTCTCATTATAATGCACTCATTAAAAAACTACAAAGCAAAATGCTTTCCCACCACAAAGCATGCAAGAAACTAAGTTAGTTGCCTAAAGCAATATGCAGATCAATCTTACAAATCCAATATCGTAGGAATAAGCCTTGGTAAGGCTGCCTTTAATTGTGTTCGTGTTATGAGACCAACCATCTGTCCAAGTGCTTCAACGGATGCTACACGAACCTATATCCAAATAAATTGAAATAACCAAAATAAATGAGAGCGCTAAAATACATGAGATCTTCTAAATAAAATGTTAAATTACTTATCTTCAATCATTCAACTATAAAAACAGTGAGTTTAGAAACAAAATTTATATTGAGTAGTTTTATTTGAGGTTGTGCTTCATATCAACTGTTGAACCAAAAACTTTGAGGTAAAATGCATTTAACACACCATGTATGTAACTAGAAAATAAAAAAAGGAGAACATTACTTTTGTGAGAATTATAGGCTTAAAAGTGCAAAAAGGAAGAGAGAGAGAAAATAGTAAATGGCAATAAATTAAAAATATATATTTCATAGATTCAATGTGTTATGAAGTCCAAAACTGATATTGATATTCATAGTAATAATTAGGGTTAGTGGTGAATGAGGCAAAGTGAATAGTACTAAATTAAAAATATGATTGATAGATGTAACTTGTCACAATATTCTAACCTAACTAATATTGATATTGGTGCTGATAATTAGATCAAATACAAGAACAACTAGTATAAAATTACACTAATACCCAACTAACTCTAATATCTTGACAAATTTCTTAACTCGGTGCAAAGAAAATATCATTCTGATATAGAATATATTTTTATTGAAAAATCACTTCGGATCAAATATAGACAAGGAGTTAGATTTCGCAGTAGGGTATCAATGAAAGAAAGCAAAAAAATCAGTAGAAAAAGAAGATACAAAAAAATAATAGAGGACTGTATAAGCACAAACACAGAACCAAAATGTAATATGGTGGCAAACCTTTAGGTCCCGTGAAGCTGCCCAAACTCTTAACAAAAGCTCAAAAGCAGAATTTAGAAATGACCTGCACTACATAGATATATCTCTCACCCTCAGACATGAAAAATATGAAATGTAATACCATGAATCAGAAAATAAACTAGAAGACTGATTCTGATCTCACATGACATCACCATCTTGAGGTAAATTTGAAGGAAAATCTGTACTATATTGCCAAGCAGCTTGACACCAACACTTGAATGCTGAAAACAATAACAAAAGGTGAGTTAAATACATTGGACTATTGATGGAAATTACACCATTGAGAAAGGTTAGCTAAAGCTTTCTCCCCATCCCCACACCACCAAATAATGTGGACATAATTGAAGGTATGAATAATAGCAAAAGGATCATAAATCTACAAAATGTACATTTGCAAACAGGTAAAAACTATTTCAATGATTCATCAGTAAAGATATATCACAGTATCCACCATTATAAACTAAACCTATAATGCATTTTAAATAGAGTACAATGAAAACAAGATTTTCCAAACTGATATTGGTCAAGAAATACTAATTCAGTTATCCTCAGCTGTCAGTCTAAATGACCTGGCTGTTAATTAGGAATCTGATTTTGATTCTCTCGAATATGACTGAATCTACACTTTAGTTGGTTTTTATCATTTAATAGTTTACTGAAACATAAGTTTTTCTCAATCATACACATATTTTCTCGTTGTTTCTGTCACTTTCTGGCAAGTTCTTGATTTCAAGAATACTTGCTCCAAAACCATGGAGACAAAATTGTTCATATCAAGGATAAATAAGAAACCACCTACCAAACTTTACCATTCAATCAAGATGTTACTCTACTAACGGTCAATTACATCACAAGATGTTACCATTCTTCTTGGTCAAGTTCATTTTAAAATTTCAGAAACTACAAAGTGCACTGTCATTTGAAAAATTTGTAAGATTTTTAACTTGTTCCTTGTGCATGACTATATTTAACTGATTGTGATTAGTTCATTTCACACCTTACCAGTGCAGCTTTGCTATTATTTAGTATTATGCAAATGGTATGAATGTATGAGAGGTCAGTGAAGAGACTAAATAGAAATAATGGGTAGAGAAAAACTGTAGTAGACAGGAAAGCAAACTCATTCATTTGCAATTACACCTTTTGTGCAAAGAGAGTTTTCAATACTACTCAGCATCTTCTTTATCTGTATTAGAATGTGTCTACTCTATATTTTCTGAAATTTTTTACAACAAAAAAGTTATTTCTCCAGCAAGCAAGGCAACTTGGACAATTCAACCAGTTCTTGACAAATCAGTACACAATCAAAGATAATATCGCATATTACACATCCATCTAGAAAGTGACAGAGAAATCACCACACCATTTGCAAAAGTTGGCCGGTGCATGTCTCGCACATTTCCGAGAATTGGCAAAATTCGTGAAAGTACACCTTTCCAGCGTGGAATGAACAGCAAGGCTGTATTAGATTCAGAAATTAGAAGGAAAAAAAATGCATCAGTGTTAACCACAGAATTTGAAACCACCGTTCTCCCCACCCACACAGATAAAAAAAAAAGTGATATCTTCAAAACTGTAAAATTTAATCACTGACGACTACTAGAAGCAAATTCTGCAAGGATTTGAACCATAGCCTGTAATGCTGAACCTGTCCCAGTTAAATGAAGAAAAATTTCTTCCATCACCTGCAGCACCAATTCAAGGGTAAGGAAGATTAAGGACAAAACTGAGAACAAACTCAAAATTCAAGGAAAACTAGGATAAGC
>Ga0315913_1002777_pt1 | contig 20776 bp, 10 predicted proteins | sample MpolsnodulesMG_FD_207736 | JGI IMG/M metagenome (GOLD analysis project Ga0315913, IMG submission 207736) | Medicago polymorpha root nodule microbial communities from Los Angeles, California, United States - small nodules | ecosystem: Host-associated > Plants > Roots > Nodule | place: USA... | reverse complement strand
GTTTGGTATGTACTGTATAATTACTTAAAAACTCTTTAAATTAATAATTATTAATTTATCGATAAATTAATAACTCTCTAAATTAATAAATTTCTCCGGTCCTGACATTATTAATTTATAGAGTTTCAACTGTATATGGTATCCCCACTATTCAAAAATTATGAATTTATCACCGTCAAAAAGTCGTTTTTCTTAAACAAATGTACTCCAATAATGGCTACAGTATATACCTTCATTTGATTATGAAGTATTATTTTATGGTCACACAATCAAATGAATAGTGATTGAACACATATATAGATAAACTTTTTCTAATCATAAAAAAGAAATTGATATAAAAAAAAGATTTAATATTTTAAGGATAAGTCTCTTTACGTATAAGTTTATCCGAATATTATTCATTTAATTGTATGATCATAGATGGATTATAGCCACTTGGGCACTAAGGATTGGATCAATGAAATGGTTTAAATAACTTAAACTATTGAAAACTGTTGTTGACACCTTGTGTTTTTGCTGAGAAACACAAATAATTTATCAATATAACCTTATTGGCAGCTAACTGCCAATGGATTTATAACCGGCGGCAGTTAATCGCCGAAGGACATTTTCGCCTTTTACTTGTATTTCTTAGCCAAACACAATGTGTCAACAACAGTTTTCTAAACTATTTGTTAACTTGGTAAAACTTTTAAGTGGAACTGGATCTTTAAAAACAATTTAAAAAAAGGAGCTGAACTTTTTATGGATATTTAGGTACGGTTTGACCATACTTTTTTTCGGTCTAAAAGCTACTTTAAAACAAAGTTAAAATAAAGCTCTTTTAGGAAAAAGTTAAAGCTGTTTGGTTTCTTTATTTTTTTTTAGTTCTAAAGTTATTTTTAAGTTAAAAGTTGTTTGACAAAATATTGTACAAAACTTTGAATTTATTATTTTTTTGGTGGTGTCCGGGGTTCAAACCCAGGACCTTGCATATATTTATGCATTGTCTATCTCAACTGAGCTAAGCTCACGAGGACAAAACTTTGAATTTATTATGAATTAACATAATAAATAAAAAAATATTTAAAATATTATGAATAGTTTGTTTCTTCTTTTTTAATTATAGTGTGTAACAAATTTTGTTATAAGAATACCATATTTTTTGTGTCATTTAAAAAGATAAGAATTTATATTATATGATATTATATTTGTTACATTGTTGGTGTCATTGAAAAAGATATGTTTAGTTTTTTAAATAAGAAAAAGATATGCATTTGTTAGAATATAAATGTGTAAAATATATATAAGTATAATTTTTTTAGGCATCTATACTTGTACTATTAATTAAAATCAAAATTTTATAAAAATAATTATATGCATTACACAACACTAAAAAAATTATATGCATTAGCGTAACAAAAAAACAGACATGCAGACATAAAGTATTACTCTAAACGTTAATGTGTGTGTGTATATTTGTGAGGTTGAAGAAAGGGAATAAAAATATTTGGTGTCATTCAATGACAACATGATAAAAATATTTGCGAGGTTGTGATAATTGAACGATATTGAAATTAAACATATAAGTGATAAAAAGATAATAAAATTTCTTCAAAAATAGATAATAAAATTAAATAGACCCTCCTTCAAAAAAAAAAAATTATATGAACCGGTTCAAAAAAATAGAATAAAATAAAATAAAATGGAAGAAAAAAGCAAATCGAAATATAATATTAAAAAAATAAAAGAAAAAATATTAAAAAATAAAAGAAAAGGTTGCCGGCGTGAGTTGAAGAGAAGTGCTTGTTAAATAAATTTCGGAGAAGTAGTTTTTTGAAGTAGCATTCAACAACTTTTGGTTAAAGCTCATTCCATTCAATTTTATGCATTCTAGAAAAAATACTTTTTCCGAAAGTACTTTATTGATATTGTGTTTGGCCTAACTTCTCCTTAAAAATGTAAAGAAGCTGAAGAAAAGCCGGATCAAACGGTACCTAAAGAGGATTATAAACATGTTTAACAACATCATTCACCTACAATATTAAAAGGAAGAGGAGAATGATATGGGTTGTCAACAATTAATTAAGGCAAAAAAATCCCAAACACTGTCTAATCCAGACTGTACGATCATCAAATTTAACATAATCTAGTACTTAACTCACCTAGTGGCACAAAGGGAGAGAGCCTTGGAAAAAGAGATCATCAGATGCTCTACTGCTATGATATCCATGGCTCGGATCTTAAGGTACAAGCAGGCATTTTTTTATTTTGGAAAGAATATTTTTAATATAAGATATTTAGACATAGAAAATTGACATCTTATACAAACACCGTATAAAAATATCAAGTGTTAAGTTAATTGGACAAAATTTATATGCATTTAGTTGTCTACTATATGCTTCTTCATTTTATTTTATTTTTCAATGAATGATGATATTATATATATCACGGATTACGTCTTACACATAGAAGGCAAAATGTAACCTAAAGAAAAATGGAGGGATGACACATAACCTCTATAACTATGAGAGTTAAGGTTTTGTTTGGGAGTTTGGAGGGGATGGGAGGGGAGCGAAGGGTTTTTGAAATAGAGAAAGAATCAAGTGGAAGAAATAGAAGACATCAGAAAGAGGGTTTTGGAGGTTAATTTTTTATTCATAATAAAAAATTCCCCTCATTTGAGGGAACTAAACAATTGTATTAGAGGTTTTTTCAGAAAGTTTTAGAGGGTTTATATATATTTTCAAATTCAATCTATGTTGTGATCATATTCTTAAAATTAAAAATATTAATCATAAACATTAGTTTATTATTCTCTAAGGAATTGTTCTTTTAAAAAATATAAAAGATTTTTCTATTTTTCTATATATTTTCAACCCCTAGAGTCATCTCTTCCCCTCCCTCTAAACTCTCAAATAAACCAACCTCCAAAACAAAAGCTTTAAGAATAATAAACTCAAAGATGTCAAAAAACGAAAAACTAGAAATGATAATATAGAGCAGCTCTCCAACTTATTATTTTACCATTAAACATGCATGGATTTCTACTATACTAAACCACAGAAAAAATTCATAACACCCCCCGCTTACATAGGGAATCCAAAATGATTGATCGATAAGTCATATAAATTGACAAAGAAATATTTATTTTAATCCTAGCCCAAATTGGGGAGTTAACATAATAAACCATGTAACTAGAGGGCCTCAAAACTCTAGTCCTATCTAATACACATATCGCCTTCATAAGTTGAAGTGCAAACTTTGTACCACGCAACAAGGGATGATACATGAGCTTTTTTCTTTGCTAAAACAGAATAGTTCTCACCAATTTACCCCGTCACCAATATTCCTTGTTTCTTCAATTCATACAGATCTCTGAAATTCAGGTGACCAAATCTGTAGTATCATATTCATTCATCTCTATTGACTGCAACTACATCTGTGTTCCATGACTTGAACTTCACTTTTGATATCCATTATCTTAAGCATCTTATCCTCCATTATCATTAAATATCCTTTTTCAAGTAACTGACCAAGGTTAGGCAAATTACTCTTCACACTTGATCCATATAAAGCATTTGTGATGAGAGAATGCTTTTCATATTTTCTTTTGATCATTACCTTTACAATGCCTTGTGAAGCAAGTTTACTATCATCAGCAAACTTCACAATGTTTTTCTTTGATTCATCCAAATTGATAAACCAATATTTCTTGCATGTCATGTGTGTGGAGCAACCTATATCAAGATACCGTTGATTCTCTCTTGAATCATCTTCATCCGAGTGACCATCCACATCATGACATCTTCATCCTTCTCTTTGACAAATTTTGATTCATCTTTCTGGGAATCTTGCCTGTCATTGAAGTAACATTCGCTAGCAAAGTAACACTATTTATGACAGTTATAACAATGAATGTTACTTTTGTCCTTCTTTTATCTTCTTGTTCCTGCATTTGAGCCACCTCTTGATTTCCCCTCTTTGATTTGATGAAGATTCCTCAAAATGAGACTTTCCACCATCTTTGGATTGATGTTTCTTGTTGTAATCTCATTTCCATTTTCCTTTTCCTCTTTTGTTCTTGTTTCCTTCATTTCTTGATTGAGAGACTAGGGCCACTTCACTTGTTTTCTCTGATTTTGCGCTTCTTTCATTTAGCCTTTGTTCATGTGTGTCCAATATACATTGCAACTCATTAACCTTCATGTTTGACAAATCCCTTTCTTTTATGGTTATGACCATATGACAAATCATGGAGTAGGGCTTCTCAAGATCTTCTCCATTATGACTTGATCTCCAAGTGTTTCTCCACTGTTTTTCATACATTTTGTCAGAGTTGAGGTTGTCCCAACCTTCCTTTGTTGATCTTGCATCTGAAACACACTAGATTGAAGGATCCACGAAATGGTGAATCAAGAAAAGTGTTTTGCAATCCTTTTTCTTAAAAAAATTGTGTGCAACTCTTACTTCAGTTGTGTTTATTACAACTCCTCTTTATATATAATTAGCGAAAAGACGGGTCCGTTTTCCGCTCTTTTTATTGCACTAACGTTTGAAAATTATGAATGTTGTTTTTTTATAAAATTTTGATTTTCGTCAAAACTAAAAATATAAATGTTTGTTGCTTTCAAGTTATAATAAATCAAACTAACCCTGAGTATCTATTTCAATGACACCAACAATATAACAAAAAATTATAATTTAAATTCTTTTTTTGATGGCACTAACAACAATCTTTATTATATAAAATGTTTTTTTTAAAGAATATAAAAAGTTGTTTAAAAGTATAATTGGGATGATGTAAAAGTAAGTACTGTAAATTCACTCATCTAATTTGTTATACTTTTTAAATGATAAAGGGGAAAAACCGTACATATATATATATATATATAGTTTTTCTAACATATGCAACATTGCATAGGATAAGGTGCAATAAATGTACTTACCACTATCTTCAACATAAACTATCATATTAATTATCATTTTCTTGGAAAATGATAACTTTCTCTATTCTATTAAACATTATTTATTTTTTTTTTTATAATTTCATACTACAAAATAAATGTTGTCATTAGAAAAACCCATCAAATAAATATTGTCATTAGATGCTTTTTTTAAGAAAATTAATTTAGTGTTGCTTTTTTATGATAAATAGATTAATAAGATAAATAACATTGAACCTCAAAATCCAAATAAATTTTTCTGGTACGTAGTAACTTTTTAAGAAGAAAATAAATTTAACGTTGCTTTTTCACGAAAACTTATTTTATCTGAACTATATAAAATAAATGTTGTCATTAGATGCTTTTCCACGAAAACTTATTTTGATTGATTTTTAAGAAGAAAATTTATTTACATAGAAGCCAGAAAAAGTTATCCATGGATTAGTATATATGATATCGATATCAAAAACATTATGGTAGAATTTAGATAGCAAGAACAAATTTAACTCCAAAAGTTTAGATGCGGAAACAAATTCAAGGATTAACCAAAAAAACATGACCACGCTTTATTTTTGAAGTTGTAAAAAAATAAAAATAGAATGTTTAACAGGATTGAGAAAATTATCATTTTCCAAGAAAAGGATAATCAATATGAGTAATTTATGTTAAAGATAGTGGCACATTTACTATACCTTTATCCTATGCAAGGCTCCATAGGTTAGAAAAACTCACGTATATATTCATATCGAGTTTGTTACTTCTTTATCTATTTGTTACATGTGTTATTTTTATTGAAAATTGAGGCATTTTTCGAAAGAGAAAAAGTTGGCCCAAAAAAGCTGAAACAATGTTTTCTTTGTTAAAAAAAAAAGAATTATTTTCTTTATATATAATATAGAATAGATATTGATAATATTGTTTCTATTGCAGTGAGATATTTCTAATTGCAAAATAATGTTCTTAAAGGATAAAATAGTTTAAATGAAGGGTAAAATAGGAAATGAAAAAGTCAGTTTAAACTTATGTATTTTAAGCCTATTTTCTTTATGGGAAATGTTAACTTGTGCCTGTAGAAATTTATTTTTGGAAATTGTGCATTCAATGTCTTGAAAAGTTAAAAACTTATTTTTTCAATACAAAATTTATGATTTAATTCTTTTTTTAGATTCTTAACTTATGCTCTTAGGACACAAGTTAATATGACCCTTTCTTTATATATACAGTATAGATATATATTATAACAACTTTGTTTAATATAAGAAGCTTTGTCAATTCGGACGGAAGTGATGAACATTAAATGACTCGCGTATGAAATGTTCGTATCTTAATAATTTATTTTTTAATTTTTTTTGGTCCATCATCATTAATTATTTTTTATTTTTTGGGTGTGTTTGGTTTGCAAAACAGTAAGTAATGGATATAACGGTATAAGACAGAACAACACAAAACAAAGCAGAACAGTACATGATAAATTTTAATGGCATTGAATAATTTTTGTTGTTTTATATAATTTTTTGGAGACGAAATGTTATTTTAGTATTTTAGACAACTTGTATGTGGGACAAAAAGTTGTGATGTTGTTTGGTGAGAGACAAAAATATCAGTTTTTGTTTTGTCCCTTGTCTCCATTTTGTCTTGTACCTGAAACAGTTTTATAAATCAAACACTGGACAACTGAAGTTGTTCTGTCATATCCTTCATTTTTTAACAAATCAAACACACTCGTGTGTCTTTATCACTTTAAATGGAACAAACAGAGGAAATTATAAATGAAGTGAATCCTAACTCGCAAATCTCTTGCTACTCACAATAAAAGAAGTCCCACATCGAGAGTTTTTGGCAGTTGTACAATGTGTTAGTGCTATTATTTTTTTGAAGGAATGTTAGTGCTATTATTGTTGTCTATTCAAGTGGTTTGAGACCAAATAATAATTATTTATAGGTTACTTTTTTTTGTTTATTAAAGTAATTATTGTCTTAATATATACGGTATCAATTTTGAAATTTATCCATGAAATCATTTGATTTTATTTGATTTGAATGAATTTGCCTTTTAAAAAAATTAAAAGGACGAAAGATATAAACACTTTTTTTTAATAAAAAAAATGGTGTTTTAAATCTATGGGAATCGAGTTAATGAACATATTGAACCGAGTTGTTTGTGAACTTTAAACGAGACGAACTCGAGTTAAAAAAAAGGTCCGTGTTGAACTCGAGTCAAGTTTCAAATTGAACCAAATCTTATCGAGTCGAGTCAAGCTCAGATGAGTTTGATTTGACTCAACTTTTTTTTTTTTATAAGGCAAGGGCACACTGACATAGAAAATGAATGGAAGACATTCCCACGATGTTGGGATGTCTTACAGATTTCAGTCCTTGTCAGGTGCTCATATATGTTATTAAAAAAAGAAAAAAGAAATACAAAAAAAACTGGGGGACATAAACCTAACCCAGTAATCCACACACAAGTGTAGGTCGACCCAAGCGAAAAATACAAAAAATTAAACAACACAAGTGGATAAGTCTGCCTCTAATTAATCCTAAAACTAATCAAAGGTCATCAGTGCGGTGATTGGACCGTCCATCAACACGAAAGCGGTCCATGTACCATCAACTTCCTGCATATCACAGCAAGCTAAAACAGTCTTTCGAGCCCCACAGTCCACGTTAAATAGCGAATGGCGATTTCCAATGGTGCTAGAACTCGATTCAACTGCCAACACAGTAACAAGTTCGTACACCTACAGTTCACTGTTACCACAACAGTAAATTTTGAGAGTGGGGAGTGAATTCGACCGCCAACATGGTAATTAGAGAATTCACACGCACCAACAGTTTACTGGAATCATTTAGAGAAAATTAACAGCCATTTCTGGCCCAACAGACACGGCATGGCTACCCACCGGAAAGGCAACAACACCGTCTTTTTGAATACATACAAACAAAACCACCGGTGTGATGGAGGCAACTCAAACGCCTTGAAATCTGCATATCTCAACAGATCTGGAAGAATCAAATATCAAAGGAAAGAAACAACCATCAACACAGTGTCGCCGACATCAACCTCTTACGAACGTAGGAGTTTACGAACCAGAACAACGCCAACCCTTTTCGAGATCCAAAAAGTACCCAAAGCTTGCCGTGACTGAGAAAGACCGGCGGCATCTTCAACAGCCCCCGGAGGGATATTTGTGGTCAGAAAAACAACGAAAACAGACCACCGCGGCGGAACCGACAGTGGTTTGAGGACCCAAACGAGTTAACAACCCCAAAAGGGTGTTAAACGGCGGTGCGGCCGTAAAGGACCTAAACGACTCAACTCATTTCTATCCCTAGTTTTGATATTAATTAATGGCTGTGATTAATTGCTATTAGTCGTCATTATTAGGTGTTTATTTGGGGTTGATTGGTATTTTTTTTTATGATTCTTTTAGTTTGGTAGGTGTAAATACATGTTATGCACACTATTCAGTATCTTTATTGTTGAGACAATGAATAAAAAATCCTTCTCGCAAGCATACACCATTTATGTTAAGATTGTCTTCTAATGGTGTCGGGCTGTTTAAGAAGGATTATATAAACGTGAGGATTAATAGCAATTGATCACAATCATTGTTTAATATTAAAATCAATGGTTAAGATTTGGAGTAACTATATGTACTTACTCAAAAATATTAGTGTGTGTTCTAGCAAATTTAGGTTTGCTAACTTATACCAACATAAAACATTAAGGTTCAAGTTACCAAAAATGCACATTTTTATTTAGACAAAAATACCCTTCAGTTTTATTATTTAATATTGATAGCTTGAGGGTTACTTTTATAATTTTCATTAAAACATATTTGTTAACTTGCATCAATTTCTAACTTTTAGATCCGCTTTCATTTTATTACAAATAGCTAGAGGCATAATTTAGTAATTTTTCTGGAAAATTAGGAAACGGTTGTTGGATGTGTTTTTATTGAAAAGAAAATTAAATGAAATTTACTAAACGATCTCTTACTTTAAATTGGTTTACATTAGTGGATATTGATATTTTGTTCAAATGAAAATGTGTAATTTTGCTAACTTAGACCTTCATGTTTTTGTAAAAGTACCCAACTACACTTGAGGGTGTGCACCTGGATCTTTGCTATTTGCGCAAAAAATCCGTGTTTTATTGCTATTTGCACACTATGAGATTTTAGTTTTGCACCTCATCAAAGACTAAGTTAGACTAGTGCAACTGATATTTACTGGCATGTTTAGTGCTATTAATTTCCCATTGACTGGCGTGTTTAATGCTGTTAATTTTTCCTTAAAATGACTTTTAATACTGGCATTTACTGTAATCGGTATACTTTTAGTTTTCCATAAATGTCTTAAGGCTAATACTCTAAATCAAAGGCTTTAGCGTGGTTGCAAATAAAATAAATAATATAATGACTAAATCAAAGGATTTTGACTCGTAATGTACCATAAACTACTACCACAAAAAAATTCATTTCACTAGCTAATTTTTTTTTGGACAAATTCCACTATCTAATTTTTGTTATTTTTTTTTTCCTTTTGCGTATAAAGACTATATTATGATTATTTGTATGAAATGTAAATGATACTCTTTTAAATTCATAGTGATAAATACTTTAATTATTTTGATGAATTGTAAATTCGGATATTTTTTATTGGGTAAAAGTAACAAAAATGTAAATTTAGTAGTTTAAAATATACTACATTGATAAAAAAAAACAAATTTAATTTCTAGGGACTAACTCTTTCAAAAAAAAAAAAATTCTATGCACTAACTATTAAGTTATTTTAAACGTGCATGCAATGCAATGATGTGTTTCTACTTCTACGTCAATTAATCAATACAACAACTCATAAATTTTTAACTACATATTATTAGATGCATGTGTAAAATCATGTTACATTCTCGGTGCATATTTATTAAATTCTAAGAAAAATGACTAGATCAAAATTTGGTAACCAAATATATGCATATATTTTAAAAAATTTAATTTTCATATTAATTAATAAAAGTCAAAAATTTCGCACCCTCTGACTCTGGGTCCTGGATCCGCCACTGATAGTATTCGTTTAATCATTTGTAACAAAACAAAATATGATTTTCGTTTTCACATTTTAATTAAAACCCAGACAAACAATCCTATTAATAAGCAACATTATTATTCTCTCAAAAAAAAAAAAGCAACATTATTATTATTGTTATTATTATCTATCTGTGTAAAAAAAAAAACTTAGCTTTTGATTCTACGAAATATTAAAATAAATCAAGCATGAATATGGAAATCCTCTCTTTATTCATGGTACGTGAAAATACATACACAAGACAAGGAGACAAACATGAGACCACAGGAAGGGCATCATGACTCGATGAATGGGGTCATGGAGCTCTTCTCTTCTTCATAAGTCAGCATATATCACGAACAGTAGATATCATTCGTTAATTTAGCATTTGAATCAGATTGAGTTAATCAGTGTTAGGTAGGTGCTTCATCATATCATACGATTAATGTTTCATCCACCAGTGGGACCATTATGACATGGATCTCAATGCAGCCACAGGTAGGTTTTTCACAAGACAATTGTTGTTTTGACATTCATTGTGTCTTAGTAATACAAGTAAATGACCAAAAAATTCAGTGGCTGTCGCCGGTTTTCTTTAGTTATAAGGCAGCGGTAGTTAACTACCGTTGGGAGTATTTTAGTCTTTTACTTGTGTTTTTAGGAAGTATTGAAAGTCAGAAAAGCAATTATCTTTTCACAGGATCATGTTAGGTCTAGTTGTACCCGGTTCCCTTATGCAAAATGTCATGTGGACTAATATATGTAAGTTTCTCATTTCTCAAATAAATAAAGGGAAATGGTAACATGCCTTAATTAACAAATCAATTAAACATTTGGTTGTGAAAAGGAGAACGAACAAGCACACATTCTTCAAATAATTAGAGGGAAGTAGTACATGCCTTGATTATTTTCTCAATTTTTTTTACAATTCAAAAAATCATCATCAATTTAGTACTCAATTAAATTGTTTTGAAAGAAGTACTCAATTAAATTGTTATTCTCTCTTCAATTTAGTCTTTATGTTATAAATATAAAATATAGTTTTTTTTTGAGCAAATATAAAATAGTTTTTAAATTATATAAAATTCATCATTTAATCTTACTATATATTAAAATGTTATTTAGTCTTTAACATCTTTTTTTAGATACAAGTCTTTAACATCTCAAATTCATCATTTAATCTTACTATATATTAAAATGTTATTTAGTCTTTAACATCTTTTTAGGGTACAAGTCTTTAATATCTCAGTAGCAGAAACCTAAGAAATTCCTGCCTTAATTAATTTCGCAAATCAATATAAAAACTAGGGGTGGGCATCCGGCCGAATCGGTTCGGGTCCAAACCCCTAATCCGAACCAACCCACAGGTGATGGATACAAATCTAAACCAAACCATTTTATACTTTGGTGTTTGAGGTTGACGATCTCATCGGTTCGGTTTTACGCTAAACATAACCATTTTATACTTCGATGTTTCAGGTTGACGAGCTCATCGGTTCGATTTTACGGGTTGAAAATTGCTTTTCTGACATTGATAAGTTCACATTGACACAAGTAAAATACTTAAATGCCCCCAACGGCAGTTAACAACCGTTTACCAAGCCGACAACAGTTAACTTCCGCTGGATTCAACGGTAGTTAACTGCCGCTACACCCAGCGGTTGTTAACTGCCGTTACGTGTCTGACTCATTTTCCAGTGTCTCTCCTAACCAAATTCATCTAAAATTTATGTCATTCTTCAAACTTATACCACATACCACATTACATACCACATATGTCATTCTTCAAACTTGCTAAAAAAAAGCAAAAATCCAAACTTATAATCATTATAACTTATATACATTATAAATTTAACCAATTTGCAAAAAAATAACACAAAAAAAGCAAGAATATCTCACTTGGGCATTTCATTAAACACCTTATGTGCATTCTAAATTAGGAGCACAATTAGTGTTATTTGAACATTTAAACAACTACATTGTACCTACACTTACTCTAAACAACAATTCCAGCATAAACAATACATTAAAACATCTAAATCATGCTTAATTTTCAATTTTCTAACCTAACCTAAAACTAACATTTTGTTCAAAATTATAAAAATTAACACCCTAAACAAACTACATTGCATGTAAATAGGAAGGAAAGAACTTACTTGTGAATTAATTGAAGAAATTGGGCGCAAATTCGTGAAGTAGAAGTTTGGAGAAATTTGGAAGTTGTGTTTGTAGTGAAGTGTTTATGTTTCTGGAAAATGGAAAAGTGATGCTTCTGCACTTGTTAAAATGCAGAACTCAACAGTAGTTAACTACCGCTGAGTACCAGCTGCAGTTAACTGTCAGCGGTTTGCAGAACGGTAGTTAACTACCGCTGGGGCTGTAAGGTTTACTTGTGTAAAAATGAAGTTTTTAAGGTCAGAAAAGCAATCTTCATTAAAAATAGAGGGCGCAAAAATTACGGTTTTAACAAAATAGAGTGGTCGAGTTAGTCAAAACCCTTAGAGTAACTGTCTATGTCAACTTGTTGTGTCAAGATATATTTTCTCTCTATGAAATACAATAGAAAATAGAGCTTCTTTCCTCACCTGCACGATTCTACAAAAACCATACATTTGAGACTTGGAAGTTTACATCCAGAGGGCAAAGAAACTGTACTTTTCTCCAAAAGTATACTTCCTGAGGGTAAAAAAAATGGTGTTCATTTCAACAAATATGATTTTGAAGAGAGTTTTAGGGATGACAAAATATGTTCCCCTAGAAAAAAGTACTAGCTTGTTGAAAATGAGAAGTCACTAGTGCTGCTTAAAAAATCCAACTAAACGTGACCTACTGATTAATACCTTTTACTATATTTGATAAAAATCTCAAAAAAAAAAAAAGTTACAAGCTAGTTGATAAACTATACAAGCCAATTTATAAACCTGCCTCCACCATCATGGTACTGCATCCAAGCGCCAATATCGACATGCTTGCCGGCCATCACACACACCCATGAACTCGTCTAGAAACGGCCATGAGCTCACCGCCATTGCTCGTTGCGCTTGTCAGCGCAACTCTTTCCTAGTTTGTTCATGGATACCTCATAATTTGTAGTGTGGTACTTGCTGTCCAGTTAACATTAATTACACTATAATAAAAGTGAACATACAGAGAAACACACTGCAATATTATGAATCAATCTCCACATCAAAGAGCATTAAGTGCCTGATTGATACTTCAGACTCAACTTAGTAGCTGCAACCTCAACCAAACATTCAACAAAGTATCCTTTGACTATCATAGGTATTGATTTTAGTATTTAATACTCACTCACTACAAACATGCCTCAGTGACAGCGATATGAATCCTTAACTGCGCATGGTAGCATTCCTAGTTCATATAGACTTCAACAAACATCTTGCGTTATATAGATAACAAAATTCAAAATGACTGCACCAAAAACGAGCTTTCAATATTGCAGCAATGCACAGTTTAAGGGAGGTGGGGTTGAACTTGCAATGAATGTTTAAAACTATGTACAACTTCTGATGTTCATCATATCTATTAGTAGATACATTAATCACACTTGGTGCTTGCCTCATCTAAAACCACAAGCCATAGTGAGAGATAATATGTATATATTTTACAGTGAACTCGGTCTACACATCATATATAGGCATCCTTTCTTCGATTGTTCCACGGCAGATAGGGCACTTCTTGCATTTTTCGCAGCAAGTGCTGTTAACCGCATCAGAAGTCAACCAAAGGCAAAAAAAAAACAATCAATTTCTTTAAGTATAAGTCCCTGAGATATGTGTGTTACCCTTGCACTGTAAATATCAGTGCAGTGACAAAAAAGTATTAGACTGAGCTATTACCTGCAAAGAACGTGATGCTTGCAGGGAAGGAGGACCACATTAATCTGCTCTTCAAAGCAAACTCTACATAAGATCTTCTCCTGATATATTTAGCGATCAATTTAAAGCGTGTTAGATCCTGATACAGTTAACAGTCACTCAAGCACAAACATTGAACAGAAATGCCCTTCTAACTAACAAGAATTGCAAAGTTAAATCAAGACAACTGTTCTCTTATGATGTGGTTTATTTAGTTCTATAATTTTGTAATTTCTATTAAATGATATGCAATCAAAGTTGAGAATGTTACATTTTGAAGTCTTTCATATTCCTCCTGGCTGTATTTTGTAACTTCTGTCTGCTCACCAAGTGCAGCTTGAAGTCTCCAAATCTGCAAGTTATAAAAGAGCCGGATATTGAAATGCATTATGTATGAAAAAGATTAAACATGCTCGTATACTTAGTTTAACTTATTCTTAATGAGGAAACTATTAAGTAAGAAATAACATGGTAGCTACATATTTTGCTATAAGGAAATAGTGTCTTCACCTCCTCAACAAGTTCCCCTCTAGGCATTTTCTTCACTGTATCGGGGGAGAAAGTATTATACCTAAATAGTAAATCAAATCACATATCATCATAGAGAAGTGTGAATAACACTATAAACCAGTCAAAATAACACAAAACTTATTGCAAGCACGTTATCACCATTATACTAAAAATGGCATAATGTAACAGAGAGTACTGACCCAGAACTTCCAGCGCAAAAAAGTCTGGCTTCTTCCTCTCTACTTCCTTCGTCTATTGACCACCAACCTAGCAACCTGCCAAGAGGAGGAGTGCAGCCACCGACAAATTCTTCATGTCAGTTCAACAACGTTCTAAGAATTTATAGGTTCAGTCAAGAATCTATACCTAAAGATAAATTTGTTTTTCTAGTAATCAAACCTAAACTAATACCTTGATCCGTGATTGAAAAACCCAAAGCAGTCACGGGATTTTGATGATATAGATGAGTAGCTTCTAGGAATATCTCCATTATAGAGTAAAAGAACAATCTTCTCTACTAATCTATATGCTGCAAATAATACTCCAGCTCCTTGCAACAGAAGAAGGGGAGAAAAAATTACCCAAATCGGTATATCTTTTGCGCCGGATGGTGTTCCCTGAAATTTAAACAACAAAAAATGAGGAAAGAAAACCAAAGAAAGGGGAAACCTACCAAGTGTGAGAGCAACACTGACACGGTCATTGTTAGCATGTATACCTCTAAATGCATAAAAAGTAGTATTTGGAAAGCAATGAATGGAACTTTCATAATATGCCCGCCTATGTCTTGCAGACTGCAAAACACATTTTGCTGCTCATCTTCTTCGGTAGAAATAACTATGCCTTCTCTACTCCATTCTAGATATCTTATGGTATTTGACGATGAACATGGTTCTGTAATGTGACCGTTTCCATGAATTGTAGGATTATGCCACTTCGTACAAACGAGAAACGCAAAGCATTGTGCAATGCTGCAAAAAGATAAAAATGGGTTTGTGATGGAAAAAGTACAAGACTAATATGAAATGCTTAAAACAGTGTACCAAGAGATATTGATTATACCCATAGTTGATAAACAAGTCCCACCAGCCTAGGGCAGCAACATCACCTGCAGGTAATTGAGAAATTATTAGTAACAAATCACATTCAATCAGTGAGTTCTGCAATGAATCATATCAAAGTAACGGTGCTGTCTCAGTCTCACATGACGTATAACCGTCAGATTATGATAAAAACAGTGACGGTTATGATTGAAATTTAATTAGGTAGTTTTCTACTGTTCGTTTATTTTTTTTGAAAAATAAATGTCGGTGGTGTATCCTTTCTTAGGATAGCTAAACCAATGTGATCAAGGTTTACTTTTAATATACACTTGCAAGTAGAAACCCCCAAATCTTAAACAGATAACCATGTTCTAAATGAAGTCTTGCAATCCCATATAAATTTCCTGCAATTTATTTCATATTAATGCCTTCCATGCATATTGACAGTTCATATACACGAGAAATTGACAACCTTTGTAAATCAAAAGACCTATTTTCAGAATCATGAGGCAAATATACGCAATTAATAAATAATAATTCATAGAATTTAAGTAAAGACAAGATATACGCAAAAAAAAAAAAAAAATCAGTGTCATAACAAACTTCAATAATCAAGTCCACATATCAAAATGACAAAAAAAAAACTGGCTAACTAAGCCATGCTGAAAATACACAATCAATTAAAAATGAATCAAAATTCATGTTGTGATTCATGTCCAAAATAGATACATGCGTCAATTTGTATTAGTGTTCAGTTTTGTTTCGAAACGAAACATGATTCCCATGCATCGCAAGATACCGATAACCATGGATAGCATTGTTTGATACCGTACCTTTTTTCATCAGCTTTACAAGAAGAGGAATGCTAAGGACTCACTCTCTTATTAGATAAAATTAATGTATGTCCCACCACTTTAAGTGGAACCCATTTCCAAAGTGTGAAACCCTCCTTGATTTAAACCAATAAGGAAGTGAGTGTTTGAGAGAGTATTGAAAAGAGGGTGTTTTTTTTTTTTTTTTTTGATCAAGCAAAGAAATTCTATAAAAGATCTGGAGGGGGCCAGAACCCTTAACAACAAAAAAGCTTACATCAAAACAAAAAGAAGGTGCAAAATATTACATCACAGAGATCTATAATAAGGAAGGCTTGTGCAACTCCTCAATGAGTTAAACTAACAAAGCAACTGCCACCAGAACAACAGGGAAATGGCAGAAACTATTATCTAAACACCCAGGTTCACCAAAGATGCTTTGAACACCTAATAAGATAGAATCAACAATATCATAGAATAGATCTTGTTGCCTGAACAAGATGTTGCAAATAACACTTCTCATATACTCTATTACGATTGAACCAACTATTCGGTATATGTCAAGGCAGCTTTGGAGGTACCCTTTTGGGCACGGGTCCTCATTCAGTATATGTCAAGAGAGTGTTGCTAGCACTACTCTTACAAGAATCTTAGATTACACGATTCAAGATGAGTACAGCGTTAAATATCATGACTCATAAATCATAATCCCATATACTAATTGATTTTCAAAATATTGAAGTTTGATTTCTTATCATTCAGCCATGTTAAAACCTTCTATCTGTTTTATTAATTGTTTCATCTATTTGCAATCACTATTAGAAGGTTTGACCCCAATCAAAATCTAAGTTTCATATGTTATTTAGTAAACAAATACAAAGTTGTCAAGGCCAAAGAATAGTGTATTACAAACAGAGCTAATATCTGTTATCTAAAACAAAGTTTTATACATCTTATCAAAATGTTGTGAAAAACTAACCAACTGCGCACTCAATTAGGATGCAGAGATGTCAAGGAAAGGTAAGCAATGGAGTCTATGACATTACATTTCAAGAGTAAGTTAATTACACAGTCAACAATTGTTTCAGAGCGGAAATTAAAACTTACCACATATCTTTAGAAGGGTGAACACTGTGGCAGCAACAAAGAAGACCATGGATATCGAAATCCAGAAGTGCTGAAAAACAGAATCATAAAATTCAAATTTAGTAATGAGCATTGGGAAAATAGAAAGATGGCATAATCAACGGATTAAAACACTTAGGAATTTGTCTTAGGAAGTATTGATTAATAAGGTAATGCTAATTATTAAGATGTCGACAAATGGTTCTGACATAACAGGAATATTGCCAAAAATCAAAATAGTGCAAAAGAAGGATAAAACAAAGAGAATTAAGGCTGTTTGAATTGAAAGAACATATTTGTTTTTTATTTTCTGTTTTACATTGATAATTTCAAAAATTTATCGTGTTTTACTTTATTTCTTGTTTCTAACGTGTACAGGAAAGGTGAAAACAATAAATACTATTTTCACATCGTCATTTACCAGGGATTTGAACAAAAAATGCTGAAAAGTAACTCATCAAAACCGATTTTATAAATTGCCAAGTAGAGGTCAGATAGAGCAATTTATCACAGCCTCAATCTTATCAGTAAGGTGCCTTTATTCAATTTCAGAGCATATCACCGATCAAATAATTAATCAACTAATGAATGATATCTTACAGGAAGAGTTTCCCATACTGCTTCATCCGTCATATTTTCCTCATCTCCAGGCATCAAAGCCCTACACATCCTATAAAGATACATTTTTTGTCAACAAAGCACCAGTTTGATAGAAGAGTATGTAATAGTATTGAACCTTGCAGCTTTATAATTGATTAACATCGAGTCTAACCACGTGAAGCCTTACAATTAACTATTACAAGCTTAAAAGTTATGATGGTTTTCAACAATCAAAATGATTTTCTGAAAATGCAAGTTATTTTGTAAATCGTTTCATAATGTTGAATGATTGTGGTGAATCTATTGTCAATTTTTTAAGACAGTTCTAACAGATATTACAAGATGGGGGACTATTGATGAGTTGAAAGATAAGTGCCAGCTCCTTATGAAACTAACTTGTAAGGTAAGAACTACCTAAACCTTATAAGCACTACTCGTGTCATATTTCTAAGCGATGTATGACTAAACGCCCACCCTCACTCGGATCCGTATTGCCTGCTGCAGGTTAAACATGCAGCGATCTCAGCTGTTAATTTGAGATTGAACGGCTTAAATTACAAAGTAACAAAATCAGTTTGAAGTTTTAACAATATCATCTGTTAATTTAGATCGGACAGCCAACATTAAAAACTGTGCAGTACTGTTACAGCACCAAATCCATTTCCCCCTCACTCACACTCGACATGATGAAGGAGCTGAGGACTGCAATGAAGGTAGTCCAAAGTTGCCACAATTAAGGCGTCAAGGGACAGACCACAGTTTAGGCAGATTTGAAACATATAGAATATAAAGCTTGGTAAGCTATAAATGGAACCAGACAAGTACCTGATGTTGTCAATCAAAATCATCAATTCGAAAGCTATGAGAGGTATGAAGACAATCTTTAAATTCACCACTGCATCATTAAAACAATCAATGAATTATAAAAGTACCACAATTCAACTTCATGTGAAGAGACAGTGATCAATAATATCCATTATAGTTGTGCCATAAGATATGTTACTTACCATAACTGCTCCCAAGATGTATACATAGAAGAAGCTCAAATGCCACCAGTAACGGTGTAGCTATGACTGAATGACAAGGAGCCCACTGCACATGAACAGAATAGTTTTACATCAGTAACAAAAACCTTCTGCATGACAAAAAATTTGTCCATGAAACAGAGAAGACAATTTGAAGTGTGTCTTACTTGGCGCCCATGAGGCATCGAAGGAGCAGGCAAGGAAAACCTGCCTCGTGCTATCACAACATGAAAAAGCCAAAGAGGTAAAAATACAGTCCTGCCAAAAAGAAAGATATGTTATGATATAATGAACTTTGAAAGGGAAGAGTCTGTTATATAGCTTAATCAATTTCTTCTCACTAATCCACAATCTGAGATTCACTACCCAACACCCCACCTATCAATATTTTAAGACATGATTTGAACCAGTAGCCCCTAATTTACATGGAACAGTCAAAGGTTTATGTCTGGTTTACTGCAACATAATATAAACAGCAGGACATCAACATGAATTCGATGCCCACCCATACTGATACATCTCAATTATCCAATAGTTTTTTTTTATTGAAAAAAAGAAGTCCCAGATACTTCTCTGGTACCTCTTCCATACATCTCATACCTAGGGCTGCTCACTATATCCGGATAAGTAGTCCATCCCTAACGGATCCAAATCCAGTTATGGCACAACACAGGCCAGCAACTCTTACCAACTAGACACATTCTCAACAAGATACGACGCGACATTGATCTGCATTAGCAATATTTAATTTTTTATCATTTTAACTATGTGTGTCCTTACTTCACATGCATCCCCAGAAAGGTGAAAAGGAAAAAAAAAATTGCTGCTCATTCCATATTGCATAGCACACCAAAATGGAGTCCCTCTTCACCAGCCAGGGTTTGTGATCACGCACCGCAGGGGTAATTTTCCTTTGGCTTATGAGTCGGGTGCTGCTGAGTTGCCGCCGCATTTTCTGCATTCCAGTGTCTTATGTTGCTGCCCAAGCTCCTTTCTAGCTCAACTCTTTCGCCCATCTGTGAAGGAACTCTAGTTGCAGAGCTACGGACATGCATAGCTAATGCTCATTATGTACACTATATTAACTATTGTTCACGCTAGTACCTCAGTATCTATATCTTATTACAGCTTGATAACTTGATACTAATTGAGCTTAAATGCATCACAATTCTAGTAAATTCCCATTCCCTGATCAAAGAAATTCTCTCCACGTTCACTACACTAGAACACAAATTGACACACAAAAACTCAGTCTCACAAAGGGTAAAGCAGTCACCCTTACACAATCCCTATTCCAAACAAAAATTAATTTAACAAAAGAACAATAAATATATCAATGCAACAAACCACACACATGCAATTGAACACACCCAGCATCATTTTCTTCAAAATAAAAAAAAAAAAAATTAAAGCCTTGACACATGCATTGAAAGAGGGAAACAGAATTGAAACCAAAAATCATCAACAGCACAAGTTTTTACAATTTCAGGATAAAACTAGGTATGAATATGATAATTCAAAAGGTAAAATTTTGCTATGACCCTTTAATCCGTTTCTAGATTTTTGATCAAGGGTTGGTAAAAAATAAAAAAAAAAAGGGAAAGAGAGAAAAGGAAAAAAAACTTACCACCAAGAGAAAAGGAAGAAACGGTCAAGCTTGAGAACAAGGAGAAGAGAGAAGGAAAAGAGAAAAGCATGAGCTAACATAGCTTGAAGAGACTTGAATACCCTTCTCCAACTCATTACTCTTCTTCGAACCAGCATTTTTGTATTGCCGCAAAAATCAAGAAA
>Ga0315913_1002775_pt1 | contig 20787 bp, 19 predicted proteins | sample MpolsnodulesMG_FD_207736 | JGI IMG/M metagenome (GOLD analysis project Ga0315913, IMG submission 207736) | Medicago polymorpha root nodule microbial communities from Los Angeles, California, United States - small nodules | ecosystem: Host-associated > Plants > Roots > Nodule | place: USA... | reverse complement strand
AAAGAAAAAACTACTACCTTAAGTATATACATGTAACCCGCAATGGAGCCAGTCGTAGGGTCAGTAGCCTCTAAAAGCTGAGTGTAGAGATAAACAAGTGCCATCTTGCCCAGGACCACGTGTGCTCCTTGTCTAAATCTTGCATCTCCATCAGCCATATCACACAAACATGCTTGTTGATCTTGTTATTTCAGCATCACATATGCATATACAAACACAATAATATCAACACATTTATAATATGATATAGAAAAAAATTACTACCTTATGTAGAGACATGTAACCCGCCATGGAGCCAGTCGCAAGGTTCGTAGCCTCTGAAAGCTGGGCGTAGAGATAAGCAAGTGTCATCCCGTCCAAGGACCACATGTGCACCCTGTCTATATCCTTCATCCCCATCAACCATATCATATGAACATGTTTATTGATCTTGTTGGCGAAAATGGTGACACCAACCAAGAACAACAAAAATGCCTTAATACAATGCTCTCCAGTCTTACGGAGCTCCTCCGCCTCCTCCTCCTCATCCAGGTCCTCCAACTGATTGCACTTATGAATGAGTCTAACATACAACTTCTTCAGGTTAGGAATAATAATATTCTCACCCTACTGTGTGCTCGTCTCTTCCTCAGCTTCACTCTCCGTCAAACCTAACTCAGACTGCATCCGCTGAATACCCAACTCGTAGTTGCAGTCTCTATAGTGCATGAGCCTCCCTCAGATCGGGACATGTAAAAGACACGTCACATCATTGAGTGTGACGGTCACCTCCCCAACATGCAAATGAAAGCTCCTGGTCTCCTGATGCCACCTCTTTGACAAAGCTATGATGAGGCCAGAGTTGATGGTATAATACCTAGTCTTAATGAGGGGGCAAGACCGGATGCATTCACCCGTTGCCAGAACCAATCGACACCAATATTCGGGACTTTCAGCTGGTTGTGCCTAGTCTTCCTTCCGTGCGAAGAAGGGTTTGGCCAATGCTCCTTCCGAAACTAAAATATAAATAAACAGAAATAGTTAAAAATAGAAACATTTGAATAACTTAAAAAGACATAACAATTTAATCGTAAAAAAACCAAAGTTAAAATAATCGTCAAACATTTTAACATACCAATTAAATTGTAAACTTGAAATAAACAATTTAATATGACAATTGAATCGTTAAAAAAACTATAATTAAAATAAACATAACTATTGAACCGTAGAAAACACTAACAGGAGGGGGCCTAGATTGCCTTTCGGCCCGTGCACTCCCGGTCATGGTCTCCCTGCCTCATTTCTGTAACAGTTCGTTTTTCGTTAGAATTATTTTATTTATTTATTATGTGTGTTTATATGCACTTGTGTGTGATTAATTGCCTTTGTGTGTATTTTATTTTGGATTAGTGGATTTTTGGCCTAGAAGGGTATTTTAGTCATTTTGGACTCAAGAGTATTTTGGTCTTTTGGTGAGAAGGGTAAAATAGTCATTTTATTTGGAAGGTTATTTTTGGTGTTTTAAATGGGAATAATTATTTTTACTAAGTTACTAGTGAGTTTGGGGAATTAATTAGCGCCGGTAATTATTCGTTATTTTACGGTTTAGTGTACTTTAGTGAATTAGTCGGTAAGAATATTGAGTCAATTAAGACAATTAGAGACTAAGCCCAATTATGTGGAGAATATATAAACACAACACATGTGAGAAAATTAGGTCATTACATTCATTCACTCATTTCACAAAAACATTTTTGAGATGGAGGTAGAGAGAGAAAGTGGATCAAGAGGAAGAAAAGAGGAGCTAGAGAGAGAGCGCTTGGGATTGGAGACTATGAGCTAAATTGAAGTTAGGGTTTGGATTCTTTAAGAACTAGAGGTAAGGGGGATGATTTCTCTTCATCAATTGAGTCATAATCTATTATTTTCAATTATGAGTTTAAGTGTTTTTGTGATAATTGTGACTTTTTGTAATTTTGAATGATGAAATTCATGCTCCTAATTCATGTGAAAGGAAAAACTAAATATCTGTGAAAATCACTTATTTAAATAAAAGAGAAAAAGAAAAACGATTTAGAGGGGGTGATTTAAGATAAAAAAAAATTGACCCTAAACAACCCATCTTTAATGAGTAAAGGGGAATAAACTATGATTTTAGACGACGGCTCACAAAGAGAGAGTTATGTGATAGGGAGACAAATTGTATGTTATGCATTATTTTTTACTATACGTGCGATTTGGAGTTTTATCTCTAAGGCTTTTAACGAGATCATATTCATTCAATTTTTTTTCTTCTTCAGTATGATTTTTCTATCTAATTTTTCTTAGTAAGATTTTAAGGAGATATCGTTTAAACCTCATGTATGGTGTTTTCATGATAACAACCTATATTGATTATGATAAGAAAAATACTAACGAGTGCTATAAATATACGATTTAAGAAAATGAATATTGTATGATTCTTTTGAAAAATGCTTATGCAACTTTTTTAAAATTTTAAAAAATGTTATTTTAAATTTCTTCAGAAAAAAAATGTTATTTTAAATAAAAGTTTCTAATTTTTGCAAGACCCTTTCCATGAAATCAAGAAATTAGAAACATAAAATTAATAATTAAATATGAAATGTATATTCAATGAAATCCAATTGAAGTTGGATTATTTGTGCAGTGATCTTGGCTTCAGCAAAACTATTCGACCTATCTATCTATATTCGGTGTTATTTACGCCCCCAACCTTGGCCCCAAAATAGTAATGATTTACTTCTCTGTTCGCACATTTTGACCATTTTTTTTGGTGTCCAGAGTTCAAACCCTAAACTTTACATATGTTATGTATTGTTCTACTAACCGAGTTAAGCTCATGAAGACATTATATAAAAATAAATGATAATATATAAATGTTATTAAATTTACCCCGACAAATAATTTTAAAATATCAAATTTTTATAATTTTCATCAATATATAATGAAAGGTACTCCCTCCGTTCCATAATAACTGAGTCATTTTCAAAAAAATATTGTCTCAGAAAAATTGACCCATTTCACTTTCCAAAACAATATTAATTACTTTTTTTCAATTATAACTCTAATTAATACTACTTTCACAACTCCCAATTCAATATATTCTACTTTACATTTATGATAAAGAAAAATGAACCAATACTTAACAAAACATTCAAAACCATTTCTCTCTCTCCTTCACTAATATATTTTTCTCAATAAGTATGAAATGAGTAAAAGGCTCAGTTGAATTGTGTCGGACATATGAATTTTTTTTAATTAAAGAAAAGGAGAAAAAACTCCCGACATTTCGGTATTATTCCCGCGGATTTCAATGTTACAGACCACTCGTTTTCTTTCTTTCTTTTTCTGTCATATCTTCCCAATTTTTTTCCTGTTTTCTTTTCTTTCACTTCGAAGAAAACAAAAATGGCACGAAAACTTTCACTACATTTGAATCACACTCTTCACACTTCATTACACTTGAATCGCCACTTACATCTTCATTTCCTCCCATCCTCCCTTCTCAAGAAGAACACATCTATCCATTTAACAAACCAATGCATTATTACATCCTCGAGCCGGAACCGTCGCTTCGAGTTTCTAACAGCTTGCTCAGTTCAAAATTACGATGCCATAGATGAATCTGAAGAAAAAGTTCAAATTAACAACGGTTCTGACGAAGAAGAAGAAGTGAAAGAATTGGTTGAGCAGAGTATATGGATTCAGATGAAGGAAATTGTATTGTTTACTGGACCTGCTATTGGTCTTTGGTTATGCGGACCGTTAATGAGTCTCATTGATACTGCTGTTGTTGGTCAAGGAAGTTCAATTGAACTCGCTGCTCTAGGTATAGTTTTTTATCATATGAATTTGTTTAATTGTTGAAATTGCATAATAATGTATGATGCGTATTGAATTCTTTTTCATGGAGCAGGTCCTGCTACTGTTTTTTGTGATTACTTGGGCTACTCGTTCATGTTTTTGTCGATTGCTACTTCAAATATGGTTGCTACTGCACTTGCTAAACAGGTTTGTTTTTTATTCCCTTTTTTAATTGGGTAGAAAATATTGATGAATATGCATTTCTGAACAGATAGTTGGTATTCAAATATGGGTGGTTAGTCTCGCCCTGGTTGAGATGATACATATGGCGCTAATGATCTAAGGTTTTAGGTAGAAACATGGTGTTTTGGTCTTTTTTTGTTCCTGAATCCTGATTATTAACTTGCTGTTGCTCTCTATGTTTCATAGACTCTCGAACAAATGGTATCAGAGTCAAGTTAACTTGATGGGAGAGTGGAGTAGATCTTTATATCGAAAGTCTTTCTGGTAATGTAGTCGTTGGTTAGTAATGGGAGTGAAAGTACACTGATGTGACAAACTTACAATTGATGGGAAGATTGTTGGAGTTAAAGTGAGTGCTTAGTCTTCTATCGACCAGGAACTAACATAATGACAATTATATAAGAGATGTGGGCGTGACCTTGTTGGGACTTCCGGGGAGCCTAAAACATCGGGGTGGATCGTCGCATTGGACTAAGAGCAACCACACAAGTGAGTTGGACGTCACATCTTCACCAAAAACCTTAGGATCAGTTTGGGAGTTTAAGAGGGGAGCGGAGGGCTTTGGAAAAAAGGAACGAGAAAGTGGGATATGTGGAGGGTTTTAGGAGGCGAGGACTTTGAAGAGTTTATTTTTCCTCACAGTGCAAAGTTTCCCCATGAACTTGAAAATTGTAGTGTTCTGATTTCTGGGTTTATACTTAAGAGGTCTGAGTTTATATTTTAATATATATTCAAGATTTTAAAAAAATTGAAGGAATTCCACAATATATGATCATATAACATTTCAATCACACTTTATTCATATTTAGAAACATTTTATAGGTTGCTTTATTGTTTTAATTTTTTTAAATGATCAATGTTAGTAATTAGTTGTTACTTGCTGGATTAGTTTTTTTTCTTTCTCTTTCGTCCAGGTTTGAACCCACGACCTCCAATTCCTTTATCCCTTAGCTCAAATTAATTGAACTTAATTTATAAAAGAAAAATAAGCCATCCCCTTCCAAACAGAACCTAAAGCATTTGATATATGAATCATCTCAGTTATATGCTGCTCGACATCTACTTTTTCATTCAACGTGAGACTTTGAACCCACACTTGACACATCAATAGACCTATATACACCCAACAATGGCAAGCTGAGGATAACATCTGAAGCAATGTAAGATTAGGTGCACGTAATCTTACAATGAAATTGTGTAAACACCCAGTAGACCAGTAAATTTTTTGGCATTATTGTATTGCTATGTGCCACATCCATGGTTTTATGCACACAGAACTTTTAGGATTTATTGCCCCTGCCTTTCATGAGTAAATATGTTTGTGTAGGATAGGGAGGAAGTGCAGCATCACATATCTGTATTGCTTTTTATTGGGTTAGCATGTGGCTTGGCGATGCTTTTTTTCACAAGATTATTTGGTGCAGCAACGCTCGCAGGTATTGAAAATGAGAGCTCTGACCAGTCGTGTCCATTTCTTGGGATAATAGTAATTCATTAATGCATAAATGGTAATAGAGCCTACCCCATGTCTGATAAATTGTTCTATTTTTGCCCTTTTCAGCTTTTACTGGACCAAAGAATGTACATATAGTACCCGCAGCTAATAGTTATGTCCAGGTTTTTTTCTTCTGATTAATATCCTTCAAATTAAATTAAGATGGTAATTAATGTTTTTCAAAATTCAAGAAATCAAAAAACAATTTATAGCAAGAAATGAGTAACTTCAATTTTCACTTCTGGTAATCGTAAATAAAGGTTTGAATGGCAATGCCTCTTTAAATAAAAAATACAGCCTTTCAAATAGGATTCTGCTTTTGTTTCTGCATGATTTACATATTGAAATTGATCAAAGGAAGGTATCATCCTCTGCTTGATTTAGTAACACTGGATTTCTTTTGGTATTAGATTCGAGGGTTGGCATGGCCTTGTTTACTTGTTGGGTCGATCGCCCAAAGTGCAAGGTGCAAACATACTATTTATTTCTCTCGTGTTTATTTCTAAAACGAGTTGTTGCAATTTACGAAACTTTGTTAAATCTGAGCGTCTGTTCACCATATACTATTTTAGTGATAAAGTTTGTCTTAATAGTTGCTTAGAAGCTTTTGGCTAAAATTCTGCTTGCTATGAATGACTTTTTCAGATTGCAAGGCTCCTTTTGTCCCTCAACTGTAATACCGTTTTCTCTATGTTGACGATTTCTCATTTGCTTCTTATATTTAAATGAAAATGTGAATTATCCTCTCTCTGTTCTTAATGCCTAAATCATTCTTTGAACTGCTTGAGCAAAGTGTTTTTTACCCTGAGAATAGTTCAAGTATTTAGTAAACTGTTACTTTTTATGATTTTCAATTTAATAATATTATAACTATTGGGTTATCATTTAATTCCTATTATTGATATCCACATTCTTTCATGCAGTCTTGGTATGAAAGATTCTTGGGGACCCTTGAAGGCTTTGGCTGCTGCGAGTATTATAAATGGAATTGGTGATATAATTCTGTGCAGATATTTAGGCTATGGGATTGCTGGGGCTGCATGGGCTACATTGGCATCCCAAGTATGCCGAACAAACTCTAATGCATTATGTTGTAGATAATGAATTTTGGTTGTAGGCACATAACTATGTAAATATTATATTTTGTAATAAGCTTATTAATTAGGCCCAGGAGTTAAAGCTTCTATATATTCAGATTAGTGTTTGTAATTTTCACATACATATAATAATACTTCAGAATATTTTTCCACACATCATAATTAATTAATGGTATCATATATGGGTTTGCCTATTTTCAATGCACTAAACTAATCAAAGTGCACTGCTTTTACATCCCTTCTTGTTTTCAGGTTGTTGCAGCGTATATGATGAGCCAAACTCTAAACAAGAAGGGATACAATGCATTTGCCTTCACCATTCCTTCAGGGAAGGAATTTTTGTCAATATTAAGTCTTGCTGCTCCTGTATTTGTAACATTGATGTTAAAGGTTGAATCAAGTATTTTGCTATGTTTGTAACTCTTTATCTCGAGTAGTGTAACCATTAAATATAACTGAAAATTCTGATGTTTAGGTGGCTTTCTACTCTCTACTTATATATTTTGCTACATCAATGGGTACAAATAAAATGGCTGCTCATCAAGTTAGTTTTACTCCTGTCTTGTATTTTGTAACTCTATTCCTTCGCTTTCTATCTGCACATTTTCTGAACACCAAACTCAAACAGATTATAACTCAACTCTTATTTTAGGTCATGCTTCAGATCTACATGTTATGCACAATATGTGGTGAACCTCTCTCCCAAACTGCTCAATCATTTATGCCTGAGTTGATGTATGGAGTAAATCGGAGTTTGGCAAAGGTTAGTGATACTTATTCACTGATTTCGAAAGATATCTCCTCCAACCTCATATATATAGGAGGATCATTTTAGAGCTCGTTTTTGTGCTCAGTTGAATTTCATTTTATATAGGAAGTTCATCTTTCTTTTTGAAGGGTAGTTATAAGCAATGATACTATGTTCTCCTTACTAATTCGTATTGTAGATTCTCTCCATTCAAAAGTTCCCTGAGTTTATAGTATCTTGACAGGCTCGATCGCTTCTAAGGTCTCTTCTAACTATTGGAGCTGTACTAGGGTTGCTTTTTGGGATTGTTGGAACATCTGTTCCTTGGTTATTCCCCTACATTTTTACACCTGATCAGATGGTCATCCAGGAGGTCAGTTATTGAATTTTTAAACTTTAGCTCAGAAATTTTCACCATCTCCTTTGGAATTAAGGTTTCTGTTAGTGATTAATTTGTTTTTGTGATTACGCAGATGCATAAGATACTGATTCCATACTTTTTAGCGCTAGTGGTCACACCTGCAACTGTTGGCCTGGAGGGAACATTGCTGGTATGCTCGTGTTAGACTGAAATATTAGGAATTTTATTATTTTAGCGTTCGTATGTTGGTAGTCTTATTCAGTTGGATCTACTCATTCTACTAGACTATTACTTGGCCTAGACGTTTCGCATAATTTAGCGTTCGTATGTTGGTAGTCTTATTCAGTTGGATCTACTCATTCTACTAGACTATTACTTGGCCTAGATGTTTCGCATAAAAATGAGTATCAAAGACCAAGCCTCTTGAAAAGCCCAATAGTTTCGCATAGGTTCCATAGTAATTTTTCATTATGAAATAGCCTTTGCACTTGAGGCGCTAAAAAAGGTATAAGCCTACTTATTTAGGTAGAATGGAGTATGATAAGCACCTAACTCCTAACTATTTGGTAGCTCTGCATCATGTCCAAGATCCAGTTCTCCTAAAAGATCAAGTTATTATCAAGAGAGGTTTTACATAGATAACTCCGAGGGGAGTATTAGATTTCTGTCTTACAATTATATATCTCTCACATTATACAATGTCATTAATATTATTCGACTTCCATTATTTCCCTTTAAATTCAATAGCTCGGTTCAACTTGTCTATAATAAATGGGAAAAAATGTGGCATCACTAACTGCTTCTCACAAACTTATTTATGCAGATGTCTAAGACTTCCTCAAATGAATCTCGTGTGCTATTTTTAAAATTGTATTAAACTTGCTCTATTAAACAGTGCAATTTTCTTTTTTAAGGTCGTTAGACCATATATAATGTACTTAATAGCTTAACTCATGATCCCGTACTCCCCCAACACGTGGTATCAGATCTTGTGTCAGCTTGGCGGGGGAGTGTGAGGGGGATCATGATATTGAATCATTGTATCGAAAGTCTTTCTAGCGGTGTAGTTAGGAGGCGTATTTCGTTAGGGTTAACTTGTAACAATGGTGCAAGTATAGGATGTGAAACTCACACTTGAGGGGCATATTGTTGGGTTCAAGTGTGAGTGGTTAGTCTCATATCGACTATGAACGGGATAAATGTTGGATATATAAGAAAGATGACCCATATAACTAATTAATGCCTTAAAGTTTTGGGTGGAGATGTGATGTCCCAATCTCATGTTAATCCTAGATCATTGGCCTGTTATTGCTCGTCACTCCCCAGACTCCCCAACAGTCATGACAATTTATTTATTTATTTATCCAGGTTGCATGTTGCTTCTTGTTAATTGTCTATATTTGCTTATGCAGGCTGGACGGGATCTTAGATTTATAAGCTTGTCAATGACCGGATGCTTTTGTTTGAATGGTCTAGTATTATTGGTAACAACTTTTCCTTGGTTTGCTGGTGTACGTAGTAATACTGCTTGACTAATTTTTCTGTAACACCCAATTTACCTCGATGCAGATCCTATCTAGCAGATATGGTTTGCAAGGCTGTTGGTTTTCCCTTGCTGGATTTCAATGGGTAAGACTCGGACCTAGAATTCATAGAAAGTGCTAGTACTTTTTCGTGAACATATTCTGACAGGGACATATTGTGTTTATTAGGTTCGGTTTTCATCGGCCCTTCTGCGCCTTCTATCTCCCAACGGCATTTTATACTCGGAATATATAAGCCAGTATGAGCTGCAAAAGTTGAAGGCTGCATAGTTTAGGAGTTCCATTTTTAGTTCATGGTACATTATACAAATAGAAGCATGTTGTCTGTTGATTGCAATCCTTGTTAAGTATGTTACAAAATAGATATCCATCTTAATGTCGATACAATTCAGTGCTCGGAAACTACAGGTGCTGAGTTGTATCGGAAACTAAGCGGGGAAATGGAGGATGTGGGAAAATTGAATCCACAGCCTTGAACATATATCTTTTTTGTGATCAAGTGTGGTGCCACTGGGGTATAGTTATTTGGTAAACCTTTCTACTTTTATGGTGGCTTTGCCATTTAGAAATAGAGGAGAGTAAATATGTTCTCATGGAACTTGGGTTCAAAAATGGCTTGCAAGGTAGGAATGTGGTGCATGTACAAACTCACTTTTCAGATCATATCTCATATAATATAAACTCGTTTCCATAAAAATATAATTAATGTCATTCCATTCCCATCTACAATCGATGATTTTCAGAGGGTCGCATCTCACTGATCAAATTTCCTATCAAGCATCATGATAGTTTATTTAAAGATTTTAACTACCCAAGTTGAGATAGGGGATCTTCCACTTTTCAGCAGAATCTATTGTGAAACTAAAAGCCAAGGCCAATCAAGAGCCTAAAACATCCTTAATCTCTTCATTCCAATTGTTAATGACTGTAGTTTAGAGATCTGTAACTCATGCACGTCAGCTACCATGTGAATAGAGAATGAGTTGCAAGATGACTATAGACAACTGATCAAGAATGGTACCTCTGCCGAAGAAATGATTTGGGAATTTAATTCACGTATCGAGTGGAGAAATGATGGTAGGGGACTTGTGCGAGAGAACGAATACGGGAATGGCAGAGGAGGAGCTTCACCTGGTTGTTGCAAGCCATGATAACAAAGTGATAAATGGTCCTGATTTTTCTGATACGCTCCGCTATAGCGGCCGGCACGGCCGCTTTTGACAACAGAGGTTCACCAAATGGATCAATTCTGTGACCTGTATGCTGTTATATGATGGATAGTTCGCTGAGGCTGAGTTCCATTGTGTTAAAGCCTGGCTAATTTTGGAGTAGCTTCTAAATGTTACTATTCCATTTATTTTCTTTTGCTGCTTCCTCTTTCTCTTCCCAGCTCCCAAAGTGAAGCTTCTTCACACAACCTTTGCAATACAATCACTGGCATCTCCTTATGACTGCTATGCTTGTTCCATCACCTTGGACTAATTCAAGATATTCAACCTTCGACTTGTCTTTTTGATGTGTCAAATCAATAGGAGAGGTGGCAGTGATACACAGGGAGAGAAGTTGTTTCTTTTTGTTGTACTTGGTTGCCAACTGAGTATTGTTTGTGCACTGCCATGTCCCACATCGGTCAGAAGCATGACAAGCAGGCAAAGCTTTGTTATAAATTTGGAATTTGATCAATGTTAAAAGCATACCTTTCTCGGCCTTTTGGCTAAGATCAAGTGTAGTATCTGTTCTTATCAGTTTAATATCTGATATGTGGGCCAATGGTTCACAAGATATTAAATTAATTTTTATAGGGAGAGAGTCAGTCTAGTAGCTTGCTGCTTGGGCTCTTAAGTGTCGCCTTTGTGTTGCACTATTGCATAGGCTGGCGCATCCCACCAATTTAATTCAATTTTTTTATATTTATTTTTGCAATTTTTGAAGTTTTCAAAGGTTGAGCTTGTTTCACCACCTTAATTTCAAAGGTTTGCACTTTAAATTGACAAATATACCCTTACATTCTTTTTTAAATTTTCAACTATTACCTTTATTTTAAGGGTTAAATAAGTTTTTCGTCCCTATAAATATAACGAATTTTGATTTTAGTCCCTATAAGATTATACCGAATGTTTCCATCCTCAAAAATTTTTTATTTTGTTTTTGGTCCTTAATGTATATAAAAAAATTTATTTTGTTTTTGGTCCTTAATGTATATAATTTTAACGTGTTCTTGACATTTTTTGAACATAATATGAATATATAAATGTCGAATATCATAAACGGACATAACATGGATACAATTTGAACATAAAAAGTTATAATTTTGCCATTTATATGAACATAAAATGGCCATTAAGGACGAAAAACAAAATAAAAAAATTTGTAAAGATGAAAACATTCAGTTTAATTTTTTAGGAACTAAAATCAAAATTCGCTATATTTATAAGGACGAAAAACTTATTTAACCCTTATTTTAATTTCTCTCCTCTTTCTTCATTTGTCTCCATCCCCATTTCATTTTTTCTCTTCCTCTAATTTTTAATTTTGATATCATTTTCCTGTGATCCATCGTTTTTCCAAATTTTTTAATTTGATAGTCTCCCGTCCCAAATTTTATGACGTTTTGGGCATTTCACATGTATTAAGAAATATAATTAATATTTTGTGGAAAAGAGTCCTTAATAAATGATATGAGAAAGATAAATGAAAGAATTGAAAAAAGAGATTTTAATAAATAGTTAAGGATATAATAGGAAAAATAACATTAATGTTTCATTGGTATTGTAAAACGACATATAATTTGGGAATTTTTTTTTTTTTTAAAGCAACATACAATTTGAGACGGAGGGAGTATCATTTTCCCTTATCTAATTTTTGTGATCCATCGTTTTTCCAAATTTCATACGTATCATTTTTTGATGTGGCAGGAACATAATGAAGCAAAGAATCATAACATTCCTAAGGATTCTGTGTTCTTTTAGCAAATTAACACACTTCTGATTAATCCTTCCTTCAAATAGAGCCTATTTAAAATAGGTTTCACGGACATGGACTTGAACTTAATTCACGTATTTCAAATTTTATATATGCGTGGTTAAACGTGAACTTAATTCATGTACTTCATGCGTCTTAGAATTATTATTTTTTTTTCAAAAAAAGTTGGAAATTATTATAATTACAGCGAACATAAATTCAATAGACTTACCTACCTCAATCTAAGAGAAAATTAAGCAACTGATTTGGTCCTCTTGATGCGTTCAAAATTATTTTATTTTATTTTATTTTATGAATGCTCGTTTTAGGCGCTTGGTTGAAGGATTTGATGAATTTTGTAGTGGATGGATTTGATGTATATGAATTTGGTAGATTGAATTGCCGCCCCTAAATGACACATATTTTACCTTTGAAATCAACACTATTAATTATTTCCTTAATATCTCTGTAAAACTCAAATAAGATATCTAATATGAGATGGGGGAGTAAGATTCGTCAAAACCTCGTGTTTGATGTTCTCAAGATAACAACCTATTGATTATCATAAGAAAAATGCTAACGAGTGCAATAAAAATCCGATGTAAGAAAATTAGTATTGTATTATTCTTTTGAAAAAGATAATGCTAGATTTCACGACAACCAATCTCGCAAAAAAAACACGATACAGTAAAGTCTATTTGTAGAGGGGTCTTCTTTTTACCATACCCGCCCATGTTTTCAATCAAATGCAGAACTCAAGGGCTATAACGCGTTCATGAATGGCTCGTGAATTTGTTATCGCTACAAATAACATCGTCCTTTGAAAAATGTGTATTCAATTTTTTAAAAATGTTATTTTCAATAGAAAGTTTTTAATTTTAGCACCACCCTTTCCATTAAATCAAGAAATTAAAAGCATTAAATTAATAATTAAAGAGTCTTGTTAGCGAGTGTCCCGAAACATTTTTAAACATTCTAAAATAAGCAATCATTTTTTTAAAAAGTCAAATGTTTCGATTTCCAATATATTACATATTTTTTTATAAATACTTACTACTTATGGTTCTTAAAGAGTGTCTCGGAATTCTAGTTAACATTTCCTATAATTAAATATGAGATGTATATGAGTAATTAAATTATGTTTTTATGATTTTTTTTAATTAAAAAAAAACTCCCGACATTTGGTTATCATTCCCGCGGATTCCACGTTACAGACCACTCGTTTTCTTTCTCTTTCTATTTCTGTCATCTTCCCATATTTTTCTCTGATTCTTTTCTTTCACTTCGAAGAAAACAAAAATGGCACAAAAACTTTCACTAAACTTCAGTCACACTCTTCACACTTCACTACACTTGAATCGCCACTTACCTCTTCATTTCCTCCCACCTTCCCTTCTAAGGAAGAACACTACTATCCATTCAACAAGCCAATGCATTATTACATCCTCGAGCCGGAACCGTAGCTTCAAGTTTCTAACAGCTTGCTCAGTTCAAAATTATGATGTCGCAGATGAGTCTGAAGAAAAAGATCAAATCAGCGAGGTTTCTTCTAAAGAACAAGCACAAGAAGAAGAAGTGAAGGAACTTGTTGAGCAGAGTATATGGATTCAGATGAAGGAAATAGTTTTGTTTACTGGACCTGCTATTGGTCTTTGGTTATGTGGACCATTGATGAGTCTCATTGATACTGCTGTTGTTGGTCAAGGAAGTTCAGTTGAACTTGCTGCTTTAGGTATTTCTTTTTTAATCATATGAATTTGTTTAATCGTTGAAATTGCACAATAATGTATGGATTTTGTTTTCTACATGAGCAGGTCCTGCCACTGTTTTTTGTGATTATTTGGGCTACTCTTTTATGTTTCTGTCGATTGCTACTTCGAATATGGTTGCTACTGCCCTTGCTAAACAGGTTTGAATTTTATTCCCATTTTTTAATTGGGTAGATAATATTAATGAATATGCATTTCTGAACAGATAGTTGGTATTCAAATGTGAGTGGTTAGTCTCACACTAGTTGAGGATGAGTGAAACAAATGATATAGATAATTTGTATGGCTAATGATCTTAGGTTTTGGGTGGAAATGTAGTGTTTTGGTTTTTGTAGTTCATGATTGGTTAACTTGTTGTTGCTCCCTATGTTGTGGGGTCTCTCCAACAAGTGGTGTCAGAGCAAGTTAACTTGACGAGAGAGCGGAAGTAGATCTTTATATCAAAAGTCTTTCTGGTAATGGAGTCGTTGGTTAGTAATGGCGGTGAGAGTACGGTGATGTGAGAGACTTACAATTGTTGGGAAGATTGTTAGAATTCATTTTGAGTGGTTAGCCTTCTATTGACTAGGAATTGATCAAATGACAATTATATAAAAGATGTGAGTGTGACCTTATCGGCACTTCCATGGAGCCTAAAACAATGGGGGCGGACCGCATTTGACTAAGAGCAACCACACAAGTGAGACTTTGAACTCACACTTGACACATCAACAAACCTGTATACACCCGTATACACCCAACAATGACAAAAGCATAGGACAATATTTAAAGCAATGCATGATTAGGTGCATGTATTCTTACAATGAAATTGTGTATACACACAGAAGGCTAGTAAATTTTTTGGCATTAATGTTATGTATTCACATCCATGACTTTATGCACACAGAACTTTTAGGATTTATTGCACCGCCTTTGATTAGTTAATATGTTTGTGTAGGATAGGGAGGAAGTGCAGCATCACATATCTGTCTTGCTTTTTATTGGGTTAGCATGTGGCTCGGCGATGCTTTTTTTCACAAGGTTATTAGGCGCAACAACGCTAGCAGGTATTGAAAATGAGAGCTCTGTCCAGTTGTGTCCCTTTTTTTGGGATAATAGTAATTCACTAATGCATAAATGGTAATAGAGCCTACCCCATGACTGATGAATTGTTCTATTATTGCCTTTTTCAGCTTTTACTGGACCAAAGAATGTACATCTAGTACCCGCCGCTAATACTTATGTCCAGGTTTTTTTTTCTTTCTGATTACTATCCTTCAATTTAAATTAAGATTATAATTAATGTTTTCAAAAATTCAAGAAATCATAAAATAATTTATGGCGAGAAATGAGTAATTTCAATGTTCATTTCTTGTTATAGTAAATAAAGGTTTGTATGCCAATGCTTCTTTAAATAAAGTATACAACCTTTCAAATATGATTCTGCTTTTGTTTCTTCATTATTTACATATTGAAATTGATCAAAGGAAGGTATCATCCTCCGCTTGATTTAGTAACACTGAATTTCTTTTGGTGATAGATTCGAGGGTTGGCATGGCCTTGTTTACTTATTGGATCGATTGCTCAAAGTGCAAGGTGCAAACATACTCTCTATTTCTAATGTTTCTTTCTAAAATGAGTTGTTGCGATTTGCAAAACTTTATGTCAAATATGAGAATCTGTTTTTCATATTTTTTTTTTAGTTTATGTTCAATTTGGTGATAAAGTTTGTCTTAATAGTTGCTTGAAACTTTTGGCTAAAATTCCCCTCGCCATGAATGACTTTTCTCAGATAGCAAGGTTCCTTTTGTCACTCAATAGTATACTGCTTGCTCTACGTTGATGATTTCTCATTTGCAACTTATATTTAAATGAAAATGTGAATTATCCTCTCTCTGCTCTTAATGCCTAAATTGTTCTTTAAACTGTTTGAGCAAAGTTTTTTTACCCCGAGAATAGTTTAATGTGCTTCCAGAGCATATACCTGGTGAACTCCCTGAGGAGTAAACTGTTGCTTTTTATGATTTAAAATTTAATAATATTATACTATTGGGTTCTCATTTAATTCATATTCTTGGTATCCACATTCTTTCACGCAGTCTTGGTATGAAAGATTCTTGGGGACCCTTGAAGGCTTTGGCTGCTGCCAGTATTATAAATGGAATTGGTGATATAATTCTGTGCAGATATTTAAACTATGGGATTGCTGGGGCTGCATGGGCTACATTGGCATCCCAAGTATGCCGAACAAATTTATATGCATTATGTTGTAAACAATTAATTAGGGTTGTAGGCACATACTATGTAAATATTGGCCATTACTTTTCCCACCATATGAGTTTCTCGCGTGCCCCATTCGGATTCTAAAATCCGAAATGTTTTAACGTGTTTTGAAGGTTTTTATGGGGTGTATATGCCGTTCGGATTCTATAATCCAAACTGCACAGGGCGCGCGAGAAATCAATAGGGTGGGAAAAGAAGCAAATATTAGGTTTTTTTGTATTAAGCTTACTAATTAGGCCATGAGTTAAAGCTTCTATATTCAGATTAGTGTTTGTACTGTTCTGTTCACATAAATTTAATAATACTTCAAAATATTTTTCACACATCATAATTAATTAATGGTATCATATACGGTTTTGCCTATTTTCAATGCACTAAAATAATCAACGTGCACTGCTTTTCAGGTCGTTGCTGCATATATGATGAGCAAAGCTCTAAATGAGAAGGGATACAATGCATTTTCCTTCACCATTCCTTCAGGGAAGGAATTTCTGTCAATATTTAGTCTTGCTGCTCCTGTATTTGTAACATTGATGTTAAAGGTTGAATAAAGTATTTTGCTATATTTGTAGCTCTTTATCTCGAGTAGAATAACCTTTAAATATAACTGAAAGTTCTGATGTGTAGGTGGCTTTCTACTCTCTAATTATATATTTTGCTACATCAATGGGTACAAATAAAATAGCTGCTCATCAAGTTAGTTTTACTCCTGTCTTGTATTTTGTAACTCTATTGCTTTGCTGTCTATCTGCACATTTTCTGAACAGCAAACTCACAAACATATTTGAACTCAACTCTTATTTTAGGTCATGCTTCAGATCTACATGTTATGCGCAATATGTGGTGAACCTCTATCCCAAACTGCTCAATCATTTATGCCTGAGTTGATGTATGGAGTAAATCGGAGTTTTGCAAAGGTTAGTGATACTCATTCACTGATTTCAAAAGATCTCTCCTTCAACCTCATATATATAGTATCGTTTTAGAGCTCGTTTTTGTACTCAGTTGATTTTCATTTTATTATATAGGAGGATCATCTTTCATTTTGCTTTGAAGGGTAGTTTTAAGCAATGATACTATGTTCTCCTTACTAATTCATATTGTAGATTCTCTCCATACATTTTTATGTATACTCAAAACTTCCCTGAGTTTATAGCATCTTGACAGGCTCGGTCGCTTCTAAGGTCTCTTCTAACTATTGGAGCTGTATTCGGGTTGCTTTTGGGGATTGTTGCAACATCCGTTCCTTGGTTATTCCCCTACATTTTTACACCTGATCAGATGGTCATTCAGGAGGTTAGTTCTTGAATTTTTAAACTTTAGCTCAGAAATTTTCACCGTCTCCTTTGGAATCAAGGCTTCTTTTAGAGGTTAACTTGTTTTTTTTATTATGCAGATGCATAGGATTCTGATTCCATACTTTTTAGCACTACTGGTCACACCTGCAACAGTCGGCCTGGAGGGAACATTGCTGGTATGCTCATGTTAGATTGGAATATTAGGAATTTTATTATTTTAGTGATCTTATGTTGGTAGTCTTATTCAGTTGGATCTGTACTCGTTCTACTAGACCTGACCTAGATTTTTAGCATAAAAATGAATATCAAAGACCAAGCTTCTTGAAAATCCTAATCTGTTTCACATAGGTTCCATAGTGATTTTATATCTTTTAACACGTTTCATTATGAAATAGCCTTTGCGATTGAGGTGCTAAAAAAGGAGTAAGCCTACTTATTTAGGTAGAATGGGTATGATAAGCACCCAACCCTTAACTATTTAGTAGCTCTGCATCATGTCCAAGATCAGTTCTCCTAAAAGATAAAGTTGTTAACAAGACATGTTTGCATCGCTACTCGGAGGGAGTATTAGATTTCTGTTTTGCAGATACATGCGCGCGCGCACACACACGATGTTATTAATATTTAATATTATCTGATTTCCATTATTTCCTATAAATTCAACAGTTTGGTTCAATTTGTCTATAATGATTGGAAAAGAATATGGAAGTATTAACCGCTTCTTACAACCATAATCCTCTAGGATGTTTAAAAACTTCCTTACATGGAAGTACTAACCGCTTCTTACATGTATGTACTTTCATGATCCTGGACTCCCCCACCAAGTGGGTAACATATCTTGTTTCAGCTTGGTGGGGGAGCATCATAATATTGGATCGTTGTACCCATAGTCTCTCTAGCGGTGCAATTAGGGCGTGTGTTCCGTTAGTTGTAACAACAATGTAAGTCTAGGATGTGAGACTCATACTTGAGGGGGGTATTTTTGGGTTCAGGTGTGCGTGGTTAGTCTCATATCGACTATAAAAGGATTAAATGTTGTATATATAAGAAAAATGACCCATATACATAATGCCTCAAGGTTTTGGATGGAGATGTGGTGTCCTGATCTCTTGTTGGTCCGGGACATTGGGCCTGTTATTCTCTCATTGCTCCCCGGACTCCCCAACATTCATGACAATGTAATTTATTTATCCATGTTGCATGTTGCTTCTTGTTAATTGTGTATATTTGCTTGTGCAGGCTGGGCGGGATCTAAGATTTATAAGTTTGTCAATGACTGGATGCTTTTGTTTGAATGGTCTAGTATTATTGGTAACAACTTTTCCGTGGTTTGCTGGTGTACATAGTAATATTGCTTGACTAATTCTTCTGTAACACCCAATTTACCTCGATGCAGATCCTATCTAGCAGATATGGTTTGCAAGGCTGTTGGTTTTCCCTTGCTGGATTTCAATGGGTAAGACTCGGACCTATAATTCATAAAAAGTGCTAGTACTTTTTCGTGAACATATTCTGACAGGGACATATTGTGTTTATTAGGTTCGGTTTTCATCGGCCCTTCTGCGCCTTCTATCTCCCAATGGCATTTTATACTCGGAAGATATAAGCCAGTCTGAGCTGCAAAAATTGAAGACTGCATAGTTTTGGAGCTCCATTTTTAGTCCATGGTACATTATACAAATAGAAGCATGCTGTCTGTTGCTTGCAATTCTTGTTAAGTATGTTACAAAATAGATATCCATCTGAATGTTGATACAATTCAGTGCTCGGAAACTACAGGTGTTGAGTTGTATCGGAAACTAAGTGAGGAAATGGGGGATGTGGGGAATTGAATCCACTTCCTTGAACATATATCTTCTCTGTGATCAAGTGTGGTGCCACTAGGGTATAGTTATTTGGTAAACCTTTCTACTTTTATGGTGGCCTTGACATTTAGAAATAGAGGAGAGTAAATACGTTCTCATTGTTGGAATTTGGGTTCAAAATGGCTTGTAAGGTATAGGAATGTGGTGCATGTATAAACTCATTTTCAGATCACATCTCATAATATAAACTCATTCCATAAGAATATAATTAATGTCTTTCCATTCCCATCCACAATCCATGATTTTCGGAGGGTCGCATCCCACTGATCAGATTTCTTATCAAACATCATGATTAGTTTATTTAAAATTTTAACTACTCAAGTTGAGAGAGAGGATCTTCCACTTTTCGGCAGAATCTGTCGTGAAACTGAAAGCCAAGGCATACCGAGAGCCTAACACATCTGTAATCTCTTCATTCCAATTTTTAATGACTGCTTAGAGATCTATAACTCATGCACGTCAGCTACCATGTGAATAGAGAATGAGTTGCAAGATGACTATAGACAACTGATCAAGAATGGTACCTCTTCTTCCTAAGGAATGTTTTGGGAATTTAATTCACGTATGGAGTGTAGAAATGATGGTAGGGGACTTGTTCGAGAATGAATGCGGGAATGGCAGCGGATAAGCTTCACTTGGTTGTTGCAAACCATGATAACAAAGTGATACAGTGGTCCATGAAGAGTGGTTTCGGTCTCAATACATCTACCAAATGGATCAGTTCTATGCTGTGATGATGGGTTGTTCATTGAATTTATGAACCAACTATTCAGATACTTTTATATAATAACCAGTAACACTAAAGAATTAAGGACTCAAATTTAAAATAAAGTCAAAGCTTATAAGAAACTATGTATGCTATTGTACTGCAATGTGATTGTTGTACAAAATGAACAAGGAACATAAGAAATCTGAAAACTTTCATGTACCTTCCATTTTCTAGCTTAATCGAAGCTTTCACTCCTACTCGCAGCCAGCTAGCCACCACCGACGAAGCCATCAATACCAACACAGGCACCACCCAAAGTTCAGTCATCAACTTTCTGACTTAAACATCTTGTTTATCCAACATTTCAATATCTTTTGCTGCTTCCTCTTTCTCTTCCCAGCACCCTAAGTGAACCTTCTTCACACAATCTTTGCAATACAATCACTGGCACCTCCTTATGACTGTTATGCTTGTCCTATCACCTTGGACTAATTCAAGATATTCAATCTTCGACTTTTCTTTTTGATGTGTCAGATTAATTGGAGAGGTGGCAGTGATACACAGGAGAGAAATTGTTTCTTTTTGTATTTTTGCTTGTACTTGGTTGCCAACTGAGCATTGTTTGTGCACT
>Ga0315913_1002772_pt1 | contig 20804 bp, 9 predicted proteins | sample MpolsnodulesMG_FD_207736 | JGI IMG/M metagenome (GOLD analysis project Ga0315913, IMG submission 207736) | Medicago polymorpha root nodule microbial communities from Los Angeles, California, United States - small nodules | ecosystem: Host-associated > Plants > Roots > Nodule | place: USA... | reverse complement strand
TGCTAGATACCTACAAGTCATATGAATAGAGAAAGCTATGAAATTATACCGTCGACGACCTTAGGTCTCCCCGATCGTCCGGTTTAGGTTTGTGCCACGAATATGCTTTTAGGCCTCGAAGCGTTTAACGTCTCTTGGCGTAGCGGTCTTAGGTTCCCTTGACCGCCGTGACACATATGATATAAGTCAAGACCTTATGACAAGTTAAGTAGAAACCTATGACGGATTCTAGTATGCACGACCGTCTAGGCGACAAGCCCACACACGTATAATCAACCGTCAGGTTGTATTGTAGACACAGGGTAACCATAGGCTTTCCCCGCGGTTACCCATAGCTTAGGGTCTAGGTAGAACTCACTGAGGCATTATGTCTCATCCCACTCCTTCTTTGTTCAGGTTCACAGGTTGTTCGAGGCAAAGGTAAGGAGAAAGCTTTGGACTGATCGTGCTTATGGATCTATGCTTGTGCTGTCTAGTTTTATTATGTTATTGTAGCTATATGTATCGTGATGAGACTTGTTGTACTCGTTTCATTAGACTAATCATGCTCAAATAATGTAATATATGACTCTTGTATCTGAATTCCGACTTATGTCGCTTCCCGTATTGTATGATTTAATGTATCCAGTATCAGTTTTAACGAACGTATTAAGTATTCTAGACACTTTTAATACGGGCGTTACTATGATACTATGATCACTCAAATATGGTTTTACACCATTCTAACGTCTTCAATAATCGAAGAATATATTTTAACTAGTGATTATCTCTTCAACTATGATACTATTATCTCAGGTAAGGGTGCAATTAATATCAAGTACTAATGATATTCGCTCTTTTTACTGCAATAAAATTTGAAAATTATGAATTATGTTTTTTTTATGAAATTTTGATCTTGATTAAAACTAAAAATATTAATGTTTGTTGCTTTCTAGTTATAACAAACCAAATTGATTAAGAGTATAATTGCGATAATAAAAAAATTAAGTATAAATATACTCATTTAGTTTGTTACACTTTTTAAATGATAAAGAAAAAAAACAGACATATATATATATATATATATATATATATATATATATATATTCATATCATGTTTGTTACATTTTTTTTAATAATTAAATTTATTCTTATTTATTAGTTACATGTGTTATTTGAATTCAAAATTGAGGGCATTTTTGAAAAGAGAAAAAATCAATCCAAAAGAGTTGAAAGGGGTAGTTTCTTTAGGGCAAGACTTACATACGGTTCCATACACACAGTTCAACATGTGCTTCATGTAAGTTTAATTAAATGTCATCGTTTAAAACAATTAAGGAGGTGTTGGTTGGTACGTGATTTAGCCAAATTTAGTACGGAACAACATACACAGTGCATAAGTCAATGTACATAAGAAATTTCCTTTTCTTTATATTTGTACCCCTTAAAATTTATAAGGTTCACTGCGCTTTTAACCTCTAAATTTATAAAAGAGGTTTTTTTTACAAAGGGTACTTTGTTTTTTTGTTCAAGATATATGATCGGTTGTGTTCATCTTAAATATGTCTTGTCATCACTTCTACTCTATTTTTTAATTTTTTTTTTCCGGGGGGGATTCTTGGAAATCACCATGGATCAAATGGGATAATATTTGTTCGGATAAAGAGAAAGGAGGGTTAGGGTTAGGAGGATTAGTGGATGGATGGATGGGTGTTGTGTGACAGGTTTAGACGCCTGTATTCATTATCTAATAATATGAATGTTTCGACGACAGATATGTGCTCATTAGGGTGGGGGACGGGGAAGATGGGTGAAAATAGTGGCGTAGGCTTTTGGCTTAGGAGAAGGAGTAGATGAGGGTGTGCAGTCTGTTGTTGTTTAACATTTTTTTGCTGGATGGTGTGGATGACAATTGGGATTGGAGCCTAGATCTAGGCAAAGGGTACTCTGCGTGAGTGGCCTACCATTTGCTTTCTTCCTCTGTTGTGTAATCTAGTTTGCTTGATTATTATGATTATGTGTGGGATATAGTAGTGTCTTTCATTGCCGATGTGGAGGATGCTTATCAATCTCATTCAAACGAAGGACAGCTTGATTTATCGTGGTATTATTCCCCAATATTTTGATCTTTGCTCGAGTGGGTATGGCAAAGCTGAAATTTTTTATCATTTGTTCGTGGGTTGTGGGTTTTATGGCAACATTTGAAGTAGATAAATAGTCACAAGAAAGGAGGGGTTTGAACTGTGACCCTTTAAAAATTATATCTGTGACTTAAAAGTGATTCTCAACATTTGGACTTGGAATGATTAAGTTAGTAAACTGACTTCAGAACGTTCTAAAGTAGTTATGCAAAAACAGTTTAAATATATATGAGTGTTTGTGTGTGTAGTGTATACCAAAAATAAAGAGTATAGGGAAGAGAAGAACAACACACAAAGATTTATAGTGGTTCACCCAATGTGGGCTAGTCCATTCCTCACAATCTTGTGAGAGTTTCCACTATGATGCTTGAGATAACCTCTCAAATCCTGCACATTACAATCTTGTTCACCTGAACAATTACAACAATTGTATTCTCTAAGCCACAACAGGCTTGTACCTTCTTGCTAAGTTACCCACTTAAACTTTTACAACTTCTGCTTAAACTAACACTTTAGTACCCCTAAAACTAGATGATACTTTACAATTTGTTTGGAGTTTGAATGATTGAAATCAGACAAGAAAAGAAGAATGGAAGGAGAAGTTTATCTTTGAAAAGATAAGAGAGAATTGATTTACACTTAAAAAGACTTCTTGGAATCTTTGTGATGATCAATTTTTTGCAAAATTTTCACAACAATGTTCTTGTTGCTTTGCAATTGTGCGAGTAATGCTAAGCCTTTCACTTCAATTTATAGAGTTCTTGGGCTCTTTTACCTGTTGGAGGGTGACCAATGGTCTTGTGCCATGTGTCATGGGCTCCACTACCTTTTACTTGAAAATCTGGGTGAACATTCTGATGATTAGAATGTTGTTGTGTTCTTGAGAATACCTCAGAATGTTGTTGTGTTTTTGATGATCTTCATATGGGTTCATCAAGATCTTCATATGAGTTTATCTTGTATGAATGTCAGATGTATTTCTGGGTTCATCATTTGTGTTTCATATGAATTTCTAGGCATTATCCATGAGTAGTGTTATTTGCACTAACACCATAATGTTGTTGGATAATGTCTTTCTAGATTTGCCTTGGAATCTGTGCAGGAGAGACGAAAATGGATTCTGCTTTCTTCATGCTCATGCTTTGATAGATTGTGTGGTCCATGTAGAGTACCAACGGACATACGTGTCTATCTCTGATTGAGTGAGACAATATTTCCTTTATGCTTTTGCTTTTCACCTATTGTACTGTTCATAAAACATGTGTTGAGTTGAACATTCTGATCTTCATAATGTTCCTTTTGTTTCACTTAGGATGATTTGTAAAACTTCAATTTGATGTAATCAAATCCTAATAGTGAAACAAAAATGAAGAGCAGTGATTGTAACTTCTAAGATGATATTCTCCTTGCAATATTCCTAGTACTTCAATGTTCATAGTCGTAAATGAACATTGAATATCTTTTTAGATTTAAACCTTGTAAATGTCTTTATTGCTTGATTGATCCTTGCAAATCTACTTTCTTGGACATTTATTCATGTCATGTGTGCCTTGCATGTACTTGATAATGTTCTTGAGTTTCTGGGCTTATATAAGAACAACCTTCTAAACTCTACTTGAACATTCTGATCTCTGAGCAACATTCTGAAATAATTTTCTGAATTCAGAGTTAGTTCATGAATTCAAATGTGCTTTGATTTCTTATATCTTGATATGATTTAAACACTGTTCTTATCTTAGTTAAACACTCATGAACACAAGTTAAATACAAATAAATTAATCGAAGTTCATTAATTCCTTAATCATCAAGGTTTATTTTCTTTAAAATTAATTATGGATTTTGCCTCAACAACATTTGAGCTTATATTCGTTTATGGCTCTTTTTTTTCAACAGACAGGCTACCGATTTCAGATCATGTTTGTCAATTAACAAATTTAGCTGGCGATTTTAAAAAACATTGACTTGCTCTTCATGCCGTATGGATGACAGTTGTTTGGATTATTTGAAAAGAAAAAAATAATAAGTTCTTTAGCGGAAAAAAAAAAAACTCAATCTTTACAACAATTGGTGGACAATATGAAGCTCTTCTCTTTTCCTTCACTAGTGGATTAACCTCGTTTAGTGTTTTACTTTTATCCCAAGCTAGTTTGTGTATGCTTATCTGGCTTGGCTTGATTTGGTTCTTTGTTCGTAATTGATACTTTTGAGTCATTGCTTAGCAATCCTTGTGTGAGCATGAAGCTCTGCTGTTTATTCTAATCCATTTTATCGGCTTCAAAAAAAATTATAACCGTAAATAAAATAAAATAAAGACTAAGCAAACTTATGATTGCGACTGATACGTGGAAAAACTTTAGATTTAAGAGTATTTTGTCACCCTAAATCAGTTGTCTAATGTGGTCGATTTCAAAGTTGATACCCTCTAAAATACAACACTTACTACTCGCTAACACCAACACATGAATTAGCAAGAACACATAAACCATTTTTGAATGTTCATGAGAATTAGATTTCTTTATAATTACACTCATGAATATTTATACGTATATAGTTGCTTTTCAATAGTCAGTTAGAACCCCTCAAAAACAAAAATAGTCACAATTAGAAGAATCAGTGTAACTCTCATCCCCCATACTATTATGCTACCAATTTATATATGCCATCAATTTGATACTTATTTCAACATTGGCAACAATTGTTCCCAGGTAAACTGTGTAAATAGAATCGAACCAGTAAACTGTAAACGTGTGCTATTGATTAGGTAGCTAGCTACATGACTTATTCAAAAGAGATATTTGTCAAAAAAATATATAGTAATAAATAATAATTAACTAAAATACCCATAGAAAAAATTAACTTCAAGATAACAGCTACAACAATAGATTGCCATAGTGCGATTTGTTTTTGGAACGTCGTCATGACATCTTATCCCAATGTGGTTAGAAATAAATTTTTCTTCTCGTCAAAACAATGAACAGAAGTACCTTGGACAATGTTAGTGAGCAATACAGCTCCCTTGCCCAATATAATATATTAATTTTTGGCATGAAAAACATTATCCTCCTTCTTGGTGAGGAATGGGTTGAAGAGAGTAGAGACCGCATATATAAACTACTATTGTTTTGAACATTGATGTTACTCGACCTCCGAGTTATGACGGTTGAGTAGCTCAATTAATTTGAGCTACGAATAAATAGTTAGAGACTATGTGTTGAATCTCAGACGAAAAAGAAAAATTAATACTCTAACAATTAATTTATTAACATTTTCCAATTAAATTGATGGGTTTCCACTTTCCATGGGGGTTGGGTTTCTAAATTCTTTATGTGAACGTAATGGCTTTACTATATGATGATGATGATGATGTTGGATTTTGTTGGGAAAATCTTACATACGAGTATGGTAATATGACTCCCTGTTTATAGTTAAGTTCGATAATAGGGGAAATTCAAATTTTCATGCTTATAGCCAAAAGGTTAATCACTTTAAGAGCTTCATAGCTAAGGGGTAATGACTTGTATTGATGACATACTTAAAGTTAAGGCAACGAGCTTCATAGGTTAGAGACTTCTTAGCTACAGATTAAGGCCGCTTTAGTCTTCATCATAATTTGCAAAAGATTAATCACCAATCAGTGTACCAATTTTTGAATATGAAACTAAGAAGATAAATTTTAGATGTTAACCTTGTAGTTCTCAGAAAAGATTCTTATAATTCAAAGTTGGACCGAAAAATAAAGTTTGACTAAGAATCAATTTTTTTTTCCTTCACAATATGACTAAGAATCAACTTATCAAAACTGCCAGGTACAACAACAAAACTTTGGGTACAGGAGAGAGCATAAGCCCAAGTACAACAAATTAAACTCAACAATTAGTAATCTAAAATCAGGATTAATCTTACATTAGTAATCTTTTTTTGGTTACTCACTAATCTATTTTAGATTACTGGATACATTAGTAATCTAAAATAAGGATTTCAAAACACTATTCAATAATTATAATTTTCGAAAACTAGAAAAACATCAGTTATCTAAAATCATTAGGATTTCAAAACACTTGAAAAATTTGAATTTTCGAAAACAAAATATACTACATTTATTTAGTCAAGAAAAACAAACCGTACCTATTTCATATGGAGCGAAAATTCATAAATTCTTTTTTTTACAAGCTCTCGTGTTTAAAATTGAACACTCCATCAGGGTAGTGTTTAGTGCCAAAAAAAATCTTTGAAAGTAATAAATTATGAAAGACTCGTGATGTTGTTAATTTACTTCACAGACAATTAAACGCTAGACGAGAACTTGAAAGACAAGTTTTGGACATGCAGAAAGAGCATCATCCGGGCATAATAAAACCGAAATAGCTGGGAATTATCACTTAACAATGTTATTTAACAGAGGATCAGCAATAGAGAAAACAATCAAACTCCACGTTCATCATGTCTAGCAAAATACATCCAAAAACTACCCAACTTCGATGAACCCACATTCAAAATAAGAGCAATGTCTGAAATTTATGTAAGATTCAGGACACCATGCCTCTCAAACACCACACTTCGTTCCTTAGGCTTCTGCAAACCTGTGAGGTAAAAAACACAACATGAATCAACTCCTAACGGATAATGCAGAACTTAAAAGATATGCAAAATTGTAAGCTTTGAAGATAAATATAAGATATATTATGACTCACCCAAGCTCAGATAGCTTTTGATGAGCCTCGGCATAATCAGCAAAGAAAGCATCTTCATCCTGCAATCATCGACAAATGAGAATTCTTAGATTAACTTATCATCAGATATAATAATTTCATGATGACAATAATATGATGAAAAGGATTATTATAGGAATATTAAATATTAAATATACATACAGCAGCATATTTCTCAACAAGTGGGCGGAATACAGGGTCGCTCAAAAGTGCCTTATCACTTGGCAACTGAAGAAGGCCTTCCTTCTCACCACCCAACAACTCCCTAATCATTTCAACAACATCAATAATCAATAATAAGAATTTAAAACACAGAAAAAAGGGGGCATGAGTGAGAGATAATGTTTTTAATTAGACTCACGTAAAGTATGAGTTGTCAAAAATGAGAGGATTAGAAGTCCATGGGCCCTCAAATCCAGAACGCTCCTTGTGTGCAGCTCCCTAAAAATTACATTAAACATAACCAAAACAGTCATAACATCGATGTTGAGAATAGTCACATTATTTTTCATAACAATTAAACAAGTTAAAAATAAAAATTTGCTAATATTAAGGCAACTTAGTCAAGTTTTTTTAATTGGCAGCCATATTATCACATCACAAATTGCACAACCACAATGCAGCCACAGTCTAAAACTTAGATAATTATGCCAGTGTCAAAATATCAAATGTGACAAATACTATACTCAATAAACAGATACTATACTCAATAAACAGATTAAAGTCAATACATAAATGTGACAAATAATATACTCAATAAACAGATTAAAGTAAATACATACAATGGTGTGGCCACCAGACAAAGCAACGATGTCCTGGTCACTAAGCCCCATAGCTTTGCCAAACACATCCCTCAAATGGTCAGAACCTGCAAAAATCAAGAATCAAAAAATGAGCCAAACAACTACAATCAATTATAGGCAATAATTCACATCGCAAATCCAGAACACTAACCCTTGGTGGCATCAGGCAAGCGACCCTCTGGTGGTGGCTCAGGTTTGTCCTGATAATTAAACCAGAACAAAAGGACCAATTAGCCTCCAAATATAAAAAATAAATAGGGTGAAAAAGATACATCAGCAATTTTTGAGTATAATTTAGCATCCATATGTGTACATAATTACAAAACATGCAAGAGACAAAAAGCATTTCCAGTTATCACATGTGGTTAATCATTGCAACGCTATCTACAAGTTCGTTACCAACAGAAATATTTGAAATCCAGAAACTCGTTGAAAAGGACTACAGATAGCTTTCAAAACAGGCAAATAAATGAAATCCATGAACGTGAAATGCAAGACAAATTTGTTTCGCAATAATTGCAAACGCATTTCAAACAGGCAATCAAAAGTTGCAAATAATTCCCATAAATGATATAAAGATTAATCAAACAATTTATAAAAAGTTTCACGGACATAATTCCTATCATTATATACCGGGAAAAGTTACAACCAATAATTGATTTTCAAATCATGTCAATAAGATTTGCAGCCAAAAAATACAACCAAAAAGTTAAAGAAACATCATAATTTGTATTGTAAAAACACAAATATATCATATATATCAATTAAGAGAAACCAAAAGTACAAAACATACCTCCCTGCCGGGGTGGAAAGGAACTTCAGGTCCACCAGTAATCTCAACAGCAACAACACCAGCCAACTGCATAACCACAAAACAAACCACATAAATCAATGACTGAAATAACCAAGATCTAACAAATCATCACCAAAAAAAAACAACAAATCCCTACCTGATAGAAATCAGCATAGCTAATGATTGGGAATTGCTCTTTAAGAGGCTCCAAAAGCCTAACAGCGATATCAAGACCATTGTTAGCACCATGAGCAAGCTCAGCTTGGTGCTTAATGGTTCCGAATGGACCGCCAGTCTTTGTCTTTGAATCAAAAGTTCCAGCAGAGTGCCATCTACACAAACAAATTATCACCAAAAAACATCACAAACAAATCATAACAAAAAAAAACACTAAATTCATAATAATCATACAATTCATCACATAAAAAAATCACACAAATCATCAAACAAAAAAAAATCGCACCCGATTCATCCCAAAAAAATATTCACACAGATCATTACCAAAAAAAAAATCTCAAACAAATAAATTGTGACAAAAATAAAATTACACAAATCATGACAAAAATCACACGAATAATTACAAAAAATTTAAGCAAACACAAATTTAAGCTAAACAATCTAATAAGTGAAAATCTCACATAGAAACGGTCCTACAAAAAATAAGCAGAAAATAAAACTTACGCCAAACGGAGCATAAGAGGAGCGCATTTCTTCTCAGCGATGAAACCTCTGAGCTTCCTCTTCGCCTTCTCAACAGCCTTCTGGTAATCAGCACTCACGGTTGGGTAAGATTTTCCCATAGCTTAAAATTTCTGCAACAAAATCAAATAACAGAATCAAAATCAGAAACAGATTATCGCGTTTGTGAGAAAATCGAAGAAAAACAAGCTCAGAAAATGGATCTAAAAAACACTGATTCAGTAATCAAGAGTATTAATTAAGTAATTAACAACGATTCGAAGAAAAGAGGTGAATCAGAAGAGATTTTTGAGCGGAGAAAGCGAGAAATGAACTCACCTCGAAATCTAAGAAGGAAAATGGCGAAGATTGTTGAACCCTAACAGTGACACGAGGAGAGCACAAGCCAAGAGTGAAGAAAGAGCGTGTGTTAGAAACGAACAACACGTAGTTATAAGGGAGAGAAAGTTCTAGAGGGTGATTGTGAACCGTTGGATGGATGAGATCGTGGGGTTATGGTTGATTTGGAAAGTTAGATGGTTAAGATGAATTTGGACGTGTGAATTCACGGTGTGATTTGATTGGGTGGGTGAAGTAGGTTTCGTCAATGATGACGAATGAGGATGCAAGAGAAAAAAAAGTTTAAGAAAATGTTGAAAGGTCTTCGGGTTCTTGAGATGCGTGAAAACGGATTTCTTTGCACGATGAGAGTTTTATGACACCACATTGTTGACTGTAATAATATTCTTTATTGTTTATTCATTTTGGAAAAGAAAATGTCACACAGTCTTTTTTTTTATAAACTTTGATCGGTAAAGTATATTAACTTAGTTCAGTTGATAGAGATATTGCATATTATATGTAATTGATTTTTTTTAGGGATAATACGTAATTGGTTGAAGTTGAATTCAAATCAAACGAACGTTACATCGAAACCGGAAGTCGAACAATGTTGCATTACGACAATGTGGTATTGGTTGATGTAAAAACCAATCATTTAGATAAATGTTTGTGTGAGTGTAGTAGTGAGTTAAGATCTTCTCCATTTGATAAAAATAAATAGATAATGTCATTTTGGTAAGAGATAGATACAAAAAAAATATAAAGTGGTCTCATTACTGTTAATTATTTTCAAACTTCTTAGTGTTTTATCTTTCTAAATGAAAGAAATTGAGAGACTAATAAATGGAGAGCATTTTGACTCAAATATAATAGGGACACCGAGAAGAATATTAAGTGGTCTAAAATGTTTGTAATAGCTTTGGATTGCATTTGATGACTAGAAATAAATTCATTTTTCAGAATTATGTATGTGTCCAACATACGTTAACAATTTGCGTCCAAATTATTAAATAATTTATCCTATAAAGCTATTGGAGTAAATTGGTCTACAAGTTGTGCTATTTGTGATGTTTGCGACGAGGATGCTAAGCATTTGTTCTTCGAGTGCAGCAAGAGTATTGTTTGTTGGCAGCGGGCTGGCCTTTGACATTCAATTCAACATGTGTGGCTACCTACGTCTTCTTGCTCTGATATGATTTTTGCTTGCTTCAACATCTTGATGTCCATCAACAACAACAACTTGCAGTCACTTTATGGAGTCTATGGAAACTTAGAAATAACAAGGTGTGAAATAACGTCACAGAAACGTCCCAACAAATTGGTGACCGCTCTGAAACTTTTGAGTAGTTGGAAGAATGCATAAGAAGTGAGGAGCCGAAGCACCAACCGCAACTCGCACTATGTGATAGACACATGTACAAAACCGAGTGCAGGGAGATTCAAGTGTAACGTTGATGCATCATTTTCCACTTTCCCTTGACAGAGTTGGATTTAGAGCTTGTGTTCGAGATGCAGAAGGAATTTTGTTATAGCACGGACTGTTTGAGCTACCCCTTTACTCGACGTAGATATGGGGGAGGCCATAGGTCTCTCAGATGCAATGCAATGGGCGAAAGAGCCTAACTTGGTGCACATGAACTTTGAAACGGACTCCAAAGCAATGGCAGATAACATATATGGCAAGGAAGATGTCTCTGATTTTATGACAATAATTGATGATTGTAAACATTTGTTGAATACCGATTTAGCAAACTCTTATGTGAAATTCATTATGAGACAGGTTGGTGGTGTTGTCTATAGTTTAGCTAAGAAAGCGTGCTAGTCTCCAAATTCATACTAACATTCCATATTGTATATCTACTTTGATCAATAATGAGAAAACTATAAGTTTATTTCTGTTAAAAAAATCCCGTAAAACTATTTTATACTTCATCTTTGTTGAATTCATTTTAGAATCAGAAAGAATAGGTAACATTTCTTTTCATTGTAGATCGAAGAAGTGTCATGACTAAAGTGTGAGTGCAATATTTGTGTCCCTTAATTCGTTTTTGATTAAGTGTGGCGATTGACTTTTTTTTTCTTGCTGTTGAACGTTTGGTGTAATTTATGAGTACTGTTATCATTTTGATTTTTAAAAAAAAAATAATTTAAAAAACAGAGTATCATATTTCAAAAATAAAATATGTTGGACTCTAGGGTGTGAACGCGTTCCGCTTCGGAAGATTCCGTTCTGGGTAACGTTAATCTCACCGTTGAGGCATGCCATCTCGTGTTTATTAAATTAAATAATTTGATTAGTTAATTGACTACTACACGTAATCATTTGATTGCAACTAGGACAATGTGATATACCACGAATCATTTTTATTTATTTATTTTTTTAGCAAACAGATATGCCACACATAGTTGAAGTAAAGTTCCTTAAAAAAAATGGTTGACATAAAGTTCATACTCCCTCCGTTTCATAATGTCAGATGACTTAGTTAATTCTGACACACGTATCAATGTATATGTTTTATCTTTGATATCTTCAATTCTCTACTTACATGATATTATTTATCTTTGTGAACTAGTAGAAAAATATGGTCAAAGTATGTTAAGTCAATAATGTATATTGTCAAATACGTCATCTATTGAGGGACAGAGGAAGTAATATTTTTTTTGGCAAATGTTAACTTGTGCCCTCAGGGACATATGTTAAGGAACTTATTATAGAAATATACGTAACAAAAGTCGTGCATTCAATTTCCTAAAAGTTAATATATTATGTTTTTAATTGCAAAAATTAATTTTTTTACATGTACCCCACAAGTTAACATGACCCTACTTTTTTTTTAAGATAACATGATACATGAAAGGTGTACCAAAAAAAACATGATACATGAAAGTTCCAAATAGCACTTGTCAAAATTCATTAGTTAGAGCTTAACTTTGTAACACCCTTCGATCACTATTACAAATAAAAATTAATATTTTAGATTCGTTCAATAAAAGATGTATGTGATCTGTATTTAAGATCGCATACATCGTTTAAGGAATAAATCTAAAATGTCAAATTTTGTTTATAAAAGTGATCGGAGCCTCGGAGGGTGTATAGTTTAAACCTCATCTGAGACGGTTTTAATATGACAACTAGTGTCACCGTCAGTAATAAAATTTATCCTTCCTTTAAAAAAAATTGTAGTTGACATAAATTGTTAGATATTCTACTCATCAGTTATAGTTTAAAATTCTACAATGATATGTTATGTGTAAATTTCACCGTAAACACTCAATTTACATGAGGATGTATCTTAACTTATCTAAAAAAAATCATAAATAAAAAAGGGCATGAAACCTTGAAGGAGAGAGGGGCAATGGTGGAGATCTTGATCCAAGGCTTTACCACCGCGTAGGGAGGGGGTCCAGAGAGAAACATTAGGAAGGTTGAGAGGAACACGGGGAATGGGAAGGATGATTAGACTGTCATGAGTTCACGGATAGGGGAAATCAAGTATTCTTGAATAAAATAATATTTTTGAAAACATGCACATTCACGATTAATATCAACAAGGTTGGGGTTCAGGACGGTATTAAAGGAAGAACTTTGAAGCGACATATTCAAATGGTTTATCAGATTTCTTGAATTCGTGGTTGGGGTCTAACACAACCCTACAAAACTGGTTTGTGAAGTAAGGATTGCCCCCACACATATTGTTAGGTCATCTTTTATCCGATGTGTGACTCTTTAACACGCCTCCTCACGGTCAGGCCCGAGATTAGACGTCTGGAGCGTGGATGTAAATGGTGGCTGACCTGATATCGTAAACCTAATAGTAGGTGACCCAACGAATCTTGGAGAAGGTTCTGATACCATTTTCTACCCCATCAGCCATCATCCTTGCGGCGACTGTATCTCTTTATCTCCTCAATTTGCAAAATCACCATCTTCTACCCTCCCTTACTCAAATGGTTAGTCACTCTTCCTCCACCGATGCTGGAAATTCGTAAATCACCTCACAATTACACACGACAGCACCCTCAAAATTTCACTCCATTTTCGCCATCACCAATGTCAAATCAATCATACTAGTCCTGCTCGGTCTTGCTCTCTCTAAAGCATGAAAAATTCATTAGTTAGACGTTAAATATGCTTCCCTCCATTGAGAACTCAAAAAAACTATCAACGTGTATCAATTGTTGAGATTCAAAGATCCAACTCGTCCTGATCATGTTTGTCTCATGCACAAATCGCTCTATGACCTTAAACAAGCCCCTATAACTTGGTACATATAAGCTGCAGATTATGTTTCATCTATTTGGTACATCCAAAGAAAATCTGACAACTTTCTCTTCATATATCATATAGACAATCACACGGACCACCTACTCTTACATGTAGTCAACGTCATTCTTATAACTTCTTAGTTTTTGAATTCGCTACGAAGGACTTGGGGCCACTGAGTTATTTTATAGTATCACAGTCACTCGGTTTGGTCGTGGCTTGTTATTATATCAGAAAAAATATGCATAAGAGGTTTTTGAGCGCGCTAGCATGTTAACTGTCGTTGGGGCAGCGGCTGCTAACTTTCGTTGGAGGCGAGCGACAGTCAACTATCTTTGGAGGTATTATTGTGTTTTTGAGATGTGAAGGAGCAATTCCCTAAATGAAAAGAGCAATTTCCTTTTCTTTTTTTTTTTTGACAAAAATTGGGTTTTGTTTCGTAAAATCTATTTTGATTGAATTCATTAGAAAAATACACTTTAATATGTGAATCAGATGGACATCCATCCATTAATAGTCTAACAATGGATGATCGAATGAATTTTATATTTAATTGATTGGATTGAATGTATTTTTGAAAATAATTTTTAATGGATTAATAAAAAAAAAATTATCCATCTATTAAAATCTAAATCCATTTTCATTCAATCCATCCATTTTACCATCCCTCATAAAACCCCGTATTAACAAAATTCGTGAAAAGTGTGATAACAGCAAACACCGTTTGGTTTGAGCTTATGAAAAATAGTTTATGTAAATAAATAAGCTTTTATTTTAATTTATAAACTCTTACTAACGAAAATTGTATCTTCATAAACGGATTTTTCATAAACTACCTTAAAAACTTATAAATAATACATAAAAACTTATTTATTTGCATAAGCTGTTTTATATAAGCTCTAAAATAAGCTAATCCAAACGGGCTCTAAATTTTAATCTTTATCTACTATGATTAAGTCTCTATATATTTTTTTAGACGAACTAAGTCCCTATATTTTAACAACAAATTATTAATTTGGTTCCTAATTAAGTTTATCGACTTATTATCAATTTAATCCCGAACATATTCTATTGCTAATGCCAATGTTTCCAAATGCATCACAAGGTGCAAATTTTTTAATTTTATTAAAATTAAATTATTACCTCATGTTTATCTATTTCTATGTCTAATTATTATTATTTTGTTTTGTTGCAGGACTAACTTAGCTGCTATTGCTCAAGCCGCAGCTGGGAAGAACAAGGGACATTTTTTTCCTTGTTATTATTATGTTTACTTTGTTAAATTTTCAAAGGAATTTTGGTGAAATTTTTTGCTGTAGAAATTAATCACTGAAGTTGCCTATGGAACAAAGGTGGAACAAGCTCAGAAGTCTACAGTACCTGAAGTTATTGTCATCAGCTCTGATGAAGAATATGTGGAAGTGAAGGAGAAATGCCAAAACCTCTAGTTCAGTAATTTCAGCTAGAAGAAAGGTTTCTTCCCTTATTTTCTATTTCTCATATATGTGATATGGTTTTGGATTTAGGGTTCTATTTTTCAATGTGGACTAATAATAAGTATGAATAATATTTGTCAAATTCATGCTTCTTGTGGAATTGTGCTAAAGGATTTAATTAGTTGTGAACATTGATATTGCTGATAAGGATAATGAATTGGCTGTAACTGAATACGTCGATGACATATACGCTTTTTACAAACTCTCTGAAGTAATGTTTTATGCTTTGCTTTGTTTTGTTTTGTGTTCTTTCTTTATATATATGTTTCTAGTTTCTTTCTTTTTTGTTGCCATTCTCTAATGTTTTGAATTTCATGAATGACTTAGGTTGATGTACGAGTACATGATTACATGTCTTCACAGCCAGATATAACGGCTAAGAGAAGATCAATTCTTGTTGACTGGTGGATAGACGTGCATCGAACTTTCAAACTCATGCCAGAAACTTTCTATCTGAATCTTAATATTGTTGACCGATTCTTGTCCACAAACGCTGTTCCTAGAGAGGAATTTCAGCTTGTTGGCATAAGCTCAATGCTTATAGCGTCCAAATATGAAGCAAAAGGAGCACCAGAGGTAAACTTCCTTATTTTTATATGGTTTATTTAATATGACTTTGATGAAATAAGCTCAATCAATGCTTATATGTTATATAATCCTATGCTAGGTTGTTGGCATAAGCTCAATGCTTATATGTGATATGGTTTATTGAAAGTGTCTTTCATATGTGTGTATAGGTTAATGACTTTGTATGGATATCAGACTATGCATATGTTAGAGAACAAGTTCTGGCTATGGAGAAAACAATCTTAAGAAATCTGAAATGGAATTTAGCAGTTCCTACTGCTTATGTCTTTCTCGTTCCGCACATCAAAGCCTCCACTCCAGATGATAAAGATGTATGAATTTCCTTATAGTTTTATACTTTGATTGTGTAAATTGTTCAAGTGCAGTGTGGAATATGGAATGGCCTTATTGAATTGTGGAATTTGTTTTTGTCAATGTAGATGGAAAATATGGCGAATTTCCTAGCTGAACTTTCTATGATGCATTATGCTACTGTATCCTTGTACTGTCCTTCAATGATCGCTGCTTCTGTTGTATACGCAACAAGATCAACCCTTAAGAGGAGCCCGTTTTGGACCGATACTCTGAAGCACTACACAGGCTACTCTGAGGAACAAGTAAGGTAATAATGATATCAACACAATTATATTTTGGTCATTCAGGAGCATGCGCTTGTTTTGTGACAATGAAAGTAATCTTTGTTTGTTTATGTTGTCACGGATTGTGCCAAACTCATGGTTAGCTTTCATTCCGCTGCTCCGAGAAGCAAGCTGAGGGCAAATCTACAAGAAGTTCTGCAACACTGATCGTTGCGCAGTTGCTCTTATGACTCCAGCGAAAAACTTGTCGGCAGGGCGTTGAATTGATTCTAGTTTAGGGTTGTTTTTTGGATGATTGTATCTACTTATCGTTATACAAGATGTTATGCATTGGAGCTTTTGTATGGTTTGATTTGGGAGAGATCATTACTATTATGATCTATATTATATGGCTCTTTTCGGTAGAAAAATTTGATTTAGGAGAGAATTATTGGGAAAAACATCTACTATTTATATTCAACTATCTCTACACATTAAGCTATGGTGTACTAGCTTGTATCAAATACTGAAACTAACTAACTGTGTAGTTAGCTTACAATGCAAGTAACAACTATAAACTAAGGTGGAGTTTTCTCGTGGTGTAATACTAACTACGTTAGGAATTACTTTTATTTTGATGGTAAGTGGCAGAAAAATTTTCGCAACCAAATATTTCTTTGGGCTATATAAGAAGTGTTTGCAATGAACCATTTTAAAACAATAAAGGTCGTATGGCTTGGAATACAAATTATGATTTCATGCTATATCTTAGTGTTAGGCAATATATATGTTCTCTAACTTTCTAGTTTAGAGAATAAAAATCGTAGTAGTATGATCCCCGTGAGCTTAGCTCAATTGGTAGAGATATTGTATATTATATGTAGGGGCTGGGGTTCGAACTCCGGACACTTCACTTATCCACAATTAAATTGTGTGAGTTTTAGCCACTAAGCTACTTGACCAAAAACAATTGTAACTGTAGTAGGATTCACATTAAACAAATCTAAAATGTTTGGTAAAATTACAGAATTCGTCCTTTAACTTAATTTCAAGTAACACTTCGGTGTTTTATCTCTTTTTTGTTCCGATTTAATCCTTTATGTTATAAAATAACAATATCTTATCATTTTTATGCGATTTTTTCAATAAAATCTGATTTTCTAAGTTTGTATGATGAACATTTGAGTTCGATGAATTTTTTTTAAGTTTTTTATTAGTTTTTTTTCCAATGAACTTTGTTAAGGAATACGGTAACTTTGTGTAATCCTTTGAGTTCTTAAAATAGCACAAACACTCCCTACAGAAATATTATCCTCTCATATTTTCTTATTGAAGGACAAACAACACCCTTCTAACCTATACGTTTATTGTATATTAACTTGTCCATTTTCACTTTACATTGTTGTGTCTTTTTCTTTCACTCTTGTTCCTCTTGCATCTTATAAGTTCCCCTTTTTAGTGGTTGTGCATTAAGTTCATTGTAGGCACAATAAGGATTTTAAATTTGTTGAGTTTTTAGAATTCTTTTGTTTATGGAAATTTGAGTTTTTAGACTTAGAACTTTGTTCAGTTGCTAAATAATTATATCGAAAGAAAATCTAGCAAAACACAAAGCATTCAAAAATCAGGAAAAAGGCACGAACAGGAAAAGAAAAAAAAAAGGTTTATGAAAGGATGGCTAAGAAGATTAGTGGCTAAGTTTGCTTTTGGAAGGTTAAAAATGATTTCAGAGGTCGTAAAATTGATTTTTATCATGTTTAGATGAGTTATAAGAGAATTAGTTTTACTTGTACAATTGAATGTACTTGAAGTTAAACATGATAAAATCAATTTTACAACCTTTGTATTTATGTAAAGTTGATTTTACTTCTACAATTTGATTTTAACCTTAAATTTATTGTGTAATCCACTTTTACATAAATATTTTCAAATATAAATTATTTTATATTCAACTCATTTTTATCATGAATCAACTCTACATAATCAATTCCTTCTATTTTTTTTTTATAGAATCAATTTAATCAAAATCAATTCTAACCACCGGAGAACCAAACACACACTATAAATACCTTCTTAGTAAAGTTTTTTTTTTCTTCTTGAAATTATCTCCTTAGCGGTATATAAGAATAAGTTCTAGAGTTTTAGAGGCTATAGTTGAATAAGTTTCAGTTAGGCCAAGCGTACGATTAAGAATGCTGTTCACACATAGTGTTTGGCTGGAAAACATCAGTAATTTACCAATATAATCTCATCAACAATTAACCGCCGATGGATTTTAACTGGCTGCAATTAACCGTCGATGAACATTTATGTCTTTTTCTGGTATGTTTCAGCCTTGTTAGAAGTGTATACAATAGTTTTCGAATATGATTCCTCTATGTATTTGAGTTTTGCTCCGGTTGTAGTCGGGGAAATACAAACACCTCAAAACATGACAAAGTCCTCTCCCCAAGTTGTACTTGTTCATGTAATTACTTATTAGATTAAATCAACTTTTAATTTTTATTGATTGGATCATGTTAATTTGTGTGTCCTAACTATAAGTGTCAAAGTAAATATCAATAAAAAAACAATTTTTAACTTGTGTTTTAAAAGTACGTGTTCAGAACTGCATAATTTTTAATATAAAGCTTCTATCTTTAATTACTCTAACAAATGTTTTGAAAGTATTTTCCTTATTTTATGGCATTTCAAGAATAAAACTTGATACACTCATCTAATAAATATGGCACAAGAATTATGACAACATCGGTTTAGTTTCATAATCATAAACAAATGGAAAGACATTTCATATTATTGCTCGCGGTGATGAGAAAGAAACACTATGACTACGAGGGATAAATTCGACCTAGGCAACTAGTATTAGCAGGAAAGAAATTTGTCTAAATCGTTAAAATAGTTAATTGAGTTAAAATAGGGTAGATGAGTGCTTTTTTCAAACCAGAGGGGGGTATGGGTAGGGAAAGTCAATGTAATTGACTCTAAATTTAATTATGTTATTTCAGATATACTCTTTTCGGTTTTATTTATAAAAAAAAGTTGGGTCAGTAAAAATCGGTGTATCTAGTTCTAAATTCAGTCTAAATACATCAACTTTTGTTAACCCAATTTTCTCGGATAAATAGAACCGGATGGAGTAACAATTAAAGTTGTTTTTTCATTTTAATAAGGCTTAATTACACTTTTGGTCCTCGCATTTGGACCAGCTCACGAAAATGGCCATGCCTCTTTCAAATCGAACAAAACCGTCCCTAAACTATATGTTTTTTGCAGTTTTAGTCCCACCTCCTATTTTCAACTCCATAAACGCATATAAATGGCAGGTTTAAACCTACCCCTATGCTCAACCATGAAATAAACAAGGAATAAAACATGTGGGTACAAGGAATCCACTTTATTCAACACACTATGCAAAATAAACCCTAATTTCTAAGATATGTTTCAAATTAGGTTTTTTTTTGATAGTGTGCTGAATAGAGCAGATTCCTTGTTTATTTCATGGTTGAGCATAGGGGGTAGGTTTAAAACTGCATAAAAATGTCATTTCTCCGCGTTTCTGGAGTTGAAAAATAGGAGGTAGGACTAAAACTGCAAAAAACATGATAGTTTAGAACGGTTTTGTTCGATTGGAAAGAGGCAGGATCATTTTTGTGAGTTGGTCAAAATGCAAGGACCAAAAGTGTAATTAAGCTTTTTAATAACGTATCAAATAAATAATTCCCTTGTGTGCATTAATTCCCTTGCCCTAGGAGCACACAAATGTAACTTTAACTACAACCTATAAATCCTTGATGTGGTTGTGTATACTAAATATATTTTTAGTCCCTATAAATATATTCACTTTTCATTTTAGTCTCTCTAAAATTTTCCTTCAACTTTTAGTCCCTATAAAATTTTCAATCACTACTTTTGGTCCCTATTTTTAAGTAAATTTTAGTATTTTTAATGAAATTGTGCAGATATGTGTAGAATATTGTAAAAATATTTCCCAAAAAAGTTTAGAATTTTTTAACAAAACATAAATTAAATATGAATTTTTAACCTTCAAAAATATAAAAATTCATATTCATGTTTTACTAAAAAATTCTATTTTTTTGGAGTGATTCTAATAATATTATAATATTTTATACAAAATTTTATTCAAAAATATGAATTCTACAAATGAGTTTACTATAAAGTAGGGACCAAAAGTGAAGATGGAAAATTTTTAAGGGACTAAAAGTTGAAGGAAAATTTTAGAGGGACTAAAATGAAAAGTTTGTATATTTATAGGGACCAAAAATATATTTAACCCTATTTTTTTAAAAGTAAATAGTTGTGTACTATACTATTATGTCATCTTCCACATGAATAGAAGTTTAGAAGCATTTAAAATCAATCAACAACCAATCCTTGTTTCCAAGTGTTGCATTGATTGATGATTCATAACAGTGACACTCATTTGTTGCGTATTC
>Ga0315913_1002771_pt1 | contig 20805 bp, 9 predicted proteins | sample MpolsnodulesMG_FD_207736 | JGI IMG/M metagenome (GOLD analysis project Ga0315913, IMG submission 207736) | Medicago polymorpha root nodule microbial communities from Los Angeles, California, United States - small nodules | ecosystem: Host-associated > Plants > Roots > Nodule | place: USA... | reverse complement strand
GGTTCAATGTGACACTTTGTATTTTTTGACGATTTGCAGGGACATGCCCAAGAATTTAGCTTAGGGGGGACCCAAAAAAATAATTTTTCAAATGCACGATATATACAAAATATTTAAAAAATCAATAAATATCCAAAATTATAAGTAATTCTATGGATATATGAAGGTTAAGTATCTTGAGTTTTTTCCTAAAAAAAAAAAAAGTATCTTGAGTTTTGTCAGAGAATGACAAGACAAACGATTTGAATAGCACAAAAAGAAAATATGAAACAACGAAAATACAAATGTAAGAGGATGCAATCGTAAGCAATGATTCAATATTTCTAAGTAGCTAAGAGTTGGCACACAAAATCGTAAGCAATTAATGATTCAATATTTCTAAGTAAAATTGTAATGAAGAATCATAAAAAGGTCAATATACCATATTGTATTGGTGGATTCTAAGATGAGGGTCCAATTAGGTCCCTCACCGGTGGACCACGAGAAAGACATCAATAGTTTAAATAGATGGTCGAGATTTATTCAAATTACAAGGGAGAACATGTCCAACTTTTCACATTCAATATTATCCTCAAATGGTTTTCACTTGTGTTTACGGTTCTTCTTTGAAAATGAGATACTCTCTTTACCTCCAATGATCATGCACTCAAACCATAAATTTTGATATCAAATTATGAATCCTAAATTAAAAAAAATTCTTACTCTTCTTCCAACATCAATCTCCCCTTTTCAGTCCAAAATCAGATGATGAATTAGAAATCAAAAATTGGGAGGAGGAAAATATGAAAATTCTAACCAGCTTTAGCAGCTCCTAAATCCATTTCTTATGCAACCAAACAACAACCTTCATCAAAAGCATTAGCAAACCACTTCATTTCACGCCGTGATTGTGCAAAGAATGGAATTCCATGGCATAAAGGAAGAAGGCTTGTGTTGAGAAGAAGAAGAATTCTGATTTTGACTAAAAAGGGGGAAATTGCGGTTTGTTGAAGAAGAAAAAGAAATTAGTTAATTTTAGGGTTCATAACTTTCAATTTTGATTGTTTGGGTCAATGATGATTTGAGGGGAAGAGGGTATCTGATTATGGACAAAGATTTACAGCAGGAATACTAACATAGGTTGAAACCATTTTACTATATGATTGAATGTGAGTAGTTGTATATGTTCTCACTTTTTATTTAAATTAATCTGAACCATTTATTTAATCTATTGGTGTTTTTCTCGTGGTCCACCGTTGAGGGACCTAATTGGACCCTCACCCTAAAATCCACCCAAACTTTGGGGCAGTGACTTGAAGAAAAACAATATGGTTAAATATTATTTATTAGCTTTTAATTAATACCAAATTTAATAAATTCTTTATGTTTTCTTTTTCATATTTATTAATAATTGTTATCTGTTTGTGTTATTTTGCAGAAATTACAGCAAGATTTTGCAAAATATTTACAACATAATGTATGTGACAATATTATCTTATGTGGAGATAATGGAGAATATCAAAATTTTAATATCATAATCGAGAATAATGATGGCAAACAAACAATAAAATTAGGCCCTTTGTGGAACAACTTTTGTCGAATGAATCAATTTTGAGCTGCTTACACAATCAAATTTAAATTTTCATTCAACAATTACGATGTTTGTCATGTCTTCCATTTATGATAGTTATTATGTGTAATAATTTCTATGATAAACAATCCTATGTCTGCTTATGTAACCTAATTTCTGTATTTTAATTCCATTTCTTATTATCAGCGTTATATAAAAGTCTTCATTACCTACTCACATACAAGTTTAATCAAAATTTTATTTATTTTCCATCAACAATCTCATGGGCTAATTTTATTTATACACATTAAAACTACAATAGGGTCCATATTATATCAACCAGCCCTGCATAATTTCTTATGTTCAATTTAATAAATTTACCCCCTATTCATTTAACAATATTACATTTCTGCTTCACCAATACATATAGCAAATTTTTCATTGTTATATATATTACATACTCAATATATTATAATTTACTTATTACTCTATATTTTCATGCTCAAATTTTTCAATGTACCCGTGCGCTAGCACGGGTTTTTTTATTAGTTTCTATTAAAAAAGAAACCCTAACCACCAGCCACATTTAACCCATCATTCTTCACCACTGCTAAGATCATCAATCTCTTGATTAGTTTTTTTATGTTAGTTATACAAAGTTGTTTAAAAAACAGAGGGTATGGAAATAAAGTTTCATGAAATATTTGCGTATATTGTATATATAAAATACAAATGTGTGAAAATATGAATTTTTTAATTGTATTTTCAAATAAACCAATAAACCAAACTGATCCAAATAAAACCAATGTGAATAGTTTGGTTCAGTCCTTTTTTAAAAAACAGTGAAAACTAAACCAAACCGAGATACAATTTTTATTTTACTAAAAATCGATCCAAATCAAATCATTACACCCATGAATGCAAATAAAACATATAAAAAAGTTAACTTTTATAAAAATAGGAGGGTTATCTAACTTTTGACTTTACATTTTTTAATTTTAAGTGAGAAATCGGAGGGTTAACTTTTATTAAAATTATTAGAGATAAAAGATTTCATTCCAAGTTATAAAACTTATAATATAAGTTTTCCTTAAAAAAACTTATAATATAAGTTGTTATAGTTCTATATAAAAACTTAATATTTTCTTCTACGTTTCTTTTATCAATTTCTCCTTCTGTTTTACATTTTTACACATGTTTCTTTATCTTCCCTTGAATATGTTACAGTTATTTTTTTTAATTAATTAATTAGCGTTATATGTTATCCTGTTTTATATAAATTACCATGTGTGTTTCTATTATTTTTCATCATATATATTGATATGTCCAATTAGTCAGATAATAATAACCTCTCGTGTTTTAGGATTTCTACATTATATTTGTATCTCAATGGAATCACGTTCAACCGTAGCCTTGTCCTTGTACCTATTGGGGTCACTCATTTTTTTATAGCAGGTGATCAATTGCTTAATAACACTTCCTCTATCTTATTTTATTTTTTTAAGAAGCCTCCTCTACCTTAAATTATAAGTCATATTACAAAAATATTATCATAAATTACAAGTTTTTTTTAGAGGTCACAAATTACAAGTTATTTTACGATACTAATGAAATATTATTTTTTCCTATCAAATATTACTACTATTATTACTATCTCATTTTTCAATTCTTTATGGTTTCTCTTTTTCATATATTAAGATTATCTAAGTTTTTTAGTTTTAGTTTTGGTTTTTCTATTCCTTGTGTTTTGTTTCCTTTAGCTAATGATTTCATTCATATATCAATCTTACAGATTTGAGTTGTGGGTTTGATTATATTAAGGATGTTGCTGCTTTGAGTCCGGACTCGCAGCCAGAAGCTAATTACACACTAGTCCCTAATCATGGAAAATATGGTATTCATCAAGTTGATTGTTTTTACGAATAAACTCTTAACCATTATTAACATGCACAAATTTATGCATGATAGAAAAACAAAAAACAAAAAACAAAAACATGTAACAACTCACATTAAAAGTTTAGTTTTTTCATGCAGCTGGTAAACAATGCGTCAAGTCTTTTATTACGATAAGCCAAAGTCCCACAGCCCCAATGAATGACATTCCAACACACACAGTTGAAATATCAAATACATGTCTGAGAGGATGCAACATCTTATCAACCCAAATATTTTCAAACGCATCAACTATAATGATTGTCTTGTTAATGGTGGCAAGACTCTTGCTAATGGAGCCATTATTTCCTTTAAGTATGCCAATACCTTCAGTTATCCACTATCTGTTTCCTCTGTACGTTGCAAATGATCTTATGTTATGTTACATATTTGTGGATTTTGCAAAATTCTTTGACATGTACTCCATCTAGTCCCGGTCATAAGAAGAAAAAACAATTTTACTCCATCTACTCAATGCAGTTATTTGTTCTTGTGAATTTTTAAATGTTTTTCCATGTATGCCATTGTGAGATACTAGTATTGTGTGATGTTAAATATAATCTCCAATATTAAAAAGTCAAAAAATTTAAACGAAGGTAAAAATCACTCAAGTAATAACTACTATCTTAAACTTTGTAACTTTTTCAATTATAAATGAGATTAAAAAAATGAGACAAAAAATCATTGATCAATAAGAAAAAAATGATAGATTTAGTAAAAGAAAGAAAATGATAGACGAACCTAAAGTAACGTGAAAAATGGACATTTTAATAACAAAGTGCAGACATCTCCCTTCAAAAAAAAAAAGAAAATAATAACAAAGTGTAGATAGGATTGGATTTGTATATCTTTGGATGACTTTGTTTCTATATTTCTCTTTAACTGTTTTATTCAAGTAAATAATTTATCTTAATCATTAGTCTATCCATAAAATGAATCAATGTCACCATAGTTATCAAATAATAAAGGTAGAGAATTCGATGGAGTTGAGATTACTTATGGCGACTCTGTCTCTAACTCTAAATATCTATTGATTTCATCACACTTTATATTCACTTTAGAAAAACAAAAAGAAAAAGAAAAAAAAATATCATGAAATTAAATTAATCCTTTTCCACAATAATTAAATGACTATCAAATGCATATAAATATGATATGATATGACGCACGTAAACGAAAAAGCAAAATGAAAACGTCATGCATAATGGTAGAAATCAATGGTTATAGCTATGGATCCGCGTTAGGAAGCATAAAAATTCAAAACATCTTGGAAGCTACAAGTTATAGCTTCCATGGTGAAAGAGATATGGACGAGGTTCTAAACAGATAGTTGTTTTCAATCTTCACATTATCGAACAAGAACAGCCAACTTTGTTCTCTGTTGAGGAAAAGAAAAATGCAAATATCAAACTTCAAATTAAAGGTGAACATAGCCCATAACACGCTAAAAAAAGAAAGATGCATTGACAATAGAAACTATGGATCTTACCAGCCTTAGATTTTGCTAGAGGTGAAAGGAGATGGACATGCATCGTTATAACTTCCTCCTCAATATCACCAAATGGTATTTTACACTGACCAACAGTCACGTTGTTATCCAATATTTTACCAGAACTGATCAATTTCACTTCATTTGCTGACTTTGGCAATGGCGGGAACCTTTTGCCTACATTATGGAAAAAAAAGTACAACAATACAATGAAAGAATACATGAGAAAAAGTAAGTATATTCGCAACATTGATAACAATAACAATCATAGTTGTCAGCTATTAATGTACGATTGTAAAACCACACAATCTATGCTCCTCAATAATAAGGAAGCAGCAACCTAAACTGGGATTGATTTGGCTTAGATTGTATGATCGCAGTTCAGTTTTTTATATTTATTTTTCGAATACAGGGGCCGAAATCCAAAAGAATGGAAAAACTACCGCGTTACTAGTCGAGGTAAGGAGACACCTCGAAAGTGCTCGCGGGGTTAGCTCAATTGGTATAGACAATGCATAATATATGCAAGGTCTCGGGTTCGAACCCAGACCACCACAAAAAAAAAAGGAGACACCTCAAAAATCATCGGCTAAAACATGAGACACTTCAATAAGTGCCGACTAGAAATCTAGAATCTACCGCAATCTTTTGCTCATCAACACACACACGACAACTACGATTTTCGTAATATTATCAATATCATGATTTTAGATTTTAAAGTACAAAACAGTGTTCTCATAAAATTACTAACTTTTGTTTAAATTTTATTTTAAGATATTTTAAAATAAGTCATTATAATAATGACAATTGATTTAACCAACATTGTATCACAATAGATGAAAACATGACTCTCTCCACTGATTCAGGTTCGAGTTGCATGTTTTGGAGGTAGTCCAACCCTTTTAAAATAAAATAAAAATCAAATGTTGTGTTGTTGATTCAATGATTAGTCCCATAAAAGGTCAAAAGAGACCAAGTAATAGGGATACCTTGAGACGCCCACCGGGGGTCAACGATCCTAATACGGTGGGTTAGCGAAAAAAAAAGAAAAGACAATATATTTAATCTTTATTGAGATAATATTAATGTTATGACCAATATTTTAAAACTCCAGAGTTTACGAAAGATCGATAGGAGGTTAAAAGATTGTAACTCATTGATCATAACATGGATCGTAAGATCTTACTACTAGTGAATATATACAAACACACACAAAAACATCATATATGAAGAAAATAAATTCTAAATCACAACATTAAACTAAGTTCAAAACCATAAGATCACAACCATGGGAGAAGAGCACAAACCCTGGGTTAGAAATTAGTTTAAAAATTAGTTTTTTTGTTTTGTTTTGAACTTGTCTCTTAATATAATTACATGGTCAAACTCCTACCGCCGGACAAATATGTAAATCTAACTCGTTAATCAAACAAGCAACTTCTAAAGAAAAAAAAACACTTGTACTAATATTCTCAAAAACATATCAACAATCATAACTAAACAAAAACAGTAAAAAAAATTGAAATTCTATCAAACATAAAAGTGTAGAAAAATTAACCTTTAGGCCAATGAGAGATAATCCTTTGCTTAAGCATATCAACAGTGGCAGCAGAAGAATACCTAAACGGTCCAATATCAGAACCATCTAATAACCTAAACCTGATTTCAACCGAATCCTCTTCCTCCATTTTAATTCACTTTTTTTTTTCTCCCTCTCCTACTCAAACCCTAATAATCCTTCTTCGAAAATGACTTTATAATTTTACAGTTCAATCACATATACGCGCAAAATCAAAGATACTTAGTTTCCTAGAATAATGGTTGATAGTAATAATGATAATAATGAAAAAGAGATATACTATATCCAATATTACCTTATTGGATTCAATCACCTGCATGATGATGTTATACTTGAATGGCACAATCAAGAAAGATCTTCCTCTCATTGATTGATGTGATTCATTTATTCTCTATTCCAGCTTCCAGACTGGAAATATACATCATGAGGCGAAATCAATGTGCCCATTTTCTTGCTTAATTATTTAACCTCCTTTATAAACAAAACATATAACAAAAATTGAAAATAAATGACATTTTGCATGAATCTACTTTTCAAACCTTGGCTATATGCAAGAGTAATCAACTTCTTACAACTTGTTTAAAGTGTTCAATACCATTACCACTCGAACCAGGTTATTTTTTATTTTTTTTTTGAGGAAAAACCAGGTTATTGTTGGTTGTCAAAAATCAATATATTTTGTAATGATCAAAGATTTTTTTTTATTAATTTTATAAATTCCAAATACCATTTTATTAAAAAAAAGAAGATATATTTTTGTGCATTAACATAATAATTGTAAAAAACTAATTTAATGTAGGATATTATTATAAAAATTACAATTGTGAATTTTTTTATTTACATCAATATTATAAAATAAAGACAAGGTAAAGTAATAGATGTTTTTTTGTCAATTAGACTAATGATTAAAAATTCACCTTTAAGGTGAATAAGTGATGAACGCGAAGTTTGAAACCTGGCCCCTAGTGAGTTATACTAGTAGTAGTATTTATTGAAACCAAAAAAAGAGTAATAGAATTAATGCAAAATATAACAAATAATATACTAAATATTAATATTATGGAATTACATAATGCCAATGATCAATTATGTTAAAAATATATGAAATAGTAAAGAATGAGTTAAACTAATAAATAAGTCTTTGTAAAAAAACAAAGTATCTTCAAAAGAAAAGTCTTTAATAAAAAACAAAGCGAAAACCAATAACTAATAAAAGAATACGATATATCATATAAAAAAATAAGTATTAAAATATATATTTTTTGAAAGGAAATATTAAAATATATCTCTGCATGTTTTGAAAAATGAATCTAAAATTTAATCCTTTTTATGCGGTTTTTTCGAAAGGACGTCCAAACACCCCCTCAAGATGTGGATCTTGTGGTGGTGCAACAAGCTCTCCCTCCGCATCACCTTTCCACCTCAATTGGGGTTACTTTCAACCAGATGTTTCTGGCAGCTTCCACCGCACCATATGCTTTGGTGGGTTGTGGTTTTGCTCATATCAGTCTGGTGTGGATTTGGTTGATCAAGTTTCTATTTAACTTGGAAGGGTCGGCTATCGCTAGCAAAGCCTCCATATAAGGGTGTTTATCAGCAGGAGATGTTTCGGTTCTGCTTCGGTGTGTTTATGACCAGCAGGTTGTTTTTCTGGTTGCCTTTGTTGTGTTTGGGTCACTGCTTTTGAGCAGGGGTTGGTGTTTTTCTGTTTCGCTACCTGCGATTCTGTTCTGGGCAGATTTACTGGGTGTCGTGTGGCTGGTTTTCTTAGGGTGTAGTGGCTGTTCAGCAAATTAAAAAACCAATGACTTTAATCTTTTTCCACGACACTTAAATTACAACAGTAGTACTTACGCACTATCAACTGCATATGATAAAAAAAAAAAATGCATGTTATCAGACACGTGAACGAAAACGCAAAGTGAAAACGTCATGCATAATGGTAGCAATCAATGGTTACATTGTTTTCAATCCTCTTAGACGTTGTAATAAAAAGAATGACATCATCTTCAGAAGTCACACCATTAACCCAAACTTTTCTATAAATATATAATTGCTTGTATACGTATTTTACACAGGGATGCTGAAAATAGAAGGATTTTGATCAAGCAGATGGTTTTCTGTGGTTCACAAGTGATTGATGAAAGCATCTCCAACTCACAAACTGTCTTCACATTATAGAACAAGAACAGACAACCTTCTTGGATGAATCGTCAACCTTCTTCTCTGTAGAGTAAAAGAAAAATGCAAATATCAAACTTCATAATTTCTTCAACCTTCAAATCAAAGATATTGTAGGATTCTTGCAAAATAGAACATAGCTCATAACATGCTTCATACTTGATGGTGACTCTAACCCAGGTATCTCCTTCAACCATTATTATGTTCATATTACCCTCTACCAGACAGTTAAATTACAAGGTGGGACAACTTCCCCCAAACATGTATGGTTTTAAGTTAGCAATCATTAGAATTGGTTTTATCTTGGACAAGTGGGTTTTTTAGTAAATAGTAGATGAGATGCCTCAGATAACTTCTCAAAGGTCTGTCGGTTACAAACTTTGTAACACCGGCATTTATGGTCCAAGGTGTGTCTGGTGTCTAACACATGTTAGTATCCGACAACGGGGCGTGTGATTACATTTAATTAATTCATTTTTCTCAAAATATTATTGGTGCTGTGTAAGTGCTGTGTCCAGTGTCTGTGCATCATAGGTTACAAGTCCTATATTACTTTAGGCTTTCAACGACTTCAATAAATGTTTGTTTATTGAACTGTTAAAAGTAACAAAGTCCAATTACGCAAGGTAAAGAGATTGAAAAAAGAATTTTCTACAGGGAAAAGCTGGCTGCCAATTCATCTAATCTACAAGCGTCCCTGCAAATTTTATTTTTCAGCCATTTCTACCTCATCTATTTCATCAAGAGGTGGCTGAATTACAAGTTAATGTGGCTAAAAAAAGATGCATTGACAATAGAAACTATGGATCTTACCAGCCTTGGATTTTGCTAGAGATGGCTGTACAACAACATGCATGATTATAACTCCCCCCGCAATATCACCAAATGGTGCTTTACACTGACCAACAGTCTTGTTGTTTTCCAATATTTTACCAGAACTAATCAATTTCACTTCATTTGCTGACTTTGGCAGGAACGTTTTGCCTACATTATGGGGAAAAGTACAACAATACAATGAAAGAATACATGAGAGAACCCGTGCATACATAATCCTCAATAAGTTGTAAAAGAGAACCTAAAGGAGCTACATGAGTAATCATTATAACAAATTGACTGAATAAGTAAATGCTAAAAACCTGTTAGAATCAACAATAATCAATCAAATGGCCATAATATATCACTCAATATAAACTTAATTAAAACGAAAATCATATTTATTCTACACTTCATCTGAAAACACAACCAAATTTTAGTTTGAACTGAGCAAGTGAAGGGCCAAAATTTTCCTTGCGGAGAGTTTGACGACAATTTATATACAATTTTGCTTACAAAATGTTATAACGAGCATGTTAAACATATTTTTCATATTAAACAAGATTCTCAAATACTCTGGAGACCTAGTTAATGTTGGCTGTCATTCCTTTTATGATTTAGGTGTCCTCAGTAAGACAACAGGGTTGACCGGAAATTAAGATAAAAAGAACTTATATTCCATGTATTATTGGAAGGGATCAAAGACAGATGTATCGTTAAAATATTAGGGTTCTTATTATTATAGGAACCTTTTATGCAAGGAATCGTAATGGTTTGGGCTTTCAATATGCCGTTAATGATGTTAGACAGTGTTGTGTACCATACCTACACATCTTAGTTTTTGTATCAAGCACAGATTTTCATTATTTAGATTTTGCATCAAACACATATTTCATCATCTGTGAGATATGGTATGCCTCTTGTTTCCATCTTTTCTGTGGTAATTTTAACATACCAACAGAGCAGTATATTCTTTCATGGTTTAATTCTGTCACAATCTCGATTGCCGAATTTCAAAAAATCTGAAACTCCTTTTGTTTTGCATTCCTCTCTAATCTGACAGTTGTCTAATAACCATGTCCTCATTGGCCGAGCAGAATCTACAACTACCACACTCTTAGTTTTCTCCTTTAGTAATTATATCACAATCTCCCTTAATGAGTTACAAAATCTTAAACTCCTTTTACCTGGCCTTCCTATCCGTTGTGATCATTGTCTAGAGACTATGTCCTTGTTGGCTGAGCACCAACTAACTACAACTACAACACTTTTACTTTTCACTCCTACTTCTGCCATGCTTTTCCTCTTTCCAACTGATGCTAGATCTAGTTCTTCACCTTCATGTACCCCACTTAATAAACCGATGCCTCCATTTGAATCAAGTGGTGCCAATCAGTCACAGACACAGGGACAGAGCCAGAATTGGACAGCTGGAATGAAGGTCGTGAGACTAGGAGAGGAAGATAATTTGATTGTCTTATTTCAACATAACTCATACATAATTCTGATTTGCTTCAGCAATGCGAGATCTTATGAAAAAAAGCTGTTAATATCAATATCGGCATACGAACTAACTTCGATGTCCGTAACGGCTGTCGATAAGGAAAATAGATTGACATTGGCAAATGACAATCCTATAATATTTTATTCTATTCAGAGAAGGTTTAAACTAAACCAAGAGCTACACGCCTGTTTGTCTGTGTGAATGAAATTACATTTTACTCTGCTCAGATCAAAAGCAAGTGCTACATGCTTGTTTGCTTGTGTGAATGAAAATTATATTTTATTCTATATAGACAAGTTTCAAGCAAAAACAAGTGCTGTGTGCTTGCTTTTCTGTGTAAAAGAAAATTATGATGAAAATCCGTGTCCTCTCGTCATTATTCAGTCTTCACAATCAAATAAACACACATTCATACCCTACCCATGAAACTAACACAGACGAGAATAGAAAAAGTAAGTATTTTTGCAACATTGATGACAATAACAATCATAAATCATAATAGTCAGCTATGAACGTACGATTGTAACAGCAGACAATATACGGTCCTCAATAAAAAGAACGCAGAAACCTAAAATGGGCTTGGTTTGGCTTAGATTGGATGACATAGTTCAGATTTTGCTCAGCAAAAACTAAGATTTTCTTAATATCATCAATACTGTGATTTCAGTTTTTAAAGTTCATAATAGCGTTTTAGTAAAATCACTGTGCTAGGATGACTCTCTTCTAGGAAAAGAACCCAGGTTCGATTCTTTGAGTCGCCCATTTGGGAGGTAGTCAAACCCCGAAAAAACCAGATTCTCTTCTAGGAGAAGAACCCGGGTTCAATTCTTTGAGTTGCCCATTTGGGAGGTAGTCCAACTCTGGAAAAACCAGATGTCCCGTTGTCGACTCAAGGATTGGTTCCATAGGTCCCAAAGGGGCTAAGCCGTCAGGATACCTTGAGGCACCTACCCGGGGTCAAAGATCCTAATTCGGTGAGTTTGCACAAAGAAAGGAAAAAAACAATCAATTTAATCTTTGTTGAGGTAATATTAATGTTACATGAGATATTATTGATTTTTGATCTTTATTGAGGTAATATATTAATGTTACATGAGATTTTATTGATTTTAGTTTTGAAAGTAATAGAATCTGAGACCTTTTCATCAAGTATGTTTTTTTTAAAAATATTTTTGGAGGCTTAAGACAATTGTGTTTATGGCCTTACTCTTCGGCCATCCATGAACAACACTACATATTGACACAGCCATAAAAATCCAACAGCCCCAAATCCTTGGTTAACTTCTAATAAAAATACAGAAAACACAAACTCTATAAATACGTCCAAACTCAAAATGAAACTCCTACTTTGGCCACTTCATATATAAATATGAAAATCCAACTTAAAAGAAAATAGCAAGAAAAAATTATTATCAATTCAAGTGACACTAATGATCATTTTTTACCACCGTTGCCGATGAAATTTAAAGTCAAACTCTCACACTGAACTAATAAACATGTAAATCAAACTCATTAAACCAAACAAACAAGTTCTAACACAAAATAAAAGTCACACCCTAATCAACAATCAAATAAAGTTAATAAAATTGAACACAAAAAAAAAAAAAACAAACCTTTAGGCCAATCAGAGACAATTCTTTGCTTAAGCATATCAACAGTAGCAGCAGATGAATACCTAAACGGTCCAATATCAGAACCATCGTATAACCTAAACTTGATATCAACCAAATCTTCTTCCGGCATTTCAATTCACTTTGATTTTTCTCTCTTCAACTCAACGCTTCCCTTACTCAAACCCTAATCTTTCTTTTGATTCCTAAAATTTTCGATCGAAAATGATTTTATTAATTGAATCATACAATATACACGCGCAAAATCAAAGATCTGTATAGTAATATGATTAAAAGAGATCGAATATTACCTTATTGGGTTTGATTTGATTTTGATTACAGTAAAACCATTTCAAAGGTTGTTTTGACTTCGTTTTTTTGCTAGATAGCTCTGTTCAATGTTTTTATTTTCTTCTTCGGTTGGTGGTATCTGTTTTTGTTTAACTCAACAACAAAATGAAGATTAAATTCATTTAAACAATGATAAAAATATTATTTATTTATTTTTTTAATTAAGTTATTACACGGTTGTAGTAGTCAGTGAACACCCAGTCAAAAAAACACGGTCCACGGACACCGTTCTTCTGTTCACGTTAAGACAAACGGTACCGTTACTCTTAATTGGGATTGTAATAACGGCGTGATTTTGGGTTTTTTTTTTTTTTTTCAGGGTTTAAATCCTTTTTGTGATTAGGGTTTAAACACCGGACTTTGCATATATTTGTATTGTTCATACCAACTGAATTAAGTTCGTAAAGACGTGATTTTAGGTTTATTTCAAGGTGAGTCTTTTTCGGTTTTAAAAGAAAATAGATTTTATGTTAAAAGAATTTAGAGATTTTTTTAAAAAATTGAAGTCACTTTTGTTTGCCTACTATCCATAAAAATCCATTTAAAAAAAATGAGTTTTAAGTTGTATATGTGTTACCTCCTTGCTGTTGAAAAAAGTAGATTTTGAGAAAAGCTAATCCTATTAGCTTTTCATTTTAGGATCATAACAGAATTTTTTTGATTAAATGAATTTTCTAAAAATCCTAAACAAACGCTTAAAAATGAAAAAGTGATTTTATTTTTTTAAGAAAAAAATAGATTTTTTTGAAAGAAAAAAAAAAACAAACGGGCCCTAAATACAATATTTCAGAATTATAAAATATAATTTTTTTTTAGAGAAGAATTATAAAATATAAATATAAATTACAAACATAAGATCCAACGACCAATATTCAAATGTTAGAAAACAAAACAACACATAAACACAATGAAAATTCTTATATAAAAAAAACTCATAAACATAATATCCAAATGAAACAACACATAAGATCTGCTCCAAACTATATCATATTGGAGTTCCCTGCTCCACTTGGCCATCAACCATTATCCCTAAGGCATGGTCTCTGATGCAACCTAACTATGAGGTTATGTATGCCTATCGTATGTCTCCCTGCTGTTCGGCAACAATCTCATGAAACGTCTCATGCTCATATGGCCTCGAAGCAGCCTAGGTAGGAAGTATAAATGTGAAATGTTGAAATATCATCTCTTGTATCCAAATGTCATCTTGATACCATATTAGAAAAGCGCTCTTAAGTCCTCGAGATATCGCACGATAAAAAAACTTGGTATAGAACTGAGACACCTGTTGTCGGGTCGTCTGGGCAGACGAAGACTTGTGTAGATGGGAGGGAATGGTCTGGACTCTACCAAACTACTGTGCCATGCACTCTAAAAGATAAACAATATATAAGTGAGAGTATCTTACATCTCTTTTCCACATGTGTCACATAAGTTGCATAGTGGGTGAGATAGACGCGTCTGATGGCCCACCATAATATGAATTAAGCTCACCCTCCTCCTCCTCCCCCTCTTCTTCAGCATCTAGGTGGATATCATCATTAGACTCCTCAGCCTTGTCATGTTCCTGATGCTTTTCATGAAGTGTCCTTCCTCCTTGCGCTCAGGCTTGTGCACTTGAGACGGTCTGACGACATCACTCTTGCCCCTACCTGTGCCCATTCTCACTCAACCCTCAACTTTGGTATGTTGTAACTTCTCTCACCTTTATAGACGATGTCGTTGTAGGTTTGTTACCTCTAACACGGTTTGAGATTTGGTCCATATATGAAACAATCGAAATCAATTATATAAATCAACAAAAATAAGTTTCCAGAACATCGTGAACAAGTTCGAATAATATAATCCAAAATAATGAACAATCAAATTTAGATTACATAATCCAAAAACGTTCAACATCAAGAAAAAATAAATTAAGAAACAAAAGATAAAATAAATGTGATCTTGCCTTATGTTTGGTGGTTGAAATATGATGATTTAGATCAAAATAAACTTTAAGAATCATAGAATGATTGGTGGTTCAAATTTTGGACTTTTAAATGAAGGAAGAGGGGGCACGAGAAGTTCTAAATAATATAATTATTTAACTCATACATAGTTATTAGAATAAGTATACTATAAGAAACACATTTTTCTTAGCATTGACTCACTAAGTAATTTTTTTTGTGGATTAAGTGTGAAAGGCTCCATATTCCCTTTTCTTTTTGACTTATATCTATTCTATACTCACTAGAAAAAAATATTTTTGAAGAAAACATTATTTCAAAGAAAAAGATAGAAAACTTATTCAACCTTTTTGTTTGTGAAGATCAGTCATTGTCTCAAAACTATTGTCATCTGCCTTCACCATCAACTAGATTGGTTAATTCAAAAAGGAAAATATAGGTTCTAAAATCATTAAGATAACTCGTATTACTAGTAAATTTTCACTCTTAATGAAACTATTTTGTAACATAGATTTTGATTAACATCTGTGTTTTATATCCATAATCAGCAACACATGTATAAGGAATGCAACATGTATAAGGAATGCAACATCACTTGTTCCACCTTCCTCCACTTTCTAAATAATATACTCCAGGTCATATTTGTCATCTATTATTTCACTACGCACTATGCTTGTAATGGAGAAAGGAGTAAATCTTTTATTTTCACCATTCTAGAAAGAAAAAAAAATCAAAATTTTAAATTACATATAAGTTGATATTACATAGATAAACATCAAGTTACAAAGTCCCCACAAAATACTCTCTAAAATGGCAAAATATAAATTAAATATTAATTAATTAATTAATGTAACCCAATTGCTTTTCAATAAATAAAATCACATCAATTACCACCACCCACCATCTACTAGACATTCAATTCAGCCATTTGTTGCCCGGTATGTTGTAATAAAAAGTAAATGAATAGATTTAGGGCCCCTAGACATAGGAGGATGACAGGATGATGAATATTATTCGCATTAAGCACGAGTGTTGATACACTATGCACAATGGCTAGCAAATCTGGTTGAAAAACGGCGGTGGTGGGTTTGCACCATTGTTAATTTGAATCCATGGTGAAACCCTTTAAGCAATGTGAAGGCAAACAAACTCTCGACGACTCTTCATTGTGAGTGCATGGACCGATCGACCCCAAAATACATAAAAAAATTGGGGAACAACTTTGATAACAAGGAAATTACTCATGCCATGTTGAGCTATAACATGATATAGTGATGTGAGTTGGTTACCATGTATCTCCCAGCCCGATAGCTGTGGGATTCATGCAGCTCGTGAATAAGGTTTGCTGGATCAGGAAATAGAACAACGTTATTGTTTTTTGTTATTCATAAAACAGAGATATATGATATTGTCAGTGTGATGAAATATACAAATATTATGGGTTCGACAATAAACATGTTACATCAAAAATTTTACCCTAACACATATTATGTTAAAACTTTATAATAATAATAACAACAACAATATATTTAATATTCTAACTATAATTAGAAAATAAATTTTACAATAAATATACTCTAACAAAAACTTTATAATGATTTTGTTAATATATGTTCTATAAGAAAAATAATGTGACGAATTTTTACGGTGTTTAATTAAAAGTTTTCAATAAATTGATTAATTCAAAACCAAAAAATATATGACAATACAAATAAATGATTATAGTATTGTACGGCATAGATAGTATAATGAATTAATGGTTTAACCCATACAAATGAGTTGTAACAAATGCATTATTATCATCGATATGATAATATTAATTTATAGTATTGTACGACATAAATAATATAATGGCTTAAACCATACAAATGAGTTATAACAAATGCATTATCATCACTGATATGATAATATAAATTAGAGATAATATAAGCAAGAATCTTAGAAATAATCTTGAATTTGAAGTTAGGCATTGCAATAGGTCTGAATTGGCTAATTGTATCACTATTTAAAGTTTTTGGGATGAGAACCAAATTGTTAGAATTCAAGTTTGGTAGTAACCAATTTATTACCGCTGATATGATAATATAAATTATCTTTAATATGTTTATTATGATTTTAATGTCATTTTAAGTTAAGACTGAGTGTTTAATGTTATAATAAGTTTAAGGATATGAGTTTTTACGAGAGATTGATATTTCTATGAATTTTTACACAAATATGGTTGTGTTGATTTTTCCTAAGTGTTTAATGTTGTTTAATGGTATAATGAGTGTTTAACTAATAGTTTAATGTCAGATTATTCCATAAAGTAGCTCAAATTCTTTTTGTTGTTTAATGTTATTTAAAAAACTTTGGCTAATGTACAATATTATATATTTAAGAACTCATTGTCGAGAAAATAGACAAATATATGGTACTATATATCATATAGTGATGTCTTATTTATCTATTTGTTATGCATTTCTTTTTTTATCTTTGTATTAATTATTTTTTTCCCATTGTATAGTTACAACGTAGTTGATGTGTGTGGATATGAGTTCATATTCCTTGAAGACGAGAAAGAGTGATTAAACAAGCAAATAAAAATCTGGCATAGAACAAATTCATAACAATATTTAACTTAACAACCAACAATTTTGAACATTTACCAACAATTCAGTCAAATTTGTCATAAAATCTTGAGATTAAGTATCAAAGTTAAGTCAAACAAGATGGACAAAAGGATTAACATCATAGTGCATCTCTGTCATAAAAGGAAAAAACTGCAACATGCACCTCCTTCAGCAACAGTTTCATATGTCTGCAGATTGACTTTGTGGACATCCATGGCCAACTTTTACCCCACATGGCTCAAACTGCAATACGATTATGAGCTACTTCAACCACAAGAACCTCTTCACAATGATGTGTCTGAAGTATTTCGATAGTAAAAGGCCTGCAAGACAGACAATAACCCAAACCAACGCTACACCAACTCCTGCAGCATCTAAACACACGTAATAGAGAAACTCATCTACCGTCATATTAAATACATTGATGACGAGAGAAGGTATCATGTTTCCCCGATGGAGATATGATATTATAACATAAACAACAACAAAAGTAGTATTCAAAATTATCAAAAAGTAGATAGAAAGCTCTCCTGTTAGTGTGGTTGCAATGGTTCTCTTCAAACTATCAGCAGCAGGAGTGGGTGCTTCCTTCAAACGCTTGTCGACAACAATCGAAACAATCGAGACAGAGGTGGCGTAGGTCATTACAACAATCTGAAATAGTGTAGTTAGATGTTTCTGGAAGTTATTGCGGCGACCAAAAGTTGCTTCGTTGGGGTTCGACGAAGGCATCTCGTGAGCAGGTGAGAGATACCGGCGTATAATTTTGTTTTTTTTAGATAATACCAAAATTTAATTTGGGAATATATATATCATTATTATTGTTATTACTGCTACTATTATTATTGAAGCAAAATAGAATTCACTGTGTTAATAAGATTCTTTATCACAATGTATGACAACTACACAAAAAGTTATAGCATGCAAGTTATAGAGGTTGAACTTATTTTATAGTGATCTAAAAGCTTGTAAATGATCACAATATTTTAAGAGAAAAACTTCGTAACTCTGGCAACACCCACACATATTATCCTATTTTACAGACACTATCCTATTTTATTTATACACGCCCACTTCTTTGTAACAAAATTTGTTTAAAATATTAATGATTTACACTTTTGAACAGTAAAAGGAACAACTTGTTAAAATAAAATAAAGAACTAACTGCATAATGTATTTAGCCTTTTGGCTATCAAGCTAAACTTAGGTATGTAGAAAATAATATATATTGATGGTTTTCAAACAAAATTGCAATGTTGTACCTGTTGTGTAGCAAGTGTAAGTTAAAAGTCTTACGTTGGTTAGAAAAAAGGAGGTTGAACACTTTATAAGTAACTTTATAAGTAAGATGACCCATAGATCCATTGCATTAAGGTTTTGGATAAAAGTGCGGTGTCTCTCTCACTTGTGTGATTACTCTTGCCTAATGTGGGAAAGATTGTTGTGTAGTAAGAGTGAATTAGAAGTTCCACGTCAATTAGAAAAGTTGAGGTTGAACATTTTACTTTATAAGCAAGAGAACCTATAAATCAATTATCTTAAGGTTTTGAATAAAAATGTGACATGTTTCTCACTTATATAGCTGCTTATGTCTAATGTGGGTGGCCCCTTAAGCTCCCTTCATGACCCAACACTAATCACACTTCTATGATATCAGTTAGATAATTAATTCAAAAAAAATGTCTAGAAGTGACTTTATCTCTAACATAATTTTCACTTTTTCTTTTGGTTCGGCGGTGCCGTTGTTTGGTGTTTTATTTATGTAATTGCAGACTCGGTAACTTTTAACTCGCAGCACTCTTTATGCTTTGATTGCCAAGTTTTTAATAAATATATTTTTGACCTTTCTTTCAAAAAATATATATGACTTGTATGACTTCTTCATAACTTTAATTAAATTATTTCACACAATTAATTTTAACTTTGTTAAAAGGCTATATATGACTTAACAATGTGTTTTTATTTTTTATTTTTTATCCCTCAAAAAAAATGTGTGTGTTTTTTTTGTGATGCTTAACAAAGTGTTATTGTTAACCAATAAAGTTATACTTTGTGCATTTTTTTAATTGAGATACTATACTTGGAAAATTTTCCCTATATACTCCTCCACCCCATCTATGTATATTTCTTTCTTTCCCCCTAGAAAAAATATGTATACTACTTTCGAAATGAGAAATATACCAAATTTATATTTGAAAATTTGATGTATGTAATTTAGACTATATTATATAGATCAACTTTTCAAATAATGTAACCAGCAGAAATTATATTGAATAAAATTAGTGTGTGAAAAAAACATGAGCGGGAGAGGAGCGATTGTGAGAGAGAGAAGCGGCAGCCATGGGGGAAACCTCCGACAACCGTGTCGGCACCACTCGCCGGCCTATGGGGGGGATGGGACGCCTGCCGGGCTGGCACAAAGGGGAGGGGATTCAGGGGTTTGGACTACGGTGAGCTACAAGCGTCGGAAAGCGATCCGACCGGGTGATCGAGGACAGGACAGACCTAGGATTTCTTCGCGGCATGGAGGCTACAGGGAGGACCGGTTTTACTCTTCAGGAAGACGACAACATGACCATTCACGCGACTCACGCTACTTCTCTGGTGATCCATCTGAGACTGCAGTAGACTTAGGGTTTCCTAATAGCAGCAGCAGGTTCCACGCAGCAGCAGGGACTATTTATCATCAACCACGTTCACACCATCATCATTCACGGTCAGGCATTTATCAGCATGCTCCTTCACGCCATTTTTCCAGGACTGCTCGTGGGACTCGCCATTTATCAAGGGCTGAACGTGGGAGATCATGCACCAGACATGCTGTACGCACCAGACGCGTTTCTATTTCCATCTCGCCTTCAGCCAACTTGCAAGGTAACAATTCTGCCACTAGGGTTTCCTCCTACGTCACAAACTTACCTGAACAGGCGCTATATGTTGATATCCGTAAGGCTTTTGAGGTTTGTGGTATTCTATCGGATGTCTATGTGGCTAGAAATAGGAATGCTCGTGGCCAAAACTATGGTTTTCTGCGTTTTATCAATGTCAAGGACGTGGCAAAACTACAGAAAGCCCTTAATAATGTTTATTTTGGCCAGAATAAAGTTTGGGCGAATGTTGCGCGCTTTGATAGGTTTGGTGAGGTTAAAAGAGAACTGTTGAATGAGTGGGAGGATGGAAAGAAATCGGCTGCAGTAGGAGGAAAAAATAAGTCGAAAATTAATGCCGAGGAGGGGAAA
>Ga0315913_1002765_pt1 | contig 20814 bp, 12 predicted proteins | sample MpolsnodulesMG_FD_207736 | JGI IMG/M metagenome (GOLD analysis project Ga0315913, IMG submission 207736) | Medicago polymorpha root nodule microbial communities from Los Angeles, California, United States - small nodules | ecosystem: Host-associated > Plants > Roots > Nodule | place: USA... | reverse complement strand
ATCCAAAAACTGAATAAAAAGGGGGAACAAAACTGCAATTAATTTTTTTTTTTATTATTGTGGATTGTTCCTCTTTTAGTGAGATTTAACTAATTTTTTATTTACAAAAGAAAATTTAATTTTCATTTGATAATTTAAATAATATTATAAAAATAATAAAATAGTTTAAAAGAAAGTAAAGAGAGAAGGTAATATTATTGCTATTTAGTAGTAGTGTGAGCTAATTTTATTATATGAGGTAAAAATGAAGGTAATTTTTTTTTTTAGGGCCTGAAGGTAATATTGTTGTTATTTAACTTGTAGTGTTGTTTGTATATTGTAACATTTGGATAATTTATGTTGTTTCATTTTCTTCCATTTTTTTATAATATGATAAATTATGAACACATACTCTCTGTATGTGCTGACATAGTTCAGACTGTATAATTTGTATTTTATAAGTTTCAGATCATATAATTCAAAATATATCAACTTATGAACTGCAATTGATCTTTGAAACTGTCTATAGGAGAGTTTTACATATTTTAGATTATATAATCCGAATTGGTTTCAACTTTTGTAGATTGTCTTTGTCGAAGCATGTTGAAATAAGATTTGAAGGAACCAAGAAAATTTGTAGGTGTTTTCTGAGTTTTTAGGAGACCCAGATTATATAATTCGAAATGTTGTAAAAATGGTTCGAATTATATAATCAAAATGAGGTAAAATAGGAAATTTGAGTCCACAAATCAAAGCTATACTGTAAAAAATGTTAAAATTGTTAGATCAGACGCTATGATCGAGGTTGAGACTCGACATCTTCATTTATGTGTGTGAGTTTATAATTTCTTTGTAATTTTATTTATTTTACAAAAAGAAATAAAAAATTTGAAAAGTGCGCAAAAAAAACTATTAAGGTAAGAAAAGAAATTCTCAAAAGAAAGGCACATAACGGAGGACAAACCAAATAAATTATAGAATATATATAAATATTTATTTATTTATTTCACGAAGGATTTGAACGTTAAATCAAATTTAAACTATTGATATGTGAATGTTAGTTACCCAACTACATGTGGTTTGACTGGTAGATAGTAAAAGACTAGAGTTTTCTCTTGTGTATTACAAATAGTTGTTGTTTTGATTCATTGGTTCACCAATTATATTTCCATAAGGTAAAAACAAGTGTGGTTCATCTCATCGTTGAGAAACGGAGAAAGCTACTATTGCGAGAAATATGCACAATCCACCTCCGCCCACAGGCTCAGGTTCTCACCGTCATGGGCCACCGGGTCCACATCCTCCCGGACCTGCTCATCTGCCGCATGCTCATCCACCTTCTGGCCCGCCACCAGGCCCATCACCTCCACCTGGTTCTCAGCCACCTCTACTTGGCGGTCCTCCTGGGCCACATGATCACCCTCCACACCACCACCGTCGTTGATTACATATGAATATGTGGTTATATGGTGAATATTACTAATGACTTTTCTTGATCTATATGGAACTATGGGTAGTGTATTGGTGAATCGAATAAATCTATATAGCTCCCCCCACTCCCTATATGTATTTTTACCATGCATCGCTGTGTGGTTATTATGTTATTTCTATTTCTATGTATTTCTTTGTGGTTATTAACTTATTATGCTACTTATTTATGGTGTTTGTGTATCATGCATGCATGCTGCTAGAACAATAAACAAAGAGGTAAATGTTTATTATATGTATGTTGGACCAAGATCAATATCCGCGTATGTGTTATTGGATTACGAACTCCGTGACTTTAATGTTGGAAAATTCGTGTTTAAATTGCATGTAAAAATAGAGTCAGGATTCATTGACAGACTTATACCAAATATGATTCGTTGGATATGTTTATCACGGGCTCAATAACAAAGACTAACTTGATAAATCTTATTTACTTCTGCATTCTATTTGCATCCTCGCCGATTGAGAGGAACACGACTCCGTTGAATTCATTTAATTGAACTCATTGACAGGATCGAGTGTATTATTTGCTGCACGAAACCCATTCAATTGAATTCATGGGAAGGAATTGTAAGCTACACAAAACCCATTCAATCCACGAGCCATTCCTATTTTTACCAGTTCATATTTAATTGGTTGAATCATGACATTTAGCTCTTGGAAATCAACTTATGTTATTTTTATTTTTATTTTACACAAAAAGCGATGAAATAGTTTAGATAGAATACAAATAGTGAGAAATACATATTAAATTATACCTTTTTTGGTAGCGTACATGTTCAATTATATAAATGATGATTAACAATTTTGAAATCTATTTTTTTAATTTAAATATTTTTATATATTTGATATAAAAAAGAGTGGTAACCTTGACGCAACCAGTAAATTTGTTGTCATGTGACTAAAATGTCACCAGTTCAAATCTTATAAAACACTTTAATGTTGCCCTTATTTGATAAAAAAAAAAAATACAAAATTAGCACATACGAGTTCCGGACCTAAAGTTTTAGATCCACGACTCATCACTAACATTTTGTCAAAAAAAACTTATCACTAACACATCACATCTATCAAATTATTCTCTTTATTTCTTTCGTTCTCAACGTATCAAACAGGTGTATAAATACGTATAATTTTTTTCCATACAAGAAAAGGCAAATGCTCCCAAATCACTTTCGATATGGTAATTAATTTCAAAAAACTTGTCACGTTTTTAATTCCAGAAAAGCTGGCCGGAATGAATGAGTTTGATTGTGGAAAGAGTTAAAATTGATATTTTTAAGGGTTTGTAAGAGTAAGTGTGCTCGTTTGAATTTGTATACTTTCGAGATTATGCAAAACAACTTATACAAATAATTAAACTTTTATGAATTATTCATAAGTTTGTTAAAATAGTTTACGAAAAACAACTCATGAAAATAAAATTTTCTTTAACAAAAACCTATAAATAAACATAAAAACTTATTTATTTGTATAAATCATGTTGCCAGACTCAAAAATATAAGAAAGTCCAAACATGTCTTATGTCATCGAATTCTGCTCTTCTCCCATCAGTTTTTGCTCGCTTCCAACCGAAATACCAAAAATACCCCTGTGTGAGTTAACTCACGCAGGTGTTATACCCCACGTGAGTTAACTCACGTTAGTTTTAAAACTGAATTGTGATGCCTACATAGAAAAGAAACAAAACGCAACATAACACAACTTATACGACATTCCTCTTTGCTTTGGCAGTTCCTTCTCTATTCTTCTTCTTTATCAGCCAACATAACATAACCCTCTTTCCTTTTTCTTCATCCTCATCCATTTCTCATAATAAATTCATCTTGATCCACAAAATTAATCAAACAAATGGTCCTTCTATATCTAAAGATTTACATGATGACAAAATAAGAATTGGAATTGAAGAAATTGAAATTGAAGGGACCAATTAAGAATAAATAATCAAACAGATGGTCCTTCTATATCTTGAACCAGGGGTTGTATTTGAAGAAATTGAAATTGAAGGGACCAATTAAGATTTGAGGAACAATGTAGGAAGCTTTTGATTGTTTTATTTTAAAAGTGTTTGATTAAAATTGAAGATGGTTTATTTGGTTATATGTCAGTGGCTTAATAATCTCTATGGGAGGAAGAAATAGTGCCCTTGTTTCGTTACTGACATTTTCATGCGTGTAAAACATGATAAAATTTGGTGGACTAATTCAGTTTTAAAACTAGCGTGAGTTAACTCACATGGGGGTATAACATCTGCGTGAGTTAACTCACGCAGATTTAACACTAGTGTGAGTTAACTCACGCAAGGGTATTTTTGGAATTTCAGTTGGGAATGAGCAAAATGTGTTGGGTAAAGAGCAGATTCTATATCACTGATTCTTAAAGCTTATTAGTTTTGCTATAACTAAACCTGAATTTTCCCTCTAATCACATGTAATTAATACTAAATTTGTAGCCCTAATATTTCCCTTCTTCACATTGTGAATTTTGAATTTCAAAATTTCTCTCTAGGTCTGTTGCAGCACATCCAAAACGTGTGCAATGAACTTGGCATTCTGTTTTTTGGCTTTCCACTTTTTTAGGCTTACCATCAGTTTCTTATAATTAAATCACACATTTGCATATCCCAAGCAATATTGATCAGACTTCCAAGCACAATTAAATGTCTGTTTCCAATGCACTCAAACGTTTCCAAACTCTATCTCTTCTTACTATGAAGATGCGGCCTTCATACTTGATAAAAACCACGCCTCATTTCTTCTTCTATTATTCTATCATTGATTCAGGCAATGGAAGGTCGTGGTATTGAAACTCTTTTGTCCTATCACTGCTTGACAGATGCTGCAGTTTTTTCTCACAATTATGATGTCTGTTTTCACTATCTTTTCCTATTTTTAAAACTTTATGATGTTGCAGGTCCTTTGGTCAATAATCATGATTCATCATTTAACAAGTTTCGTGTGAAGTTTAGGACATACATAGTCGAGTATGATGTTGAAGATGTGAGAATGATTTTGTCTGACATGTTTTTTTTCTCTTCTGGTTTAATGTTGTTATCTGTAATGATTCTAATTGTTTTTGTTGTTGAATCAGGGAGCTATTATGTTATGTAACATGTTCAAAAATGACTTTGGGGACCAAGTTCAACGATTTACAACTTTGATCGATACAAAGAGTAATCAGTTCGAGGTGTTGGTGGAAAGAATGAATGAGTTTGTGTTTTTCTCCAAGGGATGGAAAGCCTTGCGTGATTTTTATGGTATCAGCTTGGGTTTCTCTCGGGTTTGTGGGTCAAGGTCAGTTCGCGATTGTGTTGAAGGATATGTTTGACAAAGTGATTAAGCATCTCGTCTTTGACCCTCCTATGCATTTTGTGATCGACAAAACAAATGTCCAGACAACTTTTGATCCTAATCTCCCCTCTTTCACTCCTTTGATTTCTTATCATCACGATGTCAACAACTTTCAGATAGAGTTTGTGAAGAAGTTAACAGAATTTGATGTAGCCAAAGGTTTTTCGGTATGAAAAATGTCTTTTGTGAACATATTTATGTTTAAAAGCGGCTGTCTTTTTTTGTTAGGTTGTTGACATGTTAGTTTATTTTCCGTGTTAGGCGCTAATTTATGAAGGGGAAGTTGAGAAGATGTTAGATACCAAAACTACTTCTATCAAGTTGGTGGATGATTGCAGAAATAGTTGGAATTGCATCTTGATTTTTGGCTCTGCTCCATACCTACACTGCATGATTGGTGGGGAGTGGAAGCGTTTTGTGGATGCTCGCATGCTTCATTAAGGGGTTAAGACCAGGCTTGGTGTGCTAGTGGCTGGACATAATGATACAATCTATTTAACTGTCATTGCTAGTTAGGATTGGAAGTTGCAGATGGTTTACTTATGTTGGAATTTGCCAGTTTATTTAAATGTTTCCCTTGTTGTTTTTTTCTTTTTCGTACCCTTTTTATGGAGTGTCGTGCGCTTCATCTTTTTTGCTTTCTTTTCGTTTTGTCAATAAAAAAATTGATGCTTCAGTTCTAGAATATCAATGTAGTGAAGCATCATTTTAACTTATTATGGACACTATTTTAATTTAAGCAAACCTTTCAAGTGTAACATCTAGAGAAGGGTTGATGATGTTAATAACTAATGAATATAGTGAAGATGTCGATGAAACGTCGAATGTTGTTTATGAAGAAGTGTTTATAAATGTGTAATATTTTAAAACACACAGTGTGTTGATTTATTTTTATATGTATGTTTAATGATACAATATGTCCAACTACTTTACCCTTTTTCATGTTACAAAGCATTTTGGTTTACCATTTATTATATATTTTTTAACTCATAAGACCCATGCAGTGCACGGGTCAGCGATCTAGTCATCCATAGAAAATTGCTTTTCTGACATTGATAACTTCACAATGACACAAGAAAATTATCCAAAAGCCCCCAACGGTAGTTAACTGCTGTTGTGTTCGTAACACAAGAACACACAGAACCCAGCTTCCAGCCACTCTATCATCACCATCTCTCTCTAAAAATTCAAAATTTTCACTCTCTAAAAAAACTCCACCAAATCATCCAAATTTTTTCTCACTAAATCACAAGTAAGTTATCACTTATGCTATTGTCATAAATTTTAGTTAGTATATATGATTATATGTTTATAATTTTAGTTGTAGTTTAATTTTTAAATTTTGAATATTTTTTTAATATAGTCATGTTGTAGATTTGAAATGCTATTAACAAATATTATGAATACTTGTTGTAATGGAGTTATATTGCTTAATTTTATTTTTTTTAATTTTATAAATTTTTTAGGGTTTGATTTTTTTTTTTTTGATATAGTTATATTGTAGATCTGAAATGCTATTAACAAATATTATGAATACTTGTTATAATAGAGTTATATTGCTTAAATCTATATTTTTTTTGAATTTTATAAATTTTTTAGGGTTTATTTAGGATATTTAGGGTTTATGTAAAATTTTCACTACAAGTGTTTGAGCAAATGTTTGAATGAGTTTTTCATTAATTATTTTTAACTTCTTATTGTGAAGATTTGAAACAATGGCCGGGTGGATCGACATTCATGCACAATTCAACGGCGGAGAACCTCAGAGGTTGAAAGTTCGATGCCTTGGTGTAACGTTAAGAGGTCTCAAGAATCAACTTAATGAATTCAAAGAAGGAGTCAACCCCAGAGACACAAGGAAGGTGAAATACGTTCGGTATAAACGTCCAACACTCGACGAGGGGAGAATATCGTTCACTTGGGTGGAATTAACGAACGACGAAAACGTGAAGAGCATGTTTTGGGAGCACAATATGTTCCAGTGGATCAATATGCGGGTAACATTGTTGAGATCAACTGAAAATGTCATCAACAGTCTAATTCCGCCAGAAGATCGTGATTAGGTAGGGAATGCACCTTCCAACTACAAGAATTATCTTCCTCTAGATGGGGTAATTCAAACTTGTTAAACGGCAGTACTTTAACATTCGACCGACATGCTTCTTCAAAAAAAACATTCGACCGACATTTCTACTGTTCCATTCAAAAGATTAAATTATTATTAGGTGAGTTTAAATGAAGGTATTGAAGTGTCAAGGAATGAACCTCATTCTTTTGACACTCGAATACTGTCATTTAAACCAAGCCTAACAAGAATTTAATCTTTTGAATGGAACAGTAGAAATGTCGGTCGAATGCTGGAGTCCTGCTACTTAGCAAGTTTGAATTTACCCCATTCAGATGTAACATAATTGTTGTAGTTGGAAGGTACATTTCCGAATGTAATGTACTGTAATGATTCGTCTATATAAGTTAGGAACATGTATTATTGAGAATCAGGTATATAAGCTATGATATCAAATTCCTTCGTATAAGATTTAATTAGTATTTATTAGAATACACAATTTTTATTCGACTTCATGTTAGATTTAGTCATTCTTTATTTGAATACGCGAATGTCAAACAAAATTATACGAACACAACGATGGTTAACTGCCGCTGCCAATTAGTCCAACGGTAATTAACTATCGCTGGGGCTTTTGGGTAATTTTCTTATGTCATTGTAAAGTTATCAATCTCATAAAAGCAATTTTCTCATCCATATATGCATTGGGCCTAGCCCAGTTTAGTGTAAATATCGTCTTCCCTTCCAATTTCCCTCTCTGGTGTGTGTTGAGCTCTCTCATTTCATACCCTAAAACCCTCACTGCTCGAAACCACACTCTCTCTTCTCCGGTTCTACTCTCTCTCTCTCTCTCTCTACCATGGATGACAGCTTGTACGATGAGTTCGGTAACTACATCGGCCCCGAAATCGAATCCGATCAAGACTCCGACGGCGATGACCCCTCCGACCGCGACGAACCCAACGAAGAAGACGACCGCGCCGCACAATCGGACGGTGAAGGTCCGTCAAACGGGTGGCTAACAACCACCACTGACGATATCGACAATCTCGAAAATCAAGTCGTTCTCGCCGAAGACAAAAAGTACTACCCCACTGCCAATGAAGTGTACGGGGAAGATGTTGAAACCCTAGTCATGGACGAAGATGACCAGCCACTAGAACAACCCATTATCAAACCAGTCAAAAACAAGAAATTCGAAGTAGGTGTGAAAGATTCTTCAACTTATGTATCTTCTCAGTTTATGCTAGGGTTAATGTCGAATCCTTCGTTGTCGAGGAATGTGGCGTTGGTGGGTCATTTACAGCACGGGAAGACGGTGTTTATGGATATGCTTGTGGAGCAGACTCATCATATGGCAACATTTGATTCTCAGAGTGAGAAACATACGAGGTATACTGATACTAGGGTTGATGAACAAGAGAGGAGGATTTCTATCAAGGCGGTTCCGATGTCGCTTGTGTTGGAAGATAGTAATGCGAAATCATATTTGTGTAATATTATGGATGCTCCTGGTCATGTTAATTTTTCTGATGAAATGACTGCTGCTTTGAGGCTTGCTGATGGTGCTGTTTTGGTTGTTGATGCTGGCGAAGGAGTCATGGTAACTATTTATTTTTTCTTTGCTTTTACTATTTCTCTGGTGATTGGTATCTCTTGTTGATGTTTAGGCTTAGTTGCCTTGGTCAATTTGGGTTGATAGGTGAATAGTAGTTATGATTTATGTATCATTAACACTTAAGAGTTAAAGGTTTAAGTTAATAGTAATTACTTATGTATCATTGGCACTTAATTAAAGACGTGTCTGGTGTTCGACACGTGTCAAGGACTAGACCAACATATATGGATACATTTAATGAGTTCAATTTTCTTAAATTATTAATGGTGTGTATGTTTTAGTGTTGTATCTGAGTTGGTGCTGTATAGGTTATGAATAGGTTTGCTCTTTTCATTGCTCAAAGATAAAACCACGGCTTATTGGTTAGATAGTTTTTTTCTATACAACCGATGCTAGTATTGTTAGTAATAATTAGTATTATGCTGAGAGTTGTGTTTGAACCTTCGACCTCCTTAACCACCAAGCCATCCTTATATCCTCTATTATGATGTTAGTTACTATGACATAACTTACTGCATGACAACATTGGTCTCTCTGCTCCTAATAAGCTTTGGTGGGATCTTGTTCCAATTTCCACTGGCCAGGATTACATCATATCAGGCTTGGTCTCCCATGTTATAGACTTTTTTAAGCTTTTGAGGGTTTTGGTCTACCCCCCCTCCTCTTTGTATCTTTTTCTTTTATCAATATATTGGTTGGGTAGTTGTCTGCTCTCCCCCTTTGCTCAATTTTTTAGTTTTATATTCGAGATGAGTAAAAATACTGTCGGACGACATTGAGTTTATAGTTTCTTGCTATTTGTAGGTGAACACTGAGAGGGCAATACGTCATGCAATTCAGGAGCGATTGCCTATTGTTGTTGTGATGAATAAGGTAAACAGATTTTATGTCGATATGAATGGTGGCTTTAAATCTTAGTCTTTTATATTTCCATATTTTGTTCTCAGTTGTTAACTGTTTTGTTTTCAGGTTGACAGGCTCATAACTGAACTTAAACTACCTCCAAAAGATGCTTACCATAAGTTGAGACATACTTTAGAAGTCATTAATAACCACATAGCTGCTGCCTCCTCAGTTGCTGGTGATGTCCAAGTTATTGACCCAGTTGCTGGAAATGTTTGTTTTGCAAGTGGTACCGCTGGATGGTCATTTACGTTGCAATCATTTGCTAAAATGTATGGGAAGCTACATGGAGTTCCCTTGGAAGCTAATAAATTTGCTTCTCGCCTTTGGGGTGACTTCTATTATCATCCCGATACCAGAACCTTCAAAAAGAAACCCCCTGTGGGTGGTGGGGAACGATCTTTTGTTGAATTTGTGTTGGAGCCCCTTTACAAGATATATAGTCAAGTGATTGGGGAACACAAGAAGAGTGTCGAGACAACCCTTGCTGAACTTGGAGTCACTCTAAGTAATGCAGCCTATAGATTGAATGTTAGACCTTTGCTAAGGCTGGCTTGTAGCTCTGTTTTTGGTTCAGCTTCTGGTTTCACTGATATGCTTGTTCAGCACATACCTTCACCAAGAGATGCTGCAGTTAAGAAAGTTGATCATATATATACTGGACCTAAAGACTCATCCATTTACAAAGCCATGACACAATGTGATTCCTCTGGCCCACTAATGGTTAATATAACCAAATTGTATCCAAAATCTGATTGTAGCGTGTTTGATGCTTTTGGTAGAGTTTATAGTGGCAAGATACAGACAGGACAGACCGTTCGTGTTCTTGGAGAAGGATATTCACCGGATGATGAAGAGGACATGACTGTTAAGGAAGTAACAAAGTTGTGGGTTTATCAAGCTCGCGACAGGATGCCAATAGCTGAGGCTCCTCCAGGTTCTTGGGTTTTAATCGAAGGCGTGGATGCTTCAATAATGAAAACCGCAACTCTTTGTAATGTGGATTTTGACGAGGATGTATACATATTCAGGCCCCTTCTGTTCAATACTCTGTCAGTGGTGAAAACAGCCACTGAGCCATTAAATCCAAGTGAGTTGCCAAAAATGGTGGAGGGCCTGAGGAAAATTAGCAAGAGTTATCCTTTAGCAGTTACTAAAGTTGAGGAGTCTGGGGAACACACTATATTAGGGACTGGTGAGCTGTACTTGGATTCAATTATGAAGGACCTGAGAGAGCTCTATTCTGAAGTAGAAGTTAAGGTTATATATTATCCATTTCCCTTTTCAATTCTTCTGCCAATAATTACGTTTCTCATTTTTTTGGGTTACACATTGACTTAAAGCTGTTCCTTTTTTGAAGATGGTCCTTTCTCTGTGCTTTTGCAGGTTGCAGATCCTGTTGTCTCATTTTGTGAAACAGTGGTTGAATCTTCATCAATGAAATGTTTTGCTGAAACACCAAACAAGAAGAATAAAATAACAATGGTAGGTATTGCATAGACTTTGTCAATAATTGTATATTTCTTAGTTCATGGATACATTTTTCTGAGGCTGATTTATTTTTCACTTTACTCAAACTAATATTGACCATTCTTTTAGATTGCTGAGCCACTAGAAAGAGGTTTGGCAGAAGACATAGAGAATGGTGTTGTTAGCACTGACTGGAATAGAAAGAAACTGGGTGAATTTTTCCAGACTAAATATGACTGGGATCTTCTTGCTGCACGCTCAATCTGGGCATTTGGCCCTGATAAGCAGGTACGTCAGTCAATCTATCTGTTTACCCAACTTTCTCCTTGAACTTGTGTAACATTCTAGTTCCAATGCAGGGCCCTAATATTCTGTTAGATGATACCCTTCCGACTGAAGTTGACAAGAGCCTGCTTAATGCTGTGAAGGATTCCATTGTTCAGGGGTAAACATACAATACAAAGTTTTATTCAATTGTTCATTGATTAATTGTTTTTCACTCTGATGATTTTATGTTATGTCATTTAACAGATTTCAGTGGGGTGCACGAGAAGGACCTTTGTGTGACGAACCTATTAGAAATGTTAAATTTAAGATTGTTGATGCAAGGATTGCCCCTGAGCCGCTTCATCGTGGATCTGGCCAGATCATTCCAACAGCACGGCGAGTAGCTTATTCAGCTTTCCTTATGGCTACCCCTCGGCTCATGGAACCAGTATATTTCGTAGAGGTATATATACTTGTTATTTTATGCTTCAATGTTGGTTGCATATAGTAAATTCAATTGTGTTCATGAACTAATTGATGATTATAACATGTGAGAAGGAGCTGCATACAAGCTAACTAGCAGAACATATCAATCCTTTACTAGATAATGGCCTAATCAGAATAACCTTGTTGTAGGCTGAAGTAATGTAATTTTACGGCAGCTAGCAAAATAATTATCGTATTTTTTTGCACTAATTTCAAATAGAAACCTTTGAACACCAATTTTACCTTTTCACTGATACTTTCATTGCTCTTTTGGCCTTTGAATCAGATTCAAACACCAATAGATTGTGTATCTGCGATCTACACTGTGCTGTCTCGTAGGCGTGGACATGTTACTGCTGATGTTCCTCAACCAGGCACCCCGGCATATCTTGTTAAGGTCATTGACTAATTTTTCCCTATAAACTAATTTAATGGGGTTTGCTTCTGTAGACTGCCATGGTTTGAAATTTATTTTGGTTATTACGTTATACCGACTTTGTTCTCCACATCTTTCAGGCATTTTTGCCTGTGATAGAATCTTTCGGTTTTGAGACAGACTTAAGATATCATACACAAGGTCAAGCATTTTGCCAATCAGTTTTTGATCACTGGGCTATTGTTCCAGGAGATCCTCTGGACAAAAGCATCGTTTTACGCCCACTTGAACCTGCACCAATCCAGCATCTTGCCCGTGAGTTTATGGTAAAAACAAGGCGTAGGAAGGTATGTTTTTTCCCTCTCTGTTTTTGTTCTCAACAGTTGCTAACTATTATGAAAGTGCACTGTTTTTTTACTCGGAGGTCTCATATGATGATACTCATTCTGCATTTATGTCTGATGATTTTCTTTATCCTTTTCGAGAAAGAAAGGGGATAAAAACTAAAATGTTTGTACATAAAATTAGATGACTGAGTCATGCAAAGTTAGAGGGGAAGAACTGGTTACTGCAAAGGATTTATTGTGTGTTTTTCTTGCAGGGAATGAGTGAAGATGTAAGTATAGGTAAGTTCTTTGATGAGGCTATGATGGTGGAACTCGCACAGCAGGCAGCAGATCTTCACCAACAAATGATATGATTCTTCATAAATGTTTCTGTCCAGTTTAATATTCATTTGGGGTGTAATTTGAAGTTTCCACCTTTAGACTATGAAACTGGAAGCAAATTGTATGTATGATACAAGCAAACAATGAGTTCGTTGCTTTTGGAGTTGGCCGGGATTTGACACAGCTATTTTACATACTGCTGCTAGCTATAATGGTATTCAGATAGAAGTCAATTATGGTCACTCACGGAACTGGAACAGTTTTTTATTGCCTCTTGGGGGGCATATTGTCTCTAATTCTGTTATGTTATCATTGATTTTGTAGTAGTAGCATCCCCCAACAATATAACCATCAAAATTGTACGAAAAAGTTTGTATTTTCAATGTCTGCATACTGACATATATCAAGAATGACCCATTTAAGATAAGGTTACTGTAAGACTTGTGACATGGGTCAAAGACAAAAAGTCAGATAATGCAGGACACTCACTTTCACTTGATAATTTTGTCTGTCTTGGTTTTTTAGTTTGAGAATTTGCTATAAGCCTCTGATAATGTACATTGCTTTCTCCGGTCTTTTGATTCGATGATGGTAAAAACAAATGTATTCCTTTTCACTGAGCTATTTCAACATCTTTTTAGTATTTTAGTGTTCATTGATGTATTCCTTGGCACGTACTTGACTACGTTTGCCACAAGATGGGTCTCTGTTATGCTGGTACCACATTGCTGTACCCATCATGTGGAATTCGGAACCATGAAAATACATTTTTCAAATCCGCTATGCAATTTGGTGTCTCAACTGGCTCCTTGATAATTGGTCGTCAAGTATAGTTTCCTTCTAGAGTACGAAAGAGCATCTAGTAATTTTGCACTGGTATCTGGCTATGCTATTGTCAGAAATCAGAATCCTCAAAAGCATAGGAATAGGATAAAAATTAGATTAAAAGAAAACAACCAGTATGCAGTCCATATACGATAAATTGAGTACACTGCTAAAATATCGTGTGCTTCATGATATGCATAGTTAACGTCTCTCTTTCCCACTAACAATGGGTAAAACAATCATACAATAGTATACATTTTATTTTAAATTTGGCACCTCAGTGCATTATTTCTCTACCCCACCAGTGATCACTGATTAGCACAAGATAAAAGCATAGATGAATTATGTACATAATAATCTCAGCTCTCCAAAAATAAGGCATTGCAGAGAAGAATAATCTATCTTTCTAACAGGTATTTAAGATTCTGAAGTCCCTCAGCAGATATGCTTCTCCTGACTCTGTTAGGCCTTTCAACAACCAAAGGTGGTGGTGGTTCTGATTGAAAACATACCATCACAACAGTTAAATTATCTGTTGCTCCTCGCTTTATTGCTTCACCTATTATTTCTTTGCAACATTGTTTCACATCATTGTGCTCTTGAAGCCTCCTTCTAGCAAAATCTACAGCGTTTTGGCTACGAAAAACATCCCATATTCCATCGCTTCCAATTATCAAAAACTCGTCATCTTTTGTCAATGTCATCAATTTAAGTTCTGGCTCAGCACTTAATGGTCCATTTCTTCCACTCACTTCCTTCATTCCTTCAAGATGCCAGTTGCCTAGAGCCCGCGTCACGCCTAGCTGTCCATTCAAGTAACCATCATCAATAAATCCGCCAAGCGACTCGATCCTCATCCTTTCTTTCATGCATAAAGGCCTATGATCTTTGGACAATTCTATTACCTGTCCAGATCGGGACAAAACAGCCCTGCAGTCCCCGGCATTGGCTACAAGTAAAGACCTGTACAGGAAAATAATGATAATTAAACAAGGTGCTATGATTTTATGCGTGCCCTAGGAAAATAATGACACGTGTCAGACTTCTCGTTTAGAGGTATCCAATTAGAAATTATTATTTTTCCTCCAACACGACTATAACTCTAATGGATACCCGTAGCGGTCAATATTTATCTATGTCGTGTTCGGTGTTTGTGCATCTTGGCTAGGTAGGTATTGCACCTGACCCAAAGTTGTGCGACTCTCCACAAAATGATCTTATGGTTATAAAATGGCAAAGAATGGTGGAGACAAGTGCTTACCTTCCAAATATGATTGCAGTCAAAGCAGTTGTACCAGAAGACAGGGAAGACTCAATAGAGCATGTTTTTGCAAACTCTGAATCAGTCTCCAAAAATGACCTTGCGACCACCTTCTCGAGTTCAAGAGGGAAGTCAGCATCCTCAACAATCACCCTCGGCAGATGATCGCGAACAAATTGTGCAGCACTCTTTCCTCCATGTCCATCAAATACCTGCACAGAATACCATTTGCCTTTAATGTTAAATCTTGATTAAAAGATGTTTATCCTTTTGTTATGAATGCACTTTTCCTATCTTATAATCACAAAAATGAGATAATATGTTGCAAGAGATAAAAGAAAATTTATGACAATAGGCAATTAACAAAATCAGTTAGATGGCATGGCATACACCATAAAAGGAAATAGCTTCGTCGCAGACAACATCGTAACCAAATTTCTTTGCCAAGTCCTCAATGCATATGTGAGTATCCTCCATGTAAGGGCGACCTCCAATATCAGACCACTCCCCAGACCGAAGTGTAGGGACGAAATTTACCAGGTTCTGTTTTTTGTCTGCAATCTCTGCATCCTCACAAATGCTTTCCAGCTAAAATGTACAGAGTTATTATAATTAGAAAATGAATGCAGATAATTTAACACTGCAATTTACATTTATCTTATCAACAATTTGTGCTAACAAATACATCCCTAGAGACTAATCACATCTTGTATCAAAGGCTAACATCATCTATAGTCTTTGAAAATCATATCTAAGAGAATTTCAAGGTCAAGCAACCCTTAAAAATCATAATTTCATTTGCAGCCTCTCTTCAACCAAAGATGCAGAAGAAGCATACAAGAAAAGACCAATTTCCAATTTAGAAAAAAGAAAATTAGAGAAGACTTTAAAACAAAAGGAAAGAAAATCAAAACAAAATGCATAATTAAGCAATTAAGGCCTGGTTTGGATGAAGAATTTAACTAAGCACTTACGTATAAGTTATTTATTTAACAAAGACAAAATAAAGTCAAACAGTTTCTAAATGTGTTATAAACTGTTTCCATAAAGCTGTCTTGAAAAGCTTATGAAAATCAGCTGAAAACAACTTATAGGCAGGTCAAAGTTGTTTTCACAAGCTCTCTCAAACAGTTTCATAAGTGTTTTTGCCACAGGTTCAAATAAGTCAATCTAAACATATCCTAAGTATAATTAAAGTCTAAGAGGCCTGATTGGAAAATCATCTTCAAAAATACAAAACTAGCTTATAATATAATATATAGGAAGAAAAACAAAAAAGGAAGAAAAGAAGAACAAAAAAGAAAGAAAAAATGGCATAACAAGAAGGAACAAAAGAAAGAGAAGATGAAGGAAATCAAATACTAACAGGAAATGAATTAGGAGCACTGATCTGGTCACTGGAAATTCTAAAAGAAGAGTCTCTTTCTGTAGTATCCATCTGGTCATGCAAAAGATCACAATGCAAAGGCCATGAAATTCTTCTGTTATCAAGTTTCTCCATATTATTATTATCTTGATCAACTTGTTCACCCTCTTGCACACACATGTTGATAACAGTAACAAAGTAGTTGTTGGCAAGTGGTACTTTTTCAGCTCAGGAACTTGCAGCTGTTGTAGGCATGGAAATCAGAAAGTAATTACAAAAAGTGTCATAGACAACAACAATAAGAGACTTGATAGAATTTTGTTGCTTATAATAAAAGAGAGAGAAAGAGAAAGAGAAGATTCTTAGAATATGTTGAGAAAATGATGTAAAAAAAATTCTAGGTTTGTTTATAGTGATAATATTAGTGTATTGGTTGCGGTTGACACATATGGTTAGATTTTCCGTTTATATTAGTAGTTTAAAATTCTACAATTAATAGGTCGTAGCCTCATAGGTAGTAATTTTATTATAAATCTTCAATAAAGTTGATTGTTCTCTCTAACTTTACATGAGTTATAGTTATGCCTCCCTTAGTCTAAACTTTTATAAAATAAAAACAAAAACAAAATAAATAATATTGGTGTTTTTTGTGTGTGAATTATAATAATGTTAGTTTGTCTTGTACCATAAAAATAATAATATTAGTGTTTCAAGTGGGAAGCAATGTGAAAGAGAGAACAAGAGCCGTTAACTTCTAGATTTTTCTATGAAAAGCGTGGCCCAAAATTGTTGGTTGGGTTTATTAGGTGATTCTTTGATATATATTTTATAATTTAGATAATGTCATTTTCTATGCTTACCTATCATATTGCAATCCCACTCTTTCCTTTTAATATCTTAATATTGTCTTTCTTCTCTTTTTCAACCTTTATGCCCCTTCACATCATACCATGTGAAAAATCTTGTGTGATATTTCTTGCCAAATTATCTGGATTTTTCCTCTATTTATCTCTGCTTCCTTTCATTAGTTTACTTGTACTTAAATTAATTTTGAGAAGTCTGCTGTATAATGGTGTGTTCAAAGCTCAACTACCACATATAATTTTTCACTAAAATCAGGGAACTATTGTGGAATTTTAGAATACATCATTAAATATTTTTTTGACTATTAGGTGGTAATTGTCAAATATTTTGGTCAATCTATGTATGTAATTAATTCGGTTAAAATAAATAATTTTCCTTGTAAAAAAATTGTGTATATTTTTTTAGAAATTGACTTATCTAGGTGAATGGTTAGTATAGTGGAAAATATTTGTTTTTTTTGTGGTGGTCGGGTCGGGGTTCGAACCGAGACTTTGCATATTTTATGCATTATCCCTACCAACTGAGCTAAGCTCACGAGAACAACGAAAAATATTTTTTTGACTATTAAGTAATTATTTGTCAAATATTTTGGTTAATCATTGATTTGTTTATTAATGATACATGTTACTCATTTTACTGAAAAGTAAATTTTTCATTATTGCCATAATTTTTAAATTGTTAACCTTTTTTTTGTGTGTGTGTAAATTGTTAACCTTTTCTAATGGTGAGTAGTTTGTAACCTCAATGGATAGAGTTTATATCCCACATAAAACAGTTGTGATTTAACAATTAGTACCACTATTATTAATAAAATTTCCCCTTCCCAAATTTTATATACTTTTTTACATCATCAAAAACTTGAATAATCATCCCCGTGAGCTTAACTCAGTTGGTAGGGATATTGCATATTATATGCAGGGGCCAGAGTTCAAACCCCGGACACTCCACTTCTCCACAATTAGATTGTGTGAGTTCTAACCACTAAGCTACTTGATAAAAAAAAAACTTGAATAATCTTCACACTCTACCAACCGGCTTGAGAATAGCAATAGTCTTTCATAACTTTTAGGAGAGAGTTCTTTCAATTTTAATTTTTGTTTCTTTTTATTATAAAATAGTATTGTCGGAAAATATCAACTTAAACATGATGACAAAATAAATCTCTTGAGAAATAGTTTTGTCACACATTACAATTTACCTAATCGGAGAGATTATTCTTTGTAATTGTACGTAAAGACTATCTAATTTATAAAAAAAATATAGTAACATTTTATATGTAATAAAAATAACTTATGATATTTTATTAAAAAGTTGTAACAGCAATATTTAAACCATTTGAAGTAGTAAAACTTATATTTTTTATTCGTTGTCGGTTGAGGTATTGAGGACGGTAGCCCTAAAATAAAAATATTTTCATTGAGAATTAGGCAGAATGGGTTTTAGGATCCAACTTCAAGGTGACACAAGCAATTAACATAATTTTTATTCGGTTAGGCATTAATCTCTAACTTTCTATCTTTCAGACCACCATCGATTTTAGTTATATTTGTTGAATAAAAGTATAGGCGAGTTGGGTTTTAGAGATATATAAAGGTTAGGACATGCCTCAAAGTTTAAGAAGCTTATTGATTATCTATCAAATTGTTACTCACATAGGTGGTGAGAATTGAACCCATGTCCTTACAAGAATAACAAGATATATCATAATTCCTTACCAACTGAACTAACTATGTTCCCTATTAATTAAAGATGGCATGATTAGAGTATAGAATGACCGACACCTCTCAACTTACAAGTTTGTTTCATTAGAATAAGTTAGATCCAAATATAAAAATCTAATATAATTTAACCCATCCTCGTAAAACTGGTATTATAAGATGAGGATAACCCTCTTTATAAACTCTAGTTATACCTTTTCTTTAATATAAGTGGGATAATATCAACTTTAATTTTTTTTAAAGGAACAATATCAACTTTAATTGTTAATAAGGTTGTTTATTACTCTATTTTTTTTTATATAAAAAGTTTTAGGCTTAATTAATGATTTGGTCCCTTAAGTTATTTGTTGGTTACATTTTAGTCCTATAAGTTATTAACATTACAATTTGGTCCCTTTAATTCATCTTCCGTCAGCCAAATAAATCCCCACCGTCAAAACCGTTAACCCAATGTCTAAGGTGGATACACATTGCAAGTTGTCACGTCACCGTTCACATGTGCCTATTTAACGTTTTGGAAAAAGACTGATGATGAGAATTTATTTGGCTAACAGATACTAACTTAAGGGACCAAATTGTAACGTTAATAACTTATGAGACCAAAATGTAACCAACAAATATCTTAAGGATCAAATTATTAATTATGCCAAAGTTTTATTAAACTTCAAACATATTCATAGAATCTGGATAGGCATAGCCGTTTAGGAATTATTTGATTATATCATATATAAAAGATTTCCTTTTTTTGAAGGATATAAGAAATTTAATATAAACTACTATTATATAAAATATTAATTGGTTACTTCCTATCAATGTTTTCAATTTTAAATTTTGACATTGTATGTTAGTGGCTAAAACGACATTTGCTTATGTTTTTTTTAATTGTATAGAGAAAAGAAATAATCTACTAATTAACTATAGATAATTCATTTATGAAAACATTAAAAACCAGGTTTTGAAATTTTTCTGAATTTTCAAAATTTGACCTATTTTTAATTCTTCAATGTTTAGCTTACAAGTATAGAAATGAAAACACGAAATACCATAAGTAAGCAGTCCTTAATTTCAAAATTAATCTTCTAGCTTTTTGAGGTGCGAATATAGTAATTTTCTATTAAAATTATGTTTCGTCATACAAATAGTTTGGGAGAAACTTAACATTGATGATAAACATTGGGTATACCATGAACTATATGATTCACTCGTTAGTTTCTGGAGAAAGTTTCAAATTGACTTTTTTGATTAATGAGTAAATTTTATTATTAAAATTATGTTTCGTGATCCAAATAATTTTGGCTTTTGAAAGACCACAATGTAGTGCTTCATAGATTATGAATGTGAAATTTCATAGCTTGAATGAACTTTATGCTAGTGGTAATGGTTATCAATGCATTTTTAATGGTTATGAATGTCTATAAATAAGTTGTTGGTCCCTGAACTTCTTTGTTTCTCATACAGTCTAAGTTGGAGAGTAAAAGGTTGGAAGAACAAAGATATTTCAACTGCTTCCCCTTTTGCAACAATTGTTAGAGGCAGTTATACGAGCTTATTAATTCCGCATTTGATAATTAATATTTGTTAATATGATTTTAGAAAGATAAGGATTATAGCATTTTATTACTAATGTGTTTAATATAGTTCTATATCTCAACCAATATTTAAAGGGATTTGCTAGAACACACCCACTGAATTTTTATGTGGAAGTGTTTTAACAAGCTAAATACCTTAGGGTGTATATAACTACGTTTTAGTTATAACCTGCTAAAACACACATTTAAAAAAATAAGTGGGTGTATTCTAGCAAATGCCTATAAGAGTTGCTCTAGCTACTCTATTTATAGTTTATAATGACTTAAGCCCTAAGAAATATAACACTAGAATGTTCCACAAGAAACCACGGGTGTTTAGGTCAGAAGTAAACTAATAGGTAGTTTGTCCATGAAGCAGAAACAGCAAAAGAGTGTCCTGAAGGCAGGCACAACCGTGCTGTTGGTGGCACGGGCCGTGCCAAGTTCCTGACTTGGGGTTGACATATTTTTGTCCCATATTTTCGTATTTTCATCCCGAATCAGCTCCTAATCCTCTTTCTTTTGCTCCAAGACTCAATCTA
>Ga0315913_1002762_pt1 | contig 20816 bp, 15 predicted proteins | sample MpolsnodulesMG_FD_207736 | JGI IMG/M metagenome (GOLD analysis project Ga0315913, IMG submission 207736) | Medicago polymorpha root nodule microbial communities from Los Angeles, California, United States - small nodules | ecosystem: Host-associated > Plants > Roots > Nodule | place: USA... | reverse complement strand
TTAATATACGATGTTTAATTAATAACACAATAACAATACGTGCTATTAATATATTATGTATAAAACCAATGAATTTGCCATTTAATTAATGTTTATATAATAAAAGTAAATAATCGACAATCTAGCCTGTGCTTGGCACGGGTGTTCAAACTAGTGTATATAATTCTTAATATAGACTAAATACATCACTTAGTAAATTAATTTAAAAAATTTAATTCTCTTATATAAATGAGACCAGAGTAGTATAAGTGGTAGCAATATTTGATAAAGTAATAGAAATATTATAGGAATAATTGATTTGTATTAGAGGCAAGTTAGGAAGTAAGCCAAGTGTAGTTTACATGCCAATGTTTTCTATATCAAACTAGCGGGCTTTCAGAACCTTAACATAATCAGATTGAGATTAAGTCCCTTTAGGACGGATAAGTCATCGAGACTTTAGAGCTAAGATATTTAACATCTTCTAAAAAAATTAAGTAATATATATATAATCTAATTTATGAACCAAAACTCAAATTCAACACAAATAGGTAACAAATTTAATTTTTATCTCAATTTCAGTTTATTTGGTTAACGAATCAAATTTAAATATTTAATTATTGAATATATTCCCTCCGTTTCGAATTAAGTGAGTCATTTGCTCATTTTACATATATTAAGAAAAATGTATACATAAAGGAGAGAGAAAAATGATTTTAAGTGAGTCATTTGCAATGGTTTTAAGTGAGTCATTTGCTTATTTTACGTATAGTTAAATTTTGGTCTTTGTTCGAACACAGTCGATGTGGGACAGTAAAAATATCCCATACGGGATGCGGCAGAAACGTGTTTTGCTAATTGCCTCACTGAGTGAACCCAAAGACAAGACAAGCCTGTGTCTCCTCCTTTATCGTTCTTGCAAAATGTCACACCGTACTATCAGGTACTTTACCTATCATTTCTATCTTTTCATTTTGCATATTATTACTTAATCAATTTTGTTCTTTATGGGTAGTTCTTCTCAGCACCAGAAAAGACAATACCACAGGAAACATAATCATCATCACTATGGACGGCAAAGAAAATACATCCTTCGAAGAGTATGCTTCCAAGGTAGATGTGGGGTGAAAATTAGTAAATGATGTATTCAAGTAAGAACTACACATAAAGAAATGAATTGCAATTACTAATTTTTTAATCATACGAGCTTTTAAGCTATAAGCCATAAATTTGAATTTATGTCTTACCAAACATACCCTTTACTAATTTACTAAGATCAAAGATCATTTCAATCATTGCTTAATTGAAGGAACTACACATAAGTAATTGCTTATGATGTATTCAGTAACTTGCTTTCAAGTTTTTATGATGTATATGAGTGTAGGAACTACACATAAAGAAATGATGTATTTAGTAACTTACTTCCATACAGAGAAACTGAGAAAATTAAAGAAAGTAACTTTAGAGTTTAGTGTCTTTGGTGACAGGTTCTTTTGGGTTGGGAAACATTTGTAAACACCTTGATAGTGAGATTTCATTATTGGAATGATGAAAAAGCTCTCTTTAGTGTTTTCTCTTAGGATTCATTTAGGAGTGTGTGTGACCTGAAAAATGGGGGAAAACTAGGTTTTGTTCTCTATGAGTTTTTAAGCTAATTTCTTGTAACCTCTTTGTATAATTCTTATCACAGTGGATCAGAGAGTTGTTCTCCTCCCCATAGTAGATCATTTTGGACCGAACTAGGTAAATAATATTCGTGTGTTGTTTTTCTTCCTTTCTCTCTTATCTTTGCTGTTTTGAATATGTTTGTGTTGTTTCACACTTATATCTAGGTATGTTTGTTGTTGTTGCTTGAAACTAGTTTACTCATCGACTACTACTTCCTTTGCTCTACACATCTAAGTTTTATTGATGTGATTATTTGTTCAAATTCACAACAACAATGATAATATTTTAATTTTGTCAAAAAAAAATGATAATATTTTAATTAATATCTCTCACACCCACTAATATTTTAGACAAGATCCACCATCAATCAATATGCAGTGGCAATTCTTTTAAACAGAATATAAAAAAAATTGATTTCACAAAAAAAAAAAAATCAGGGACTTGATTATTTCCATTCATTGATTTTCGTGAGTATAAGTGGATTAAAAAATAATAATAACATTAAATTTTAACCCACACAACCTCTCCGATATCAATAAACCAAAAAATTTATTGCTAATGAACCGTTTAATCAATTAAGTTTTTTTTTGAGAGACGTTTAATCAATTAAGTAGACAACAGAGTGTGAATTACTGGTCCGGATTGTTATACTTCAGCCAAATGTATACAAGAGTATTTTATAGGTAAATCATCCTCTTGGTTCTTTAAGAACCTTCGATGCGGGACTATCATAACCAAGCTATTTCATATGTCTTGTTCTTCATCCCTGCTCATGTTTCTAGCTGTTTTATATGTCTTGGTGCTTAGAATTTGTATATGGTATTTTATGTGTTTCTTGTTATTTTATGTGTTTGGATTAATATGGGCTTTATTGCATAGAATTTGAATGATGACGATAATTTTTTCGATGAACATTAAACTCTGTCGTATTTAACAGAATCATTTTCGATACATTATGTATTTATTATTATCATGTGATCTAATCTGCAACCACAAAAATAGAGTAGTGATATATGTAAAGAGAGAGAATAAGAAGATAATGTGAGTATGAACATAGTTTTAAGAACCGGACCGGCCGGTCGGACCGGTTCAACCTGGAACCGGAGGGGTATCCAGTTTGGTTCTTATATTGGACCGGCCATGTTATCAAACCGGTGAAAACCGGCGTGACTCGGCCAAACTAGATGAAAACCGGTGAACCGGCGGTTTTACAGAACCGGCGGGGTGAATGTCTTAATTGCTGGGAAGTGGGAACAACGTTTTAATTTATTAAAAAATTGAAAAAACCCCTTTATCATGGCTCGAACTGGACTGCTGGCGGTAATCAAAGGCAACGCTAACCATTGCACCATTGCTTCTGTTTTGTTTAAGAGTTATGCTATATGTCCCGAAAAAAAATTCGGAAAATTTCACAAACTTTGTATTTGTGAGTTATACAACATATGCATGCTAATGTTTGTCTATTTCTTTTTTTTAAATATATATATTATAAAGCAAAACAGAAAGAACAAAAAAAAACATCACTGTCATACTACCTAATCTAGACATCACCGTCTCTCACAACCCCAACATCTACCATGGCGGTGGATGACTCTAATTTGGATATGCTTTCTCAAAACTCTACCACCATCACTTCAACACCTTTATTCCACAAGAAAATAGCATAGATGTTTACGTTGAATACAAAATTGCTCCAGAACACCATAAATTGAAGGAATGGGTAATTTACAAATGATGTGAAATATGTGAGAGATATGGAGGGTGTGAAACTAAGTTGAAGGAAAGGGTGTAATCACTTCCTGGAGAAAGAGAAAGATGGTTTTGAATTGTTTGTGTGTAGGGGTTTGGGTCATCTAGCTTGAGAAAGAATGGCAATTCATTCGTGAACCTCTCGGGAAACAAGCTGTCGCGACATATAGCATTTTTCTTTGTTTAATTACTGCTTCAAATTAATTATATTATAAAACACTAAAATGCTATATTAATGCCTGTGTAGTATACTTTTTTTTAGGTGAGTACATTCGAGTCAATTCTTTTATAAGAAAACACTTGATTGTAAATATTAAAATGGTTAACAACGGAAAATTTGTTTTTTTTTTTTAGTAAAGGAAAAAAAAAATTAAAAATGCAAACTAGTTTGCATTTAAAATTAATTTGTATGTTTAATTAGATAATTATGTCATAGTTGATTGATGAAAATTTAAAGAACAAATTTGTAGATTTAATTTAATTTATTTTCTTTTAACATTTTAAAAGTCTTATATTTTTCTTAAAGATCGAGTCATTCGGTTCAATACAAAAACATAATGTTTACAACAACCGATTGATATAAACGAGTCAACCGATTTAATCTGGTTCTTTCATGCGGTTCGACCAATGATCCAGTGGTTCGACTAATGACCCAGTGACCCAGTACCCTTACCGGTTCGATGACCGATCCGGCTTTTAAAACTATAAGTATGAGAGATAAAGATGTCAAAAAATTATTAGAAAATAGTTGTACAAATATCATTTCTCTTAAGATAGATACATGATTTACAGTTGAACTTATGAAGACTGATTGATCAGCTCATGGTGTTTCATAATAAAAGCAACACCTAATACCTTCAATGCACACCGAAGGAAAAGGAAGGTAAAATGTTACTTTCTCAGGTCCTATTTATAAGAAACATTTGACTTTTTTGATTCAATGCATAAATAATGTATTTAATCTATATTCTAGGCAAGATACATCAATTATTTAATAAATAAAAAAAGTAAATTTTTTCTTATAAATATGACCGGAGGAAGTATATCAAAAACTATTGAGTAATCATGTCCGAAAAATAAAGTTTAACACTTCAATCATGTCCGAAAAAGTAAATAATAAAGTTTCATGACTCTTTAGACATAAATAAAAATTATTTTCTGACTCTCACTTCAATCACTTGACAACTTTTTAAGTTCAAGATTAAAATGACCGCTGAAAATTATCTAATTTTTTTTATAAAAAAAAAAAAGAGTAGTAATTTTATTGAACATGCTCACCTTGTTCACATCATGTTGATTTAAACAGTTATTCTTTTTTTTTGTCAGGTAGCCTAGTGGTTAGAAATTCACTTTTATAGTGAATAAGTGAGATGTTTGGGGTTCGAACCCCGACCCCTGCATTTAAACGACTATTCTTAACTCCATAAGCATTGATCAAATCACTAAGAATGTACATCAAACAAATTAAATGTTTTTTTTAAGAATAACAAACAAATTAATCTATTGAGAGAAAAATATATTGTAATAACAATCGAAAGTTTTAAAAAATTAAATATAACAATATTATTATTGAAAATATTTATTCTTTGAAAACAAAGTTTAATCCAATATATATGCTTGTTCACTTTGGTCGTGGAGCTGGGGTCGGGCTTTGAACATGGTGATGATGATATATCGTGATCACGTGTCTGAAAGGTGTTTATGATTATGTTTAAAGGACAACAACAAAATCAACTTTCATCGTCTTTACTGTGTTATTCAATTCATTACTATGTTAATTACACAAAAAATATGAAAATAATTGATAACATAAATCTATCAAAAAATACATTACTATAACTTTCAAAAATCAAAAGATCCAATAAAATATTTGTATCGAATATTTTGAATTTTGAATATGATTTTTTTAAGGAAAATGTTAATTAGTGCCCCCGGTGCACTAGTTAAGGAAAATTAATATAAAAATTTTGCATTGGGAAGTAGCGAAAAGTAGAATGTTCAACTTTATTAAAGTAAAAAATTTGTTATTTTTAATATAAAATTTCTATTTTGAATTTTGAATATGATTTTTTTAATTTGTTGGAATTAAGGGTATTTTGGTAAGTTAACATATTTGAGGGGGTAGGAGTTTGATTAGGGGGTATGAATATAATTTTCAGGTTGTGGTATGAATAAATAAGAGAAGGCATAAAGCGAAAGAAGGGTTTCAGTGTTCTTCATCGGCCACTGCAACGAAGTTAGTTTTCTTCTTCATCTGTATCTGTTCTTTTTTCAATTTCTTTGATTCTCATTGCTCAATTTCTCATTTACCTACATGTTGATTTTCCTTTTTTTTTGGATTATCTTTTACTGTTGAAATTTTAGTGGTTAAATTTATGATATTGTAGTGAATTTTTATCTAGTAAATACGATTCTAATAATCATGAATCGATAATTGGAGTGATCACTGTGTTTTTCTCTGCTAGATCTATGGGTGCTGTTTAACCTATTTCTATTTGAAAGTTTTTTTTTTTTTTTTGCCCAAAATTGTTACTTGTTTTTGGGTCATTTTGTTTGTTTGTCATATTTGTTCATTGTTGTGGGCCCTCTAATTTTAATTTACTTGATAAATTGTGAAATGAATTATTTGATTGTTATTGTTTTATGCAAAAGGTGAAATGGTTTTATTATTGGTAATAGTGATGTTGTTTCTGATGAATTTTCTGATGTGTCTTTTGTATCTGGTTTCTTAGTAATTTGATTTGATTTAGTTGGTTTAGTTGTATTCTGAATTGAATCACCTGAAATAGAAGAACTTGAAATGTGGGATAGAAATGTGGTATATGATAGAGCATTATGGCGTTGTTCGATATTAGCAGTTGAATCATGCATGATTTATTGATTGGTGAGGGTTTCACATAATTTTACTTTGATTAAATCTTACTTAGTTTGTAATGTTAGTTTTGATTCATCGAATTCCGATCATCACAGTGATAGATCTCATCTCAAATTGGTTCAGTTTTCACAGTGTAATGTAAGATGGAAGGTGAATTACCAAGCATAAAGAAATGGATCGTGTTATACCCTGTTTACATCAATTCCAAAAAGACTGTTGCTGAAGGAAGACGAATCGGAATCTCCAAATCATGCGAAAACCCTACTTGTGTCGAAATTGGGGATTGTTGCAATTATCTTAAACTTCCTTTTGTAATTGAGGTTAAACTTCCTTTTTCAATTTCAATTTCAATTCATTATTGGAAAATGTATAATAATTATTGTTGATCACAGCTTGACAAGGCTTACCCTCGTGATTTCATGCAAAGAGGACGAGTTAGGGTTTTGCTCAAAAAGGAGGATGGGACTCTCATTAACCCATCCATAGCTTCCAGTAAGTTTTTTCAATAATCATAACAATGATATTAATTTTGTATACTTTTATTCATATGTTTATAAATTTAATATAGTTCTTAGCTATCTAGGCATTTTGTATTATCTGACTTTAAACTATTAATTAGTAAAGATCCTGAGCAATAGAATGACTGGAAATCTCCAGGACAACTCAACCGTAGGGAAGGAACATAATATTCATTCATTATACCGGAATACCTCAATGGCTGGACCTTATGGTATTTAGATAGTTGTCATAGATAAGATAAGATATGAACATTGCATGCATAAGAGTGATTCTATCATTCCTTGTCTAAGCCGGAGGCCACCCCATTTCCATAAAATATGCTCTTCCGACCCCAATGCTGACATCAGTTGGCGTTTCGATTGGCACTGAGTCACTAACAACTTAATTGTGTATTTATATTTTAATTTTTGACATGACAAAGAGATACTGGCTTTAAGTTGGGATGTTTTGTCGACTACATCATCAAGTCTATCTACATTGATTATACTTTCTACCAGCACTACTTATAATATTCCACTTTTATGGCTCTGGACTCAACACTGGATTGGAACTGGTTATAAGTTCTAATTGTGGGTGGACTTAGAGTAGAATTGGAAATTAGAAGTTAGACTTTTGTTTCTGTTCGGCCATTTTATTCAACATAAAAGTAGAAGTACAACAATATGAGTTAATGATTTGCTCACATAGGTGAAGCTTGAAAGCATGATGTGAGAAATCAATTGAAAATATTCTCTTTTCTTTCTTAGAAATGAAATTGGATCCCAAGACAAGGAATGGAAAAGAGCAGCCATACCTTATGCATGTAACATTATGCATCTTGATCAACATAGAAGATAGTAGGAACTACATATTTTTGGCATTTTTTATTCGTGATAATATCTACATTGTGGCCCTTTTTAAATCTATATTTGAAAGCGTGCTCCAATTTTTTTACTGTTTAGGCCAGTGGCATTTTTACAAATTCAAGTTGATTAAGGTAAAAGTACCTTGTTTTAACTAAAGTAGCATGTTCTTAAAGCACAAATCGAAGAAGTAGGAAACAATAATTTACATGGAGATGTTAATAACATCACAACAGAGGGAGATGAGAAACACTATGCAAAACTCTTTGAAAGTGTAATTCACAATAAAGTGCAATATTGCTTGAAATAAGTATTCTGAAGCAGCAGTGAATTCTCATTGAGTGTTTTTCTTCTTAGAGAATGGTAAAGGTTAAAAAATGGGAAGTAACAATCGAAACCTGTCATCTTGCCATGTAGGTCAATTTTGTAACTGTCTTTTAAAAACAACTACTACATACTTTATTCTTATTGAATGTCAGTGTAAAATTAGTTTGCACTGACGGTGTGTATCCCTTTTTCTCTAATAATTAATTGTAAGATCTGAAATGGCCTTATCAAACTATAAAGTAGTTAGTCAGAGAAATTGTGAGACCATGATAATATAACATTGGCCACAAGATTATGCTATTCTTTTTTATTTTCTAGACACAGATGTTTAAGTCTGCAGAAATTATAGGATTTAGGCAGAGAGAGAGAGAAGGAAACTGAAAATAGAGACTAAATATTTTCAAAATGATATTTGGTTTGATGTGATAATCCCATCTTTATAACAATATATATTTAGCCCACACCAGAGAGATCATCTATGATATTATAAATTATGATAGCTTATTTCTTATCGTCTTTGTCAATGTCGAGTCGAGAATCGCAACTCTTTTGCAAGCATCACATATTAAAAGGATTAGAAAATTATTTTCATGTTATTTTCTTCAAGATGCATAGATTTAATGAATGTTGAATATACTAGTATCTCATTATCATTTGTTTTGTTTTTATGTCTTTGCAGGAAAGCAACTAATGTTATGCGTTGCAGAGATGGTCCCTAAACACCATGGAAGGACCAAGAAGCAGGAGACTGCATCAACAACAACTGCAACTGCTGGACCTTCCAACAAATCTGGGAAAGGTGGAAAAAAGAGAAGATAATTATGTGTTTGAAAACTTGTTGAACATTTTCATACTGGTGCCTCTTCGAGTATATTATTCATTACAGTTTTGAAAATATTTATCCTAACTAAATTGAGGTTGTACCACTCGGAAATGGGTTTTTGCGCATAGGATGTAACTTTTTGCTAAGAGGACTTCTTTTCATACAATTAGTCTTTGTTTTTCTGTTTTTTTTCTTTTTCTTCTTCCAAAGTTGCAAGAAGAAACACATCACGTTTGGAAGGAAAATGACATGTAATAATGATGACATATAAATCTTTGTTGCCCAAGCCAAGCAATTTAGGTTGCCCTTTACAGTAGGGACGACCAAGGTTTTGCTACTACAAGACTAGCACTTCAGCCAAAATCGAGTTGATATAACTAGACTTCTGCCCCGTGCTATCGCACGGGTCTATTATAAATGAATATCATTGTATTTTCTTACAATCAATAATGAATTCGTTATTGATATATGAATCTAAAGGTAATAAAGTATAATTTTGCATGTTAAATATATTGATAGAAAGGTTAATCATTTTAAGAAAATGACTAAAACTACATTTTGAAATCAAACCACTGATAATATCCCACCACGACTAGAGATCTTAAGATCTCCCTTATTATTTTTTTACATAGGTGAAGCTTATGTAAGATGTTTAGGTTTGAATTTCGGCTTATAATACAATATTCATACTAACTGAGTTAAGTTTACGGGGACACTTGCGTACTAATCTATTGATTGTATTTTTCTGTGATTGGTTTATTTTCCATAATAATTGATAATTATTTTTTTTTGACAAGACCCTCGGAAAATAAGTGTCACGTGTTTTTATAAACTATCGACGAGATGTGTCTAATATGGGCCAAATAAATTTGAAAGCTTTCATAAGATTTTGGTGGTTTGTAACTTTGAATGATTATGAGTAAAAGCTTTCATAAGATTTAGGTGTTTTGTATGATTTATGAATGTGTCATAAGATTTGACTATTATATTCAATGGCGATAACGATAATGGAAGGAAAATTAGCAGAATCAATAGATGGAGAACTATAGTGTCTTTGAATCAAGACATAGAAGGACATGAGGCACAACTCTATACATTAGATAAGCCATTACGGAGTTTGGCAGCAGAAGGGTATGAAATATTCTGCAACCGACACCGCTGGAGCAGGTGAAGAAGGACTTTAGACAATGGGAATCATGGGATAGATTGAAAGGAGGTGTTGAGTTTTGTCAAAGTTTAGATCAAAGATAATAAGTTTTTATCATAAATTGGACTACACAATCAAAGTTTAGATCTTTGATAAAGTAATAGAATTATGATAGGAATCATTCTTTGTATTTTAGAAGGTAAAATTTATTATGGAGAAATTTATTCATTGTTACTTAACATAATTTATATTTAAAAAAAAAGTATTTCAAAAATTAGTTTTTATAATATCATTCTAAAATCTAGTTTTTGAAATGCACGGAAAAAACTAATTTTTGAAAAGACATATTTTGAATAAAAGAAATTTAAAAAGTGGAGAAAGTCGTGTGACAGATAAAAGGGTTGAGAGTAACTATAGAAACGCTCAGGTGATAAATACACTTAATTTAATTACTTACATTGTTAAATTATTTTCTCATGCATTTTTCAAGTTTTGCGAGTGCGTTCAAATAAATTATATTTGAGGTTTTGACCTCACAAGTATTTCTCGTTTTAAAGATAGCTAGTCATCTAATTTTTATATATTTAGATCTTTTGAAGCTCAAACAAGCGTGGATTTCCTTGTTTGAATTTTTTTTATCTAAAGAAGAGTTTTGAAGAGGTTTTTTTTATTTACCTCATGGTTTCTTAAATACCAATCTCATTCAAATTTATCTCTTTGAATAGAGGTAAACTAATTATTTTATAGATTTATTCATTGCAATAAGTGAATTTCCTTGTTGGAATTATTTTTATCTATAAATTGTCTATAAAATTATAAAATTTTACTGAATTCATATCTAAATTGTGACATGTTCATTTACAGTATCATATTAAATCTTTTAAGTACACACGTAAATGAATAAATGATCAAACATATTTGAGATTCAGGCTTAAACTATTTAACAAACTCAAAATTTCTTGTTATTAATTGTAATGTTATAAAATTTTGTAGTATGCTGTTTATTCAAACGGGACTTAAATTTTTTTAAATATTTACTAAAAAGACCATATATTTTTAGATGTTAATTTTCAATTAACATTTTAAATATTCACTAGTTTTTTAAAAAAAAAAAAGTGCATTTAATTTTTATTTATTTTTTGACCAACGACAGAAGCATGATACCTGAAAATCGCGTTTGCGTAAAGATTCATTCATTTCTGGAAAGTTAACAATAATTCGGTGGTTGAATCCTGAAAAAACAACAGTATCAATCAATTTACACAAATAATCGATTCCAGAAATAATCACTTCTTAAAAATCACACTCTTTTATTTTCATTTCGTTTCAACAAAAGCGACGTCGTTTTAGAATGGAAGCTCTGAACCATTTCTGCATATAAAAACGAATCTGATTCGTTTTTGTTACAATGGCGTCGTGGCTCAAAGTTGCTGAAGGTAACGTAACGTAACGGATCTCGTTTCTCTTTCATTCGTTTATTCAATTCGTGAATTTCAATTTTGATTCGGATAATTTTGAAGATTAGTGTTTCATCGTTAAATTGTTGATTAGTGCTTAATGTAGTGTAAATGATGATTAATGCTTAATTTTAATTTTAATTCAACAATTTCTTTTTTGATTCGGTTAATTTAATAGCTTTTAGTGTTTAGATTTTTGTAGTTGTTAATTTTGATTGCAATGCTTGAGCTTGATTGATTGTTAAATTGTTGATTAATGATCAATGTAGTGTAAATTGATGCTTAATTTCAATCTTAGTTAGATTTGGTTAATTTTAATAGCTTTTAGTGTTTTAGTTTAAGTAGTTGATGTAGCATGGAATGTTGTTTGTTAATTTTGATCTTAATGTTTGATTCATTTTTAAATTGTTGATTAATGATTAATGTAATCTAAACAATGCTTATTTCAATCATAATTCGATTTTTTTCTGGATTTGGTTAATTTTGATAGTTCTTAGTGTATAGGTTTAGTAGTTAGTGTGGTATGGTTAGTTGTTAATTTTGATCTCAGAGTTTGATTGATTCATTAAATTGTTGATTAATACTTAATGCAATGTAAAATCATCTTTAATTTTGGCAATGGTTTGTGATTCTGTTGTATTGGAAATAGCTTAAAGTGTTTAGCTTTAGTAATTGTTGGGGTATGGCTTGTTGTAAATTTCGATCTCAATGCTTGATTCATCATTTAATTGTTGATTAATGCCTAATGCAATGTAAACTATGCTTAATTTTAGCAATGGTTTGTGATTCTGTTATATTGGAAATGAAGGAATGAAATGAATCATTGAAATGGTAAAGGTGAATTTTTTATTTTTTTTTTATTGAAAACTCGGTATCCAGCCTAATGACCAACTAGTCTGAGGGTTCCTATCACACCGTCCACTTGCGGGGGGGCCTATTTAAAGGCTTTGTATGAACTAGCCCACCGAAATTGCCACGAGGGATAATCGGACCTGAGCCCTTGAGAGCACACTCTAAGGTCCCAAACCAACACCATTAGGCCAACCCAAGTGACTTGCTCTCTCGTGGAAATAGACTTTCTGTAGTTGAAATATTATTTAGTTACCATGGTTAGTTAATTAGAACAATGTTGGATGAAAGATCAAACGACTTGTATTCCAAGTTCTTTCAAAATCTGATTTTGTTGAGCTTAAAATATGATCAGTCCGATTTTGGTCCAATGATTTTGACTCACTGTCGGGAAAATAAATGGTATTGCGACTACAAGTGATCAATCTAGAGGTGTTGTTAATCAAGGATCACAGATAATAGTGGTTTATTCAAAATCTGCTATGCTACAACACTATAGCGACTCTATAGCTGCAATATGACAACACTTATACTAAATTGTGCACTGTGGAATAATAATGGTTTGTCCAAATTTTGTACGCTATGGTGCTATAGGCTCTATTTGACAACAATGTCTGGATTCCAATCTCATGCATACTTCATTAAGTACTAGTCTAAGGAGCATGTATTAATTTAAAGTGTGCATTTTGTTTTTCTCTTTTATTGTTTTTTGTCTAGTAGAAAGGGAGGGGGAATTGTTTCACTGTAGGGTGTGCAATGATGCTCTGGATGGTTCTTTCTCCTACCTTTGTTGCTTTCCGACTCTGACATGTTCTTTTTGTGGCCCTGATTGATCAGATTTATTTGAAGTTGTTGATCGAAGGGCAAAGCTGGTTGCTAATGAAACAGGAGAAGAACAATCTGATTCCAAATCTCCAGGTTTAGATTTATTTTTATTTTTTTTGTATTTTTCTTGCCCCCTTTGTTTAGCAATCAATTCGTAGTCAATACTTAATCTGGAATTAGATCTGGGTTCATTGCTGTATAGCTGTGCTGCCAATATAATTGAAAGATTAAACTCTTGAAGTTAAAACAACTGGTGATTTTTAGGTTTCTTCTGTTCTAGGTCTTGATTCTAGTATTGTTTGTCTTTAAACCTGTAGATTGGGAATTACATAGTTAGAGAGAAAATAAGGTTAACGCCTACTTTAAAAAAGATGGTAGAGTCTCACCTTTGGCATGTGTAGACAAAACCCGTAGATGTTCTAGTAAGGAGGGCTGGGAGATAACAGAAGGAATTATGTTTTTCAGATATAAGTTATGTATATTCTCCTAGTATTACTAGTGCTTACATTTGTTCTATTGCTACTTTTTTGTAATTAGCTTCAAATGGGCAAGGATCTCAAGGCAAGAGAAAGAAATCAAAACCTAAGGTATTGCCACTGAATTTCTATCCTCAGATAATGTCACATCCAACTATAATTAAATGTGTCTTCTTAAATTTTGACAGGCTCAAAAGGGACAGTCCGACTCATCAACTATAATTAGTGATACTACTAAGGAGAAAAATGAATCTCCAGCAGCAACATTGGATGTAAGTGTAACAACTCCAAGCGACAAAGTTGATCCTGTAGCCAAAAATGATGGGAGTGATTCCATTTCTACAAATCAATCAAAGGAGCAGCAACTGACTGATGCAGTATCACCTGTATTAGGAACTTCATTGTCAACAAAGCTAGCTAGCGATACTGTTAAACACGACACAGGTGATGTGGAAGTCTTAGTAAATGATACTGATGTTGATGTTACCACTACCTCTCCAAATAATGAGCCCGTCAAAGAGAAGGCTTCAGATATTAATGAAGTGGATCCTTCTCCTTCTCCCAAAGGAATTAAAGACCCCAACCATGAACCCGCCAGTACTGACCAAATTACCAAGGCTGTAGATTTGGAATCCAATCAAAATATGGATCAAGAAAAAACTGAATCTGTGGCTGATGATGTAGCTCCTAGTACTAGTGATACAATACTTAAAGATTCTGATATAAAAGCTGAACCTATTGTGAATCGAAAGAGCCAAGAGGATCATAAAACCGACATCTCCCCCAAAAAACTACAGGAACAACTTGAAGAGGTAAAACTTATTATGGAGAAATTTATTCATCATTACTTAATATAACATCTTTTAAAAAAATTCTTCTGACTAATTTTTTAGTTGGTACATAGGCTCAAGGATTGCTCAAAACAACTAGATCTACTGGTCAGTCTAAAGAGGCAAGGCTAGCTCGGGTAAGAATGATGTTTAAACTGCCATTTCTGTTAGCTAAGACCTCTTCAAATGGGAAAAGCTGTAGATTAGTTCTGGAATGTCAAAATGAGGTTCTTCCTAATTGCTTCCAATAGATGATATTTTCTAATGTTGCTCAGGTTTGTGCTGGACTGTCATCTCGCCTTCAAGAATACAAATCCGAAAATGCACAGTTAGAGGAACTTCTTACTGCAGAGGTGAAATACTGTTGCTGTTTCTTGTTTAAGCGACTAGAATGTCTTGTTACGTGCTTGAAATAAAATAATGATACTTCCTGTAATTAATTCTAAACTTGCAGAGAGAGCTGAGTAAATCATATGAGGCTAGCATAAAACAGCTACAAAGGGATTTGTCTGAAAGTAAAAAGGAAGTTACAAGAGTTGAGTCAAATATGGCTGATGCCTTGGCAGCAAAAAATGCTGAAATTGAGGCAGTTCTAAGTTCTGTGGAAGCAATTAAGAGGCAAGCTGCATTGTCAGAAGGAAGTCTAGCATCCATGCAGGTTCTTAGTTAATTTATTGAAGTGTGTCTTGCAATATTTTGTTTTCTCTGTGTAACTACTGTATCCACCAGAACTAAATTTTGTAGCGTATGATTTACTTTTGTGAAAGTTTTTTCTTTCTTTATTAAACATATTGAGTTGCATGAGTATTGTTGTCCTACTTTTTTATACATAATCTTGGCTAGTTGACATATTGTTTGAAATTTGAATAATTCCTTCTCCAAGTCGACCTTTGAATATTAAGATTTTTATTGGACTACCAAAAGTTTTGGTCTATGAATGATATGGGTTGATGCTTGCTAAAAAAATATTTATATTCATCTATTCATTTTTTTAGCAAAAGAATAGTTATGCAGAGGCATCATATTAGAGTAAGACATCTTGACTATGTTGACACCCCTAACAATCATTTGCAACATACCCACATATTAGGAAAATATAATGAAGAGGAATGCAAAAAACGGGTGTGTGTGTGTGTGGGATGGGGGGTGGGGCGTCAAAAAACCCAACATATGAGAAAGCAAATGAGGCAAACCAGTTATTAGGCATCCCTGTCCTATTATTGAAGCAGTCAGATCAAATAAAAACAGGTAAAGAATCCCACCAACAATATCCGAAATGGCTAAACCATGATACACTAGTTTTATCAACACTAGCGTCGCCTTCTCAATAAATGTGGGTGACTTGAAATTCAATTGCCTAGTGATATGAAGGCAATTTCTCCATTTATTTCCTAAGTGCCAAGGAACCAAATTTGGAGAAGACAAAGATTGAACAACCAACAGAGTCAGTCACCAATTCAATTTGTTTCCATTATCCATAAGATAACTGCCACTAATTTTTTCAGAACATTATACAACCAGCTTCATGCACATGTTATAGCTATGGGCTTCATTTATCCATTTGCAAATGTGTCTGTTGTGTATGGTGTCTGTTAAAGTTTACACATTTCGCAGATTTTGGGGAACCTTTATACTCGATGAAATGGGAAAATATTGGACCATTATAGCGTGTTGGATCCAGTATCGTGGGAATCTACATATTTCAGTTTTCTTCATCAATTTCTTTTTAGACATACAGGATTTGTTGTTGTACCATAGTCCACAGCTTCGTTTTATTCATGTTCTGTTTTATTTATAATTTTTAAGGCATGAGTAACACTGGTTATATCTTATCAGGCAAACATGGAGTCTATGATGAGAAATCGGGAACTAACAGAGACAAGGATGATGCAGGTAATCAGGTTCTCCGATGCATGTAAGATTCCCATAATTTTATATGTCCCATTCATATGTATAATATTTGGCATCATAAAACTGTTGCTCTTGCAGGCTCTAAGAGAGGAGCTAGCATCTGTTGAGCGAAGAGCAGAAGAGGAGCGCGCTGCACATAATGCTACCAAATTGGTCTGTGACTTGTATTGTTTAGTTCTTGTGTTTATGCATTTGACATTGCTTTTTAATGATTATGTGATTTGTAGAGCAGGCTTCTATGGAAAGAGAAGTGGAATTGGAGCATAGAGCGGTTGAGTCATCTACTGCCCTTGCAAGGATACAGGTGACATCATCACTTACTGTTGTTAAACTTATAAATGGAATGCTATTACAAATTATATTAAAAGCGTAACCGATAGCATAATAGCAAATATAATTACTGAGAAAACTCATAATTGGATTTTAAGCATAGTTGGAAATTTATCCATGAGATAATATTTGAAAATATCACTTCGTGTATTTAGGATGGTAGTACCCAGGCCCTGCACAGTTTTCAGGCTGCAAGGGGCTGGTCATATCACTATTTGGCATCCTTGTTTATACCAAAAGTGTTTTAGAAGGAAATGGGGGAAGTTCTGAGTATAAATTATTATCAATGCTACTACACAAGTCTGACAACATTCCCTCAAGCTTTTTCTTAAGTTTGTCAGCTGGCATCATCGTACAGGCATCAGTGATGCTATTTGAGTCTTGCTATTTTAAATTTTAAACATACTAGTAAGGCTTGGTTGTTGTAGTTGATCTGTTTTAAAAAATATTAATGAACAATAGTAAAAAATTCACCAGCATAAATGATGTACGGCTGTGTTGGTCCCCCCTTTGAAGCTATTTTGATCGTAGATTTGTTATAGACATCAATGTTGAACATACACATTGATTTTTTTTAGTTTCTTCTTTTTTCAGAGAATAGCAGATGAAAGGACAGCAAAGGCCACAGAACTTGAGCAGAAGGTGGCACTTCTCGAGGTACTTTGTAAAGAAGTGAAATTGTTTCTTTTTTAATATGAAGGCTGTTTATTAGTATTTCTATTTGAAATATGGATCTACTGAAAATTTTAATGACAACCTCGGTTATTATCAGGTTGAGTGCTCATCTTTAAATCAAGAATTGCAAGATATGGAAGCTCGTTTGCGACGGGAACAAAAAAAATCACCAGAAGAAGCAAATCAAGTAATTCAGGTATAGACCCAAATTTCTAAGTAGGCTGTTTTGAATCTTCATTAGGCCTCAAATTTTACATCTTTAAAGATTTTTTTACAAGTATGAATTTAAATAGTCGATACTCTTTTGATTGATTGTCAAAACACAATTGATATGCCGTGGATATGAAAATTGAGGACATATACACTTTTGTTTTTCTTCCAAAAAGTGTCATTGCTTAGATTATGAGGACGAACTAAGTGTAAATTGGTAGTATTGGGGAAGATGAATATTAGTGTATAATTATATTATGTTTTTTTAGGGATTGAATTGATAACTGGGTTTTTTATTTATGAATTGAATCTTGAATTATTTTAAAATTCATGTATAATGTATTTGCTCCACTTAGTGATCGAACATTATGCATAATTTCATCCATGTAGCCGACCCCACTTAGTGGAATAAGGCTTGGTTGTTGTTGTGTTGTATAATATATTTGCTCATGTTTGTAACTGTTATTTTTATTTGGAAAAGTTATATTTTATTGATCATGTGTCTTACGATTCAGAAAATGATACAATACATGATTCGAAAAATAGGTCATCCGTTACATGATATGTATCCCGGTTTGATAAACATGCTAACAACGTTTATTACTGCTTTTTGAAATATCAAATATACCTTATCTTTTAAAAAAATAAAATATATATCAAGAGTGTGGGAGGAGGAGTCGTGTTGTGTGCATAAAATTTCAAGGGACATAGTTTTCCCTGGACATAACTGATGAATACTATTCAGAAATTACAATCTTCCACAGCTTGTCCAGCTCCAACTGGTCAAAGGCTTGTTGGGCTATTGGCATGTATCATTAGTATTCAAACTTTTGAAGTAGCAATCATAATAATATTAGTGATAAATATTCATCCTTATGGAATCATAACCTTGCAAGTTTGGTATATTTAGATACAAGCATGGCAGGAAGAAGTGGATCGTGCTCGTCAGGGTCAGAGGGAAGCTGAAAACAAATTATCTTCCTTGGAGGTATATTTTTAATATTTCCTTATGAAGTTTATTGGAGATAATGATCCTCTGTCTTATAAATCAAGGTTTGATTCATATTATTCATTACGTGTTTGGTTTCAACATTTCAGGCTGAACTACAAAAGTTGAGAGTTGAAATGGCTGCCATGAAGAGAGACGCTGAGCATTATTCACGTCAGGTAATAATGTTGATGATCACAGATGCTTTTAACATTATTTTGTACTGAGTAAAACTCCTACAAGTTTATGAGTTGAGTCCATAAAGATCCCAAATTTACATTACTTGTGCTAAACATCATGTTCTTGTAACAGGAGCATACAGAGTTAGAGAAACGCTATCGGGAACTGACTGATCTTTTGGTAATTTCTGGCATGGTTAAATTTCAGGCAAGTTTTTGTGATGTCAAAATTTTAATAGATTTGTGTTATTTTCACTGCAGTACTACAAACAAACACAATTAGAAACCATGGTCAGCGAAAAAGCTGCTACAGAGTTTCAATTGGAGAAGGAAATTAAGCGTCTTAAAGAAGCACAGGTATGTGTTTAAGCTCCTGTGGCCTCTTGATTATTAATTTGACTTGGCCTGGTTCTTGACGCCGTTTTTATGTTGAACAGGCAGAGACTGAAAGAAGTAGAGTTTCTCGTCGAGCATCGTCATCTTGGGAAGATGAGACTGACATAAAAGCCCTGGAGTATGTTTTCACTTATTATTGTGTTAGCATTTATCTTGTTTCTCTGTTAGGCATTTGATCAAAATAATCATAAATTTAACCTCATTGGTCATGTTCTCTACCAGTAGAGAAAGAAGTTCCTTCACCCATGTGTCAAATTATCTTATTTTCTCTTCATACTCTAATTTGCTCATTACTGCATGTGGTTTAATTTTGATTTGCTTATGATATCTCTGTTAAACCCTTAAATTACTGTGCTGGGCTTCTTCTATATGCTTGTCTTTTCTCTCTAAAATGTTACGCCATTTATTCTTTTTGGTTGAAGAATTCGAAAATTGATCTTATGAAGTAACTAATTGCAGGCCTCTTCCTTTGCATCACCGTCACTTGGCTGGTGCAAGTATTCAGGTATGACATCCATCGCATTTTATGTCATTTTCATTCTCAAATCAAACACTAATTTTAACCATGTGTTTTGGATGCCTTATGCAGTTGCAGAAAGCAGTTAAACTGCTAGATTCAGGGGCAGTCAGAGCCACGAGATTTCTCTGGCGTTATCCAACCGCTCGAGTTTTTTTATTTTTCTATTTGGTGAGATAAGTTAATTAGCTGTTTGATTCCTGACATTAACCACCATGGAAGGATTTGAATTCACTAACCTTGAGATATTGCAACAGGTCTTTGTACATCTCTTCTTGATGTATCTCTTGCATCGCCTTCAGGTAAAGATGCTCATTTAATTGCAATATGCGACAATTTTTTATACATTATACCATGTTAACCCTATCCCAGCGGATATTTTTTCAATCAAATTTCGTTGACTCTGTATATTTTCCATCCTCTATTATGTAGGTACAGGCGGACAGTATGGCTGATAGAGAAGTTGCAGAATCTATGGGACTTTCTATGGGACTTTCAAACCATAGTTTACCTTGAATTATCTAAATATTCCATTTAGGACATTTCTGACTACATATTTTCAAGTGTACATTTTTAAAGCACAGCAGGTTTGGGTGGCTTGATTACACTTCAGCAAATACTAAAGTATGCAAACCAAAAGAGGAACTGACAAGCATCTAATCTTGAGGCAAATGTCAGAGAAACTGCTGTAGATTGAAGCTGGGAAAATTAGAGTTTGTTGTACTGAATGATAAATATACGGATCAAGGCATCTTTCTCGAGCAAACGTTCCCTGGAATCGGATTGTTAAATATGTTTGTCTGTCCTTTTTTTATTCTTCTGCTAAAGTTTGTATTTTGAGGAGGAAGTAACAATGTTGTAGATACAAATTTCTTTGGTTATATCATTATTTTGTTATTTACAACACTTAAAAAAAGAAACAGTTGCACTTACTAGATAACTTGTTTAGCGTGAGAATCTGAATGTTGATCTTTATGAGATATATATGAGAATATCAAAACTCTGCAAATGTAAAAAAGTGAGAAATATCTTTTAGAGTTAACTTTGGAAAATTGCACAAGAATGGTGAAAATTAAAGGCTTAATTGCACTTTTGGCTCCCTATGTTTCAAGAAGTTGCGATTTTGGCCCCCTAACTAATTAAAATACAAAACAACCTCTTATGTATTGGATCTTTGGCAGTTTTGGCCCCCTATACCAATTTTGACTCGGTCAACGTTGATGTGGCACTTCAAAGCAATGCAC